>Ga0315909_10007983_pt1 | contig 11693 bp, 12 predicted proteins | sample LakEriMetagenome_11_FD_203527 | JGI IMG/M metagenome (GOLD analysis project Ga0315909, IMG submission 203527) | Freshwater fungal communities from buoy surface, Lake Erie, Ohio, United States - Buoy 2 MA125 | ecosystem: Environmental > Aquatic > Freshwater > Lake | place: USA: Lake Erie, Ohio...
ACGCCTGTGAGCCAGAAGGGCAAAACCTACACCACTCGTGATGTAGAAAAAATGTTCCTGAAGGTCAAGGATTTGAACATTGCGCACAAATACGACGACGCTAAAAAACTTGAAGCCGAAATCGATGCTGCGTACATGGAAGGCCGCGTAACTGCGTAATTCTGTCTACAGCAGCTAGGTTAAACCAACTTTGTTTTTAATTTAACTTTAGGAGGCCACCATGGCTGCTGTATATCCTGTTAATGCCCCGTTTAATACGAATCCTTCGTACTCCGGTGCTTTTATTCCTACCCTCTGGTCGGGCAAGCTCAATGCTAAGTTCTACCAGAACACGATGCTGTCAGAAATCGCTAACACCACTTGGGAAGGCGAACTGAAAAACCAAGGCGATACCGTTCGTATTCGTACCGCTCCGACCATCAGCATCTCTGATTATGAAGTCGGTAACAACCTGTCTTATGAAGTACCTGCCCCGATCTTCACTGACATGCAGGTCAACAAGGGTAAGTATTTCGGTGTTCAGGTATCTGATGTTCTGGGTTATCAGTCGGACATGGACTTGATGAACATGTTCACCGAAGACGCAGCTAAACAGCTGAAGATCAAGATTGAGGACGAAGTGTTCTTCAATTCGTTTGTTACTGAAGGCCCTGCTGCCGCTAACGAAGGCGGTTCTGCTGGTGCTATTTCGGCTGCATACAATCTGGGTACCGACGTTACTCCGATCGATCAGTCCAGCGCAGCAAATGTGTTGAACGCGATTCTTCGTATGTCGTCTGTTCTGGATGAGCAGAACGTGCCTGAGTCTGGCCGTTGGCTCATCATTTCTCCGTTTGATCGTCATCTGTTGATGCAGTCAAACATTGCTCAGGCTTACTTCACTGGTGACCCCCAGTCGACGATCCGTTCAGGCAAGATCGGTATGTTGGACCGCTTTACAGTCTACGTATCGAACCTACTCCCACGCGGCGCTGCTGGTAAGGCGCTGGTGTCTGGTCTGACCCCGACTGCTGATGGTGGCGCGGTTGCCAGCGCAAAAGCTCGTCGTACCATGATTGCTGGTACTAAAGACGCTGTGGCTTTCGCTATGACCGTCAACAAGACCGAGCCTCTGCGTAACCAGACTGACTTCGGCGACATCGTTCGTGGTCTGGCTGTTTATGGCCGTAAGGTCGTTAAGCCAGAAGCACTGGTTCTCGCACAAGTCGGTTCCGCAACCTAATTCAAGGGGCTTCGGCCCCTTGTTTTTGTATTTTATTAGGAGAAATGATATGTCTACTCAATTCAGCCGTATGATCGGCGGTGTTGCTTCTGCTACTGCTGGTACTACCCAAACCCAAGCTGGTGCTACTGCACTGACTGGCGCGGTAAATCTCGTCACCACTGGCAATGCGAATGATGGTGTTGCCCTGCCATCTGATCGTACTTCTGGTGATGTCGTTTTTGTTGTTAATTTGTCAAACGCTGCCCTGAAAGTGTACCCGTCTTCCGGCGGCGCTTTGAATGGCGGTTCTGCTGATGCAGCTATTACCATGCGCGCACGTACTACTGCTGTATGTGTTAGCACGACTGGTGATAACTGGGGTGTCGCATTCGACACTGACACTATCGCCTAATAGCAATAGCCTTGCCCACCCTTCGGGGTGGGTTTTTCTATAGGAGACTTTATGAATGTTTACGAGTTAACGGAAAAACTTGGTGGTGAAATCGTCCGTGGTCGCGCCCGTATTCGCGTAGGTGCTGACTACACCATCATAGGTCAGCTTAACGGCGACAATATGGAATATACCGAGGCAGGTCGCTTGTTGGCCGCTGAGCAAACTGAAGATAATAAGTCTAAGCGTGGTAGACCCCCAAAAGCTGCCGTAGTAGAATCCGAGCAAGCTGTAGAACCAATTACAGTGGAAACAGTAAGCGAAGAAGTTCCTTCTCCAACTGTAGAGACTGCGGTACCGCAGGACCTATTCGAATAATGAGAACGCCATGTCCACAGTAAAAGTTGTTGATCTCATATCACGAGCGCATACTATTCTGTTGGATACTAGTGCTGTTCGTTGGACAGCATTGGAGCTTCAGGGGTGGCTTAATGATGCGTATAAAGAAATCGTTACGCTACACCCTGACGCAAACACACAAACTGCCACATTTACTTGTTCTGCTGGCTACAGGCAAGACATAAGTGCTACATATCCAGACGCTTACTTACTTTTAGAAGTTATAGTAAATAAAGCTGCTACATCCAAAAAGAAGCCTATACAACTCGTTTCCCGCAAGAGCATGGACACCATGCGTCCCGGCTGGTACACCGAGACTTCGTCTGTAAACATAGAGAAGTACATGTATGACGGACGTACTCCGAAAGAATTCCTTGTGTACCCACCTGCCACTACACTAGCGCAGCTGGAAATTATGTACGCAACAGTGCCTGCGCCACATACGTTGACCGAACAGCAATTGATGAATCCGGCTACAGCCGAGACAATTCGTCTTGATGTTATCTACTCGAATCCGTTGCTTAACTATATTTTATTTAGGGCGTACAACAAAGACGCCGAGCAAGCTGGCAATGCGGAACGCGCTGCTGCTTATTATCAAGCCATGGTCGCGTCATTGAACTTCAAAGTTCAGAGTGACGAGTCCGTACAACCGGGGACTGGCTAATGTCTACTGTACTCTGGGACGATGTCCTGCCGTTAATTACTCCGGAGGTTCCTACATGCCCGGAAGCTACGATCAAGGAGTATCTTCCTATCGTAGCATCTAACTTTTTTGCTAGAACTCATTTGTGGCGTGTGAATATTGATGGGTACTCCACCATCATCGATGAGCCGGTGTACAACATTTGCGCTCCATATTTTGACTCCGTTGTTGAGTCTGTCCAGTGGATTACAGTAGATGATAAGAAGCTTACTCACACTGATGAGCGTCTTGTAAATCCTGAGTATCTGGACAGAACTGGCCAACCAACACATTTCTGGGTCAAAGACGACACTTCGATTCGTCTATTTTACATACCTGACCATGTGTGGACTGTTAAAGGTGAAGTAGTTCTAAAGCCTAAACGTACAGCCCGTGGCATTCCGGGATGGGTCTACGAGACTTGGATAGACGAAATTGTGAGTGGCACTTTGTACCGCCTGTGTAAGCTGCAAAACAAGGATTGGTCCAACCCGGAGTTTGCTGCACTTCATAAGAATCTTTACGAACAAGGCGTAACAGACGCCCGTATCCGCGACTTGCGTGGTGTACATATGCAAGTTCGTATGCGTAGCTTTTAAGGAAAAGTCATGTCCGCTGGTATCTACGACATCTACATTGAGCAGGGCGCGACCTTCCAAAAGATTATTACGTGGAAGGATTCCAGTGGCACAGCCATTAACCTTACCGGCTACATCGCTCGTATGCAGTTTAGGTCGCAGCCTTCCTCCGACACAGTGCTTTTTGAAGCTACTACGGAAAATGGCAGGATTGCTTTAGGTGGTGCTGCTGGTACTGTGACGATAACAATCACTGCTACGCTAACGGCGGGTTTTGACTTTGGCTGCGCTGTATATGACCTAGAACTACAGAGTTCTTCACAAAGCGGCGCAGTAGTTACTCGTCTTCTTGAGGGCTCGGTCAACGTGTCCAAAGAGGTGACGCGATGATTGTGCAAATTGTCTCAGACACCCAGATAGTCGTAACACAAGAGACTGCGCAACCGCAAATTATTGACGTTGCTGCTGTCGGCCCACAGGGTGTTCAAGGTCCTACAGGTCCTCAAGGTACAGGGATTACATTTAAAGGTTCTGTAGCCACTGTTGGTGATTTACCATCTTCAGGTAACACCGTAGGTGATGCTTACAGTGTGAATTTCGACGGACATCTTTATGTATGGAACGGCTCTATCTGGAATGATGTTGGTCAATTAGTTGGCCCTACTGGACCAACTGGTGCTCAGGGTGTAGCTGGACCAACTGGTCCTACGGGTATTCAGGGTGGCGTCGGTCCTACAGGTACTCAGGGTGTAGCTGGACCAACTGGTCCAACAGGTATTCAGGGTAGCGTCGGTCCTACAGGTACTCAGGGTGTAGCTGGACCAACTGGTCCTACAGGTATTACTGGTCCAACAGGTACTCAAGGTAATCCGGGTGAAAATGGACCAACTGGTCCAACAGGTGCACAAGGTAATCCGGGTACAGGGATTACATTTAAAGGTTCTGTAGCCACTGTTGGTGATTTACCATCTTCAGGTAATGTTATCGGTGACGGCTATATTGTGAACTCCGATGGCCATCTTTATGTATGGAACGGCTCTATCTGGAATGATGTTGGTCAATTAGTTGGTCCTACTGGACCAACTGGTGCTCAGGGTGTAGCTGGACCAACTGGTGCTCAGGGTGTAGCTGGACCAACTGGACCAACAGGTATTCAAGGTGACGTCGGTCCTACTGGACCAACTGGTGCTCAGGGTGTAGCTGGACCAACTGGACCAACAGGTATTCAAGGTGACGTCGGTCCTACTGGTCCTACCGGTATTCAGGGTGACGTCGGTATTACTGGACCAACTGGACCAACTGGTGCTCAGGGTGTAGCTGGACCAACTGGTCCTACCGGTATTCAGGGTGACGTCGGTATTACTGGACCAACTGGACCAACTGGTGCTCAGGGTGTAGCTGGACCAACTGGTCCTACCGGTACTCAGGGTATTCAGGGTGACGTCGGCCCAACCGGTGCCGTGGGCCCAACTGGTCCTGCCGGTTCTGGTTCTGGTGATGTAGTTGGTCCCGCTTCTGCTACTGACAACGCACTCACTAGGTTTGACGGCACTACGGGCAAGTTAATACAAAATTCTACAGTTACTCTAAATGACGATGGGAATTTTGATAATGTTAATGGGATCACATTTGATACTACTCCAACTAACGCACCAACTGCTGTTGGATCAATATATTGGGATACTGGGGATGGCACTCCATCCGTTGTCCTTGACACAGACGTTTCTTTGCAACTTGGTCAAGAGAACGTAGCCAGAGTTTACAACGGTACTGGTTCCACAATAGCTAAAGGAAAAGTTGTAGCCGTAAGTGGGGCGCAAGGACAAAGACCATCTGTAGTACTCGCTGACGCAGATAGCGAACCGTATAGTGCAGCAACACTAGGCATTGCAGCAGAAGATATTGCAAATGGTGCGGAAGGATTTATCTGCACTTTTGGATTGGTTCGCGGCATTGATACAAGCGCGTTTACCGATGGAAATCCAATATGGTTATCACAGACTGCTGGTGAATTTACTACCGCAAAACCAGCTGCTCCTGCGCATTTAGTGTTTCTTGGTTGGGTAGTAAAAGTCAATGCGTCTAGTGGTGAAGTATTTGTTCATATCAGTAATGGATGGGAACTTGACGAACTGCACAATGTTTTAATTACATCACCACAAAGCGGGAATTCTTTAATTTACGACGCTGTAGCTGGTGTATGGAAAAATGCAAATTTAACTGATGGCACAGGTATTAGTATCACCGAAGGTGCAGGATCAATTACAGTTAATCTAGCATCAGAGTATGGCGATACGCTTAATCCTTACGCAAGTAAAACCGCAAATTATTTTCTAGCCTCACCTAATGGAACTTCTGGTGTTCCATCTTTCCGTGCTCTTGTGGCAGCTGATGTACCTACACTAAATCAGAACACTACAGGAACCGCTGCCAATGTTACGGGAATAGTAGCGGTTGCAAATGGTGGTACAGGTTTATCGTCAGGAACATCCGGCGGTATTCCTTATTTTTCAGCTACAAACGAAATTACAAGTAGCGCTGCGTTGGCGGCGAACGCTTTGGTAGTAGGTGGCGGCGCTGGGGTGGCTCCTACTACGATAACGACAGGGACTGGAGTAGTTACTGCGCTGGGTAATACCACCAATACCGATAATGGACTTGTGACAGGTAGCGGTACGGTGACGTTTTCAAACAAACGTATTGACTCCAGAGTTTCTTCTTCGGCTAGTCCGGCGTCACTAACTCCAGATATATCGGCTTTTGACCAATATAATGTAACAGCGTTAGCTAATGCGTTAGCTATAAACGCCCCAATTGGAACGCCTGTAGATGGAAATAAACTTTTGATTAGACTTTTGGATAACGGAACTACAAGAGCACTTACGTGGAATGGTACGTACACTGTAATAGGTTCAGTTTTGCCAACTTCTACAACAGCTGGTAAAACGACTTATGTGGGTTGTATTTACAACGCCAACAATACTAGATGGGATGTTGTTGCTGTCACTACTCAAGTATAACAAGGAGATTATATGGTTATTGTTTTTTCTTTTGATACTAAGTATGGAACATTTCGTGATGCTTTACATTTGCCAGATGACCACACATTTACTGATGGCGAGATAGAAGCAATGAAACAGCAGCGGCTAGACAATTGGATAGCGCTCATTGAGGCTCCAATAGTAGTGCCAGAAGACCAAACTACATAGGTGTAATACATGGCGGATCGTTATTGGAGAGGTGGCTCTGGTACGTGGAACACTACTACAAACTGGAGCACGACTTCTGGTGGGACAGGCGGCGCATCAGTGCCGACGGCCACAGATAGGGCTATTTTTGACGCTAACTCAAATGTAGGCACAGGTTCATTTACTGTGTCTTTATCCGCTAATATCGCCGTAGGTGAGGTACTTATAGGTGATACAGCCCTTGATGGGGCTATGGCGTTATCTCTTAGCTCATTTACACTTACTATTCGAGGTAGTTGGAGTAATCCAGCAACAAATTTTTCAATAGTTTCTACTACCGGGGGTATTACATTTAATTCTACTGGAACTTTAACAATAACTACTAATGGCTATACTTTCCCATGCCTCGTTACTTTTGCTTCAGGATTTAATGTAAACTCACATAAGTTATCTGACGCGTTTACAATTTCCAACACATGTACATTAACTTCTGGCAATATTGATTTAAACGGATTTTCTCTTACTTGTCTCATATTTAGTAGTTCAAACACAAATGAACGGTCAATTACTTTTGGCTCAAGTAATATATTTATAACTTCTACTACAGCGGCGACTACTGTATTAAGTATGGGGACCCTTACAAATTTTTCCTACACGGGATCGGGGGGGTTTTCTAGAAATCAAGTAGCAACTGCTACTGTTATAGCAGGCAGTACAGGAGGAACAGCGGCTAGAGCACCTAATATTTTTATTACAGGTGGTTCTGCACAATTAACTTTGTCTAGTGGATCGTATTTCAAAAAACTAGATTTTACTGGTAGTTCTTGTGCTGTGGTCAATTCTGCTGGTACTTCTGTTCTTGTTAGTGGGGATGTAATATTATCTTCGACAGGAACGTACACGGCCTTGGAGATCACATTTAATGGTTCCAGCACAGTTACAAGTAATGGTAAGACACTTCAAGATATTATAGTAAACGCAGCAGGTATTACTGTTTCTCTTGCAGATGCCTTTTCTTGTGCAGCATTCAGTCTAAACCAAGGAACTTTTAATACTAATGGTTTTAATGTAACTGCTACCACGTTTGACTTATCCACAACTGTGGCTAGAACTTTAACGCTGGGGTCAAGTACCGTTTCAATTACCGGCGCTACTACTACTGCGTGGGACGCTACAACAACAACTAACCTTACTTTTAACGCAGGTACATCTACAATATCTTTGACCAGTACAAGTGCTAAGACGTTTGTTGGTGGGGGACTTACATACTGGAACTTAAACCAAGGTGGAACAGGCGCATTGACCATAACTGGCTCAAACACTTTTAATAACATCACCAATACTGCGCAACCAGCCACTATTATATTTCCTGCAAGTACAACCCAAACTGTCTCTGAGTTTACAGCTTCAGGTGTAGATGGTGCTTTAGTTACATTACAGAGCAGCGTATCCGGAACGCAGTTCACGCTTTCAAAGGCATCAGGGGTAGTAGCGGTACAGCACATGGCTATTAGCGACTCTAATGCTACAGGGGGTGCCACATGGAATGCGACAGACAGCGCAAACCTTGGGAATAACACAGGCTGGAATATTACATTAGGACCGCCTAAATATTGGGTTGGTGGCACTGCTTCTTGGGATGGAACTGCGGACACAAAATGGTCATTAAGTTCGGGCGGTGCAGGTGGGGCAGGAATTCCAACAGCGGCTAATCCTGTTGTGTTTGATGCCGCTTCCGGAGCGGTTACTTGCACTTATGCCGTGGCTATTACTATTGATTCACTAAACTGCACCGGATTTACAGGGACGCTTACCGGTACGGTTGCCATGACAGTAAATGGCAGCTTCATACTCGGCTCTGGTATGACGTACTCTCGTACAGGCACTACCACTATAACTGGAACAGGGTTTTTAACTTCCGCTGGTAAGAATATTAGTACGCTTGTTATGGACGTACCGGGAGGTATAGTTACGCTTGGGGATGCGTTTAATGCGGCAGGAAGTGCAGCTTTCACGTTAACTAGCGGCACACTCGACCTTAATAACTTTTCCCTGTCCGCAGGCACTTTTCTTTCGGATAATTCAAATGTCCGATCAATATCTTTCGGAACAACAGGGGATATTCTTGTAAGAACCACGGGTGTAAATCAGATCGTACTGAGTATGGCTACAGCCACAAATTTCACTTTTACTGGAACTTCAAGTATCAGCGCACCAATGACGGTAACTCGTTCGTTTCATTTTGGGCAGACCGCAGGGGCCACGGACTCGAATAGATTAAACATCAACATAGTGTCAGGGACTAATAATCCGGGTTTTACAGGTTCTTTTAGAAATGTAAATTTCACAGGCTACACTGGTACGCCAAGCTTAGCTACGATAACGTGCCACGGGTTTACGTTATCTTCTGGGGGATCATTTACCTCTCTTAGTTTTACAATGGTTGGTAGTGGGAGTATAAATTTTGTTGGTAAATCAACAGGAACGATTAATATCTCAGGAACAGGTATTACTACGACACTTGCCAGTGCTGGGTCTCTTATTACCACAGGCGGGACCACCCTAACACTGACAAACGGAACACTAGACCTTGCGGGATTTACACTGACTGCGTTTACAGCAATTACTGCGGCAGGTACAAAAAATCTTACATTTAATGGTGGTACGCTGATACTAAGCGGCACTACTACAAGCGCATGGAATAACGCACAGCCTACTGGTTTTACTACCACTGCGGGTACAGGTACTGGTGTTATATCCCTGACTGCCGCTACTGCAAAGACCTTTACAGGTGGTGGCTCTGTTTACAACTGCACACTAAATCAAGGTGGGGCTGGGGCATTAACCATTACAGGCTCTAATACGTTTGATAACATAACTAATACAACGCAACCTGCTACGGTAACATTTACAAGTGGTACGACCACTACTTTCTTATCTAATTTTTCTTTGTCGGGCACAGCAGGTAACCTAATTACAATCGGACCGAGTTCCACGACTAACTATACTTTAACTAAATCAAGTGGAGTAGTGTCTGTTTCATTTTGTTCTATTTCAAGATCAAACGCCACTGGTGGTGCTACTTGGCTAGCGTATACAGCAAGTGGAAATGTAAACGGTGGTAATAACACTGGGTGGATATTTACCGCCCCTGCTAATACTAGCTTTTTTGACTTTTTCTTATAAGCTAATGTGGACCCACTAACCCTTCTCGCAGCGGCCAATGCGGCAGTTGCCGCAGTTAAGAAGGGTTGTCAATTATATAAGGATATTAAGGGCGCAGCGGGGGAAGTTAAGGATGTACTGGATGACCTGAAGTCGCAGTTTCAGAAGATACCGAATCCGACGAATGCTCAGAAGATTCAGTACAACGAAGAAGTGGCAAGGGTGCAGGAGATTGCCAAGTCCGACCCGAACGATGTGTTTCTAAACATCGGGAACGATCTAGGCGCATTGATGGATGCCTATGACGCTATCGGTAAAGCATTCATCCAACAGGAAGCAGAAGCAAAAACTGTCTATACCGGCACAGATTCTATTGGCAAACGGGCATTAAATCGCGTTATTATACGAGCAAGACTCGACGCAATGTTGGCAGAACTGCGCGAGACAATGGTCTACAAAGCACCGCCAGAACTGGGCGATTTGTGGACAAAGTATGAAAAGATGTGGAAGCAGATTGTTGTTGAACAAGAAGAAGCACACAGGAAAGAGTTGCAGCGTTTGCAAATAGAACGTCTGAATAGACGCAGAATTGTAAGGATGCGCTGGGAGTATGCAACATGGTTTGGGGCAATCTTTTTCGTCGTCGTGTGGCTCCTCGCCGTCCTGCACCTTCTAAGGGAGAGTCTGACGTATCGCTTATTGTCGTCTTATGTGTGGCGATAATGGCGCTGACATTTGTAGTTGTCATTCCCGTAATGGGGGTTATGTACATGGACCTTAGCAATGCGAGACTCGCCGTCGAGATGGAAATTAAGGCTATGCGAGAGTTGCGCAAAAAGATGATCGCTGATTACATGAGAGGTGAACCGTGATAACGCTTCAACAGTTCAGACAGCTAGTTCCCAACACCAAATACCCGCAGCAATGGTACGACACCCTGTTCGGCAAACAAACCGAGTTGGGCGGTAAAACCCTGCTTGACGAATACCAGATCAATACACCCAAGCGCATCGCCGCATTCATGGCCCAGTGTGGACACGAGTCAGGGGGTTTTGTATTCCTGACCGAGAATCTGAACTACAGTGCCGCAGGTCTAATGAAGACCTTTGCCAAATACTTCCCCACCCAAGAACTCGCCAACGCTTACGCTCGTCAGCCTGACAAGATCGCCAACCGCGTCTATGCAAATCGTATGGGAAATGGCTCAGAGGAGTCTGCCGAGGGCAGTCTCTACAAGGGCAGGGGTCTAATCCAAGTTACTGGCAAGGATAACTATTTTTGGTTTGCTTCATCCCTGAACATCACACCGCAAGAGGCGGCTGAGTACATGCAGACCTTCGAAGGTGCGGCGCAGAGTGCTTGTTGGTATTGGGAGAACACGAGCTTAAACAAGCTGGCCGACGCTGGCGATATCTTGACCATGACTAAGCGGATTAACGGAGGAACCATTGGACTCGAAGACCGTAAGAAACATTACGAGCACGCTCTTCATGTGCTTGGCGCTTAGTGCGTGTGATCGATACCGTTACCCGTGCCAAGACCCAGAAAACTGGGAAACCAAGGAATGCAAGAAGCCGTACTGTACCGCCACTGGCACATGCCCAGACCAATTGATGAAACCGGAGGACATGAAAGATGAACCCCCTAAAGTTGATAAGCCAGTTTCTTGCGCTGACGCAGGAGCAGCACGATGCAGTAATTAAGTTCTGTATTGCGCTTACTTTCTGCTGCACTGTAATCATCATGGTGGGGGTGTCGCTTTATTCCGTGGTGTTCGTTACACAACCCATGAACGGCATGGCCCCCGCAGACAAGCAGTTTTTCCTGATCTTGTCTGATATGTCCAAGTACATCCTTGGATCGCTGGCCACGCTTCTGGCTGTCAAGGGTAAGGACGCGTTGCCCCAGTTTGTGCCACCAAACCTGAGCACAGAGAAAGAACGCTCAGATACTTCGCCGACTAAACCTAGCCCAACCCCTGCGCCTATCTCTACCCCCGCGCAGCGTACAGCCCCAATAGTCGATGCCGCAGCCACTACAGGCTATGGCGGAAAACCAGCCCCAGTCCAACCACCTCATCCGG
>Ga0315909_10007984_pt1 | contig 11692 bp, 12 predicted proteins | sample LakEriMetagenome_11_FD_203527 | JGI IMG/M metagenome (GOLD analysis project Ga0315909, IMG submission 203527) | Freshwater fungal communities from buoy surface, Lake Erie, Ohio, United States - Buoy 2 MA125 | ecosystem: Environmental > Aquatic > Freshwater > Lake | place: USA: Lake Erie, Ohio...
CGTTGGGAACCCCTTGCCAGAGCCCCGTACTGTCTGCGGCGCCCGCGCCTTGGCAGCGACTGCGTCGTTCTGTTCCTTTTGATGGCGCCTTGTCGGGAGGCGCTGACAAATCAAGGGCTTGGGTTGATTTTGTACGCCACAAAATTTTTCAATTCGAATATATCAACGCTTTCTTGCGCCGCGCAAGGCGCACGTTTGCGTTGGGGTCGGATCATAGCACTCAGACCATAGCCGCTTGGTTTGGCAGGCATTATCGCTTGAGACCTTTCATAGTTTTTTACTGAACCAGTCGGAAGCTTATTGCCTTGCACGCGTATACAATGGCGCCTGAATTTTTGAAAAATCATGATCAAACACCACCACGAATGGGATGCGGGCGAGCTGGGCTGTGGCGAATTGGTGCTCGGCGTGCGCAAGCGTTTACGTGCGCAACCGGGTCAGGTACTCAGACTGATTGCGCTCGATACCGGTGCTGCGGTTGACTTGCAAGCCTTTTGCAACATGACCGGCGACGCATTGCTGGCCGTTGATCCGACCAGCAAGACCTACTGGCTGCGGGCAAGAGAAAAATAATTGTATTAATGATTCAACTTCACAGGAGTACATCATGGCGGGAAAATTCTGTATCAATCTGACCTGTAGCACCGACAATCCCGATCGTGCCACCGTTGCTTTCGTGGTTGCCAATGCGGCGGTCGCTTCCGACAAAGACACACTCGTATTTCTTTCCATTGAGGCGGTACGTCTCTCGCAAAAAGGCGTTGCCGAGAGCATCCACGAAGAAGGTTTCGCGCCACTGAAAGACCTGATGAACAGCTTCATCGAAGCGGGCGGAAAAATTTTTGTCTGCTCACCCTGCTTCAAGAAGCGCAAGCTTGATGAAAATCTGTTGATTGATGGCGCGTTGATCGTGGGTGGCGCCAAGCTGGTCGAGTTCATGAGCGATGGCTGCCCCAGCCTGAGTTATTAATTGACAGCGCCTGTTTCGTCAGGGCGCCCGACCTGCGTTGGTGCTTTGCCACCGACCTGACGATACAGACGCTCAGTTCTCACAATCCTGTTCATGCAAGCAAGTCAAACCCATCTTCACCCACCCGACGTCAGCTTTGACGGCGGTGATCTCGATTGCGGTAATGGTCTGTTGCTGCTGATCCGCAAACACATTGATCCCCTGCCCAGAGGGGGTTTGCTGGAGATACGATCTTCCGAGATATCGGTTGATGAAGATCTGCCCGCGTGGTGTCGGCTGACGGGTAATGAACTGCTCTCGTGGACCAAGCAAGACCGACAGCGCAGCTTTCTGGTCGCCAAAGGCAAATTCTCTGAACGGGTAAGTGTGCCGGCCGCGGCATCCGTATCGGGCGCTTCAGCCACCGCATTGGCGAACGCGCTGGTCAGCGTGGTCATCCCCATGCACTTGCCTGTGCCAAGCGCTGCGCCGGCGATCGCACCCTTGTCGGTAATGGGCATAGGCAGCTGGCCGCGCCCGCGCTGGATGCTGCAAGCCATGCATGATCACATGGAGGGGCGTCTGGAGGATGCTGCCTTTCAGGCGACCGCTGATGATGCGGTTCGGCTGTCTGTCGCAGCGCAATTGCGCGCCGGTGTGGATGTGGTGACGGATGGCGAGCAGCGCCGTGACAGCTATGCCAGTTTTGTCGGCGGCATTCTCGACAACTGCCAGCTCATTCCCCTGACGGATCTGCTGCCGCTGGTCGATGATCCGGAAGAATTCGCACGCGAGCTAAGGGCGCTGGATGTGCCGGCGTCTGAAGTCCGACATCCGGCAGTCTTTGGTCCTTTGGGTCGCAGCAAGCCGCTCGCGGTGCATGAAATGGATTTCGTCAAAACGCTGACCACCAAGCCAGTCAAGGTGGCGTTGCCCGGGCCGTATTTGCTGATACGAACGATGTGGATGGAGTGTATTTCCGATCGCGCCTACCCAAACCGTGAAGCGCTGGCCACCGATGTGGTGCGGGTGCTGCGTGAAGAGCTGGCGTCGCTGCTGGCCGCAGGTGTGGCGCTGGTTCAGTTCGACGAGCCCGTGCTGTCCGAGGTGGTTTTCTCGGGTTCAGTGTCCAAGCGCAGTTTCATGTGCGGCGCGTTGTCGGAAAAAAATGAGACGCCGGCTGAACTGGGTTTTGCGCGTGAGCTGATCAACGCCGTGGTGGCTGGTTTTCCGCGCGAGCGCCTTGCCGTACATATGTGTCGCGGCAACTGGACGCCTGATGAAGGTGCCGCCTTGTCAGGCGACTACACGCCACTGATACAGACCCTCTCTGGTCTGAAGGTCGGCAGCCTGTTACTGGAGTTGTGCACACCTCGCGCTGGCGAGATGGAAATTCTGCGCGCCATCCCGGACGATGTCCGTATCGGTGTGGGTATCTGCAACCAGAAGCATGCGCACATCGAAAATCTGGACGAGGTGCTGAGCAAAGGTGAGCACGCGATTCAGCTTTTTGGTAAAGAGCGGGTTCTGTTTACACCTGATTGCGGGTTTGCAACTTTTGCTGATAATCCGCTGGCGTCCGAAAAAATCGCAGAACAGAAACTCAGCATCATTGCCGCTGCCAGCCATATGCTCCGGCAGCGGCACGGATTGTCAGGCTAAGAGGCTCTAACAAAAAGCCGCTAGCGTTGTTGCACCGTCTTGTCGTACATCCGTACTGTCTGCGGTGGTGCGCCTAGCTAGCAGCTTTACAAGAGCCTGTCTCGTTATGAACTCCCCGCAGCACCCTCGCGAACGACGCTGGAGACAGGCGCCCAGAAAGTGCTCAGCTTCTCTGCTGCTTTCTATAGCTTTGCACCGCCGTTCAAAGGTACGCCCACCACATAGTTAATGTCTTTGGAGGGCTCCTTGCCGTGGTAAGTGATGCTCAGGGCTTCCTCCGCCGTGTAGACTTTATCTTTGATCACGGGTTTGCCATCCAGATGCAGATCTTTCAAAAACGGCGTCTCGGAGGCAAATTTGAAGGCCCTGACCCGTCCCTCAAGCGGAAAACCGACCTGACCCGGCTGAAATTTCAGCTGCCTTGATTGCAGGCGCATTTTGCCATTCACATCGGCTGGCCCTGAATCAATCCATGCGGGACCGACGATTTTGAATGCTTTGACGGAATGAGCCTGATGGGTTGCCACCTGTTGCATCGTTAAATCTTTCCCATCTATCTTGAATGTTTTAAATTCTTTTTCGGGTATGCCTGAGAAACCTTTGATTTTTTCAAAGAGACTTGGAAAAAGTGGCTCATGCGACGTGGTCATGCCATACATTCGTGCCAGGGTTTTATGGGTTACATTAAAACAAGTTTCAGTGTGAATGTTTTGAGGGACACCGGATCTTTGTGATGGTGGCTTTGTTTTATCCGCGTCCCTCTGTTTTATTGCGTTTTTTGCGGGTGCCCAGTCGTCTGTTGCACCGTAGATAACTTCATGTTCTTCAAAAACTTGGGTGTACGGTGCCAGTATTTCGGGGAAGGGTACCGGGAATACGAGGACTGAAGGAAGACCAAACAATTTCATGCCTTCGACCACCGGTGCAATTTTTGTGGGATAGCTTGCTGCCGTATCAAAGGTGTTGAAAATACGTCCGGTATACACATGGTTACTTGTTGCAGTGGGAGCCATGCTCTCCTGGTGGGACACATCCATGCGTAACTGTCCTTCTTCGTTACGCCAGAGAGAGCCGACGGCAATATGGCCCACATCCCCATACGTTCCAGGAAAACGGAAAACCAGTGCCATGCCTTTATCAGTCGGCGCCATGGTAGCCGCCTTTTGATTGACGACAGCCGTGAGCTCCGCAATGAACCGATCGCCTTCAGGTTTTCCTGCAAACAGAGCGAAGCCGGGCTCTCTGAAAATCGCCTGTTCCAATTCCTGGCTATTGACTTTTTCCAGGCGGCGACTGGCAACGGGGTGAATATCCGTATTGGCAGGAATTTTTCTTTGCATATCCTGCCAGTGTTGCTCTTCATCGGGTGTTATAAAATTTTCTTCAAACGCTGTGCGCACCGCACTTCTCGTGCCCGGATCCGAGGATTTTGCTTGAAATAACGCGCTGTATTCATTTACAGCTTGTTCAGCTTCGGGTGACAGGATGCCCAGTTGAGTTTGATACATTTGATTTTTTTCACTGCCCAGCGCAGCCCACGCTTTTTCTCCAGCTCGTGCGAGGCGTTCTGAAAAATTTTTCTGCTCAAAAGGTTTTTCTTTGGCTGGCTGGATAGGTGTATTTTTTTCGGTTGATTTTTTTCTTTCAGCCGTGGCTCCCTTGCTGTCAGGCAGATGGTTGGGAGAAAACGGTTTTTCCGAACGAGGCGTTACTGATACGCTTTTTTTCTTGATTTGTGCATCGCTGGTTTTTTCTGTATCAGAATTAATACTGTTATTTCTTGATGTGCTATCGATATGCATGATGGTCTCCTTCGTTATTTACTGCATCATTGAGTTCTCCAAACGGATTTTTGCGACATGAATCAGGCGCTTTATTTCCTCGAGAAGATTCGTGCCATTACTGTCGGACGAAAGTGATTTTTGGCTTCGATAAACGATGCTTCCGGTCACGGGATGCAAGCCGAAACAGCCATGGTCATCAGAGCTGATCGGAGTGTTTTCTTCCAGTAATATTCGATAGAGATCAGGGCGATCCCAATGACCTAGATCGATATACACATGAAGCAGCTCTTGCGTCTCTGAGTGGTTATGAATTAATCCAACCAGCGTTTCGCCGATGGAAATATGCATGTCCTCATGTTCTGCCCAAGCCTGCATTCCTGTGGCGGCACACCATTCGCGAATGACTCTCGAATAATTCTCGCTACTCACGCATCACCTCCTTGCCTTGAACGGGCTGCTGTGGGTAGGTATTGAGTAACGAGAAAGTTGAATAAATTCAATTCATTGGAGATTTTTTTCGAATATCGGACAAGCGTTTCGGGTTGCTTCACGAAAAGCAGGGGGAGAGACTACCCAACTGAAGGGTAAGTCAGGACTGAAATGGCTGGGTGGATGGTGCGGATTTGTACAGCGTGGAGGTTTTGTACGCTGACCATTGAGCGCTGGCTAAGTACGCACCCAATTAGTCGTGTTTTGCCGCGTTCTTTCTGGGTGGAAGGCCTCGTACCGATCCAAAGCGTCGATTCTGCAAAGAAAGATCTCCATGTGAGTGCAGTGCATCTTCCGAGATCGTTGCGCGGATCGTAACCCTGCTGGCGCAATCCTTCATGCAGTCGGTATCGGAGACATCGGGTCTGCCTTTGACCGTGGCGAGGCCATGGTCGCGTGTCATGCCATGCCGGTTCGGCATGCGATCCTGTATCGCCCTGATGTTCTCGTTTGACAAGCTGAAGTCCTCCGGCACAATCTCGGCCAGATTCAAAATATAGGCGGTGACCGCATAGGTCTCGTCTACCGACAATGATTTGGGTGCATTCCAGGGCATGGCTCGGTACAGGTAGTCCCAAAGCGTGCTCAGCGTCGGTACTTTCATGATCGCTGATCTGAGCACGGTATTCGGATTGGACAGGGCCGCGACTCTGCCGGTACGAATATCCTCCGCTGTGGTGCCACCGACAATAGGCGCTGACATCTGGGTCAGTTCGCCGAAGGTGCCGTGACAGGACGCGCACTTCGCATCCCAGACTTGCTGTCCCTGAAGCACGGTGCCTGAGCCCTTTGGCAGGCCTTTGAAGTCGGGCCGCACATCGATATTCCAGACCTCAATTTCGCGGGCGGTGGCGGCGCGGCCGACGCCGGGATAGCTCGGGTCACCTGCCTGAGCCGGGTTCATGGAGGCGCAGGACAGCAAGAACAACAGTCCGACGTTAATAAACCTGCACATTCAGTACCTCACCGGATGCATTGATTTGCCAGGATTGAATGGCATTGTTGTGATAGGTGGATCTGCTGCCTCGGACTTTGCGCAGCTGGTCAATGCCGGGCTGGACATGGCCCGTTTCGTCAATGGCCCGCGATTGCAGAATCGCCTCGCTGCCATCCCAGACCCAGTCGATATTGAACCGGGTGAGTGCTTTGTTTTGTATCGGCCCCTCGAGCCGGGCGCTGCGCCAGTTACGTCCGCCGTCGATAGACACATCCACCTGTCTGATCTTGCCGCGTCCCGACCAGGCCAGGCCAGTGATGTTGAACAGGCCTTTGCTGAGTAACTCCTGACCACCAGAGGGCGAGGTGATGACGGATTTGCATTCCTGAATCGAGGTGTACTGCCGATGGCTCCCATCGGACATCAGGTCGATGTATTGAATTGACTCATCCTTGGTGCCCCAGGGCTGATCGCCGACTTTGATACGCCGCAGCCATTTGACCCACGAGACACCTTGCATGCCGGGCACGACCAATCGTAACGGGTAGCCATTTTCCGGGCGCAGCATTTCACCATTCATGCCCCACGCAACCAGCACATCATCCAGCGCGTGCTCGATAGGAATCGTGCGCGTCAGGCTGGCGCCATCGGCACCTTCAGCCAGAATGAACCGCGATTGCTGTTTGTCATAGCCGCAGTAATCCAGCAGTACGGACAGTGGTACACCCGTGAATTCGCAGCAGGACAGCATGCCGTGCGTGTACTGCACCGTCGGCACCGAGGGATGTCCCCACTCCATTGCGGTGTTGGCACCGCACTCCAGAAAGTGAATGCGCGACACCGTGGGGAGTCGCATCAGATCATCCATCGTGAAGATCATCGGCGTCTTGACCATGCCATGGATCATCAGCCGATGCGTATCGGGTGCAATATCGTGCCAGCCTTGATGGTGTCGTTCAAAATGCAAGCCATTCGGCGTGATGATGCCAAACAGCGCCTGCAACGGGGTGAATGAGGCCGATGCTTCCTGCGTTCTTGTCAGGCCGGGTGATATGCGTTTGAGAATGGCATTTTCATGGCGCGAAGGTTGCCCGTAGCCGGCCTGCGTAACCGGCTTGCCCAGCGTTGTCGAATGTGCTGGCAGGACGAGAATGTTCGGATCGCCCGCTGCTGAGTCACCGCTCTCAGTGCCGATCTCTTTGGCAAAGCTCATGGATGCAGAAGACACTGCAGACGCTGCCGAAGCCATCAAAAAACTTTGCCGCAAAAAGCGACGCCGCTGGTCATCAAGACCCTGTCGATGCATTTCGTGCACGCGCTGCTGATCCAGAAAATTTTCCGGTGCTTTCCTGAGTTGTCCGGGGCGCTTGGTATCTGCAGTCATGCGATCACTTCCTCCCCGGTTGTCTTTGCTGTCGTGGGCAAGACGACGGCTCAAGGCTTCACAAAGCGCAGCGTCATCCGGTCCGACTCGCCAATGGCACGATATCTGGGCTTGTCCGCTTCGGCGACGCCACGCAGATTGGGCGGCAAGTTCCACACACCGCCGGGATGGTCTTTCGTATCCAGCGGGTTGCTGTTGATTTCCGAGCGACGATCCAGTCTGAAGCCGGCAGCCACAGCTGCTTCGATCACGAATTGCTCGGTCATGTAACCCGACTCGATTTGTTTGGAGACAGGCGTGTCAGGTTTTGCGCGGTGTTCTACGATGCCAAGTACACCGCCTGGTTTCAAGGCCTGAAAAAAACCTTTGAACATGGGCTGTGTGTGTCCGGCTTTGGCCCAGTTATGCACATTGCGGAAAGTTACCAACAGATCAGCCGAGCCGTCCGGAGCGAACACAGGCGCTGCAGCGTCATAGGTCTTGATTGTTGGCTCGCCGTAAAGCTCGGGCGTCGCTTTGAGCATTTGGCGATAGGCGGCATCTCTGCGCTTCATCGCTTCAGGCATATCGTCAGCAAGTGCGGGAACCGCCGCCAGAAATTGACCCTGTTTTCTGAGAAATGGCCCAATAATTTCGGTGTACCAGCCATTCGCAGGCGAGATTTCCACGACGGTCATGTCAGGTTGCAGGCCGAAGAACAGCAGCGTCTCTTTCGGATGGCGGTATTGATCGCGGGCGCGGTTGGCATCGGAACGGTGGGAACCCTGAATAGCCGCATCCAATAATCCCTGAGCATCATGCGCGTGAGCGGTTCTGGCAGCGTAGGGGGCGAATCCGGCGCTGATGAGCAGGGTCACTGTAAAGCAGGCGATTGCCAGGCTTGTTTTTTTGTTCATGATCTGGTCTCGGTAAAACGGCCAGTGTGCCAGATTCCGCGACCCCTCATCTCGGGAGGATCCAAAGCAGGACGCGCGTGACGCTTCATTCTCAAGCTTAATCTGAACGTCACCTTGGGTGTCAAACGCAGCGAAGCCCATGTCATGCGCAAAAATGCGGGGGTCTCGGCCTTCTGCGACAATAAGGTGGTTTTTATCTTAATGAGCCTGCCTGACATGAAGAAATGGCTTCTTTTGAGCGCCTTGTTGATAGCGACGCCGGCATTCGCAGAAAATTGGGTGCGCTATGCACAAACTGACGAGGCCGGCCGGTACTACGACAAATTTCGCATGGTGAACATGAGCGGTAATGCCTTCATCTGGGATTTGCACGACCTTCAAAGCCCGGCGGTTGATGCGTCGGGCAAGACCTATCAATCCGTACTGCTCCCGACAGAATTCAGCTGCCGAAAACATCAGCGGCGTGTGTTGAGTACCCAAAAAATGTCGGATCGGATGGGCACGGGAGCATTGATCACGGAACAGAACGTGGTGGGTGCCTGGGTTGATGTCGTGCCGCAGACGCCCGATGACGACTTGATGCGAGCCGTGTGCGAAAGCCAGTAAACGTCGTTGATTGTTTTGAAAATTTGAATTGATGCCCATGACTGCTTACCCGCTGACCTCCCTCGTTACGCTGCTCACCGTTTTGCTGATGTTTGTTACCTCGGTCATTGTCGGCAAAGCGCGCGTGAAATACCAAATCATGGCACCGGCAACCTCGGGCCATGAGATGTTCGATCGCGCCTACCGCGTCCAGATGAATACGATGGAAGCCGCGCTCATGATGCTGCCGTCGCTCTGGATTTACGCGATCTTCAATGGCGAGACCGGTGCGTTTGCCATGGGCGTGATCTGGCTCATTGGCCGCGCATGGTACGCCCAGTCTTATCTGACGAATCCTGTGCGACGCGGTCCGGGTTTTGGTATTGCCTTTGTCGCGCTGGCCGGTCTGTGGTTCGGCGCACTGGTGGGACTGGCGCTCAGAGGCGTCTGGCTGTTCTGACTGCCGGACCCCACGCCGTGCCATAGCGCTGCGCCCGGCGCGAGCAGGACACGGGTCTGCCGCGCTGCCTCGTTCTGACTGCGGCCCGGAATGTTTCGATTATCCGCGCCCCACATAAGGCATGGTGGTTGCCATGATGGTCATGAACAGGATGTTGCTCTCCAGAGGCAGATTGGCGATCTGCACCACCGCCTGGCCGACATGATCGACGTCCATCGTCGGCTCCGCTTTCAGCGATCCATCCGCCTGAATCACGCCCTTGCTGATGACCTGCGTCATGTCAGTGGCCGCGTTCCCGATATCAATTTGACTGCAGGCGATGCGGTCTGCACGACCGTCGAGCGCAATTGACTTGGTCAGCCCGGTAATTGCGTGCTTGGTGGCGGTGTAGGGTGCAGAAAAAGGCCGCGGCGTGTTGGCCGAAATCGACCCGTTATTGATGATGCGGCCTCCTTTGGGTGATTGTGCTTTCATCATGCGCATGGCTTCTTGCGCGCATAAAAAAGAACCGGTCAGGTTGGCATTCACCACATTCATCCACTGCGTGTAGCTCAGCTCCTCCATTGGGATTGGCGGCGATGCGGTACCGGCGTTATTGAACAGCACATCAATGCGGCCGAATTTCGCTTTCAGGCTGGCGAACAGCTGTTGCACACTGTCGGGATCGCCGACATCACTGGTGACAGCCAGCGTATTGGCGTCTGTTCCGCCTATGTCCTTGAGTGCTGTCTGGAGCTTGTCGAGGTTGCGGCCGGTAATGACAACCTGATAGCCCGCTTGCAGCAAGGCTTTTGCAGCAGCCTTGCCGATGCCGGTACCTCCGCCCGTAACCAGTGCCACGCGATGAGAATTCATGAGCTTGTCTCTGTTGAGGGTTGATCGCAAACGCAGAGCGCGATTCGTTGGCGTGAACGCGCTTTGCTATTCTTGCCTGAAAAAGAGGTGTCTGATGCCCCACGATCAGGCAAATTGATCTTACCATCGAGCACATCACTCCCGGGGTCGAAAAGGATCTCTGTTACCTTGCGCTGCAGATGTCGAGTCATACCGTTAAAAACCAAACAATAAAATCATGGCCACTCTCATGAACCGTCAGGTGATTCTCGCCAGCCGCCCCGAAGGCATTCCACAATCCGAACACTTTCGTATTGTGGAGAACGCCGTGCCGCAACCGCAGCCGGGCCAGGTGCTGATACGCAATCACTTTCTTGCCGTCGAGCCAGCCATGCGCGGCTGGGTGAATGCGATAGCCAATTACTCGCAACCCGTCGGCATCGGTGAAGTCATGCGTTCTTTTGCTGCGGGCGAAATCATCGCCTCCGAGGACCCGCAATGGCCGGTTGGCACACGGGTAACCGGCATGTTTGGCTGGCAGGATTATGCAGCGGTGGAGGTGGGCACCATTGATTACCGCGTTGATCAGGCCGATTTGCCCTTGTCGACCTCGCTGGGCGTGCTGGGCATTAATGGCATCACGGCGCACTACGGACTGATGCGCATTGGTGAGCCAAAATCAGGTGAGACCGTGCTGGTGTCGACAGGTGCCGGTGCGGTGGGTTCTTGCGTGGGCCAGATTGCACGGATTCACGGATGCCGCACCGTTGCGATTGCCGGTGGCGAGGTCAAGCGCCAGTTGTGCATCGACCGCTTTCAGTACGATAGCGCCGTGGATTACAAGCGCGATGACTTTGCCGAACAATTGGCGGCGGCTTGTCCGAATGGGGTGGATGTTTATTTTGACAATACCTCGGGCAGCATCAGCGATGCCGTGATGCAGTATCTGAATGTGGGTGCGCGCGTGATTATTTGCGGCACCGCCTCTATCGCCAACTGGAATCCCGCGCCGCTCGGTCCACGGGTGGAGCGCCAGCTGCTGGTCAAGCGGGCGCGCATGCAGGGCTTCGTGATTCTTGATCACCGGGTCCACTATGCCGCTGCGCGCGCAGACTTGGCTACTTGGGTGCGGCAGGGCCTGATTCGGTATGAGGAGGACGTGCTCGACGGTATCGACCACGCTCCGGATGCGATCGCCGGGCTCTACCGGGGCGAAAATCTGGGTCGGCGGCTGATCCGGGTTATCGACTGAACGGGACCCACAAGGTCGGATTCCGGGACCCTTCCTGACCGGGTAGCCAAATTTTTGTTTGGCTCGGGATCGCGGGGTTTGGATCAACTTGACCGACGCGGCCAACGGATTTTGTCCCCCGCAGGAGCTGACCCGTTCGCAAACCCAGTGCCACTGCGGCTTTCTGGCGTAGTGACTCCTCGCCCGCTGCGATCCTGCGTTTTCTGTAGGGCGCCAAGGACCATTGGTCAGAAAATCTGAACTTATAGTAAAGAAATATTTATTTTTCCTGAAGTAAACTCATCAGTACAGTTGGCGTCTGAATAGTATTGGCCGCCTTTGTACGCTGCCTGTACACCTTTGCGCATGGCGTTCGCGCCCGCATCCCTACCCCCAACAGGAGAATCAATATGCTCACACGAGTCAGCCCCGCCAACTGCGCGTTTCCGGATCAATTGGATCTGGCGCAGAGCGACCCCGC
>Ga0315909_10007985_pt1 | contig 11691 bp, 18 predicted proteins | sample LakEriMetagenome_11_FD_203527 | JGI IMG/M metagenome (GOLD analysis project Ga0315909, IMG submission 203527) | Freshwater fungal communities from buoy surface, Lake Erie, Ohio, United States - Buoy 2 MA125 | ecosystem: Environmental > Aquatic > Freshwater > Lake | place: USA: Lake Erie, Ohio...
AAAGCGCAGGGGATGAACCTCAAGCCTCCAGTCAAGAAGGCAGAAGCTGCTAAGTCTCCTAAGTCTGCAGGGCGGCGCAAGTCTTTCTGTGGTCGTATGTGTGGGATGAAAGCAAAGAACACTTCTAGTAAGACTGCTAGAGATCCAAATTCAAGAATTAACAAGTCACTTCGTGCTTGGGATTGTAGTTGCAAATGAAAAAGAAAGCAGCATTCTGGGATACAAAGAATCCTAAAGAGAAGTCAAAGACATTAACGCCAGCACAAAAGGCGGCAGCAAAAGCACGGGCTAAGGCAGCAGGACGACCTTATCCAAACTTAGTAGATAACGCAGCAGCGTCTCGTAAAAAGAAGAAGTGAGGTAAATAGGTGGCACTAGGACAATACGGCACAACGTTATTAGATGAACTTAATCGTTTGGCTAATGGTGGCACCTATAGAGCACCAAGCGAGATGGTTGACCAAGCACTTGCTGCTCGTCAATGGGCAGTACAACGTTCAGTAACAACAAACTTAACAGACACAGTGGGAGTTCTAAATGCGATTGCGGGTACGACTAGTGATAATCGTCTTGATTACAATGGCGTATGTAACCTCATCGCTGGTACTTTTCAACTACCTGCAGCGCAAGCTCTCAGAGCGGTGTCATCTTGAGTGCTAAATATAACTTGGTCTGTGACCAAGCAACTACATTTAATTTCCAGTTCCAGATCAAGAACGATTCAACTCCTTGGAATCTGACTGGCTATACAGGAACTATGACCGTGCGACCATTCGTTGGTGCAACTACTACAACTGTAGTAGCAAGCACAGCTAATGGCGCTATGGTACTTACAGCATTAACAGGGCGTGTTAACGTCACACTCAGTGCAGCAACTACTGCCGCTATTACAGCAGGTCGTTACTCTTACGATCTAGTATTAGATTCTGGCGCAGAAGTTACACGCATCTTAGAAGGTAAGTTTATTGTGACAGGAGCTGTAACCACGTGACAACTGTTATTGTTATAGAAAACATCACACCACAAGTTGGTGTAGAACTTTCCCAGGATCAAGGTCCACAGGGCGGTCAAGGTGCTACGGGTTCAACAGGACCGGCAGGGCCTACTGGCCCTGTTGGTGCAACTGGTCCTGAGGGAGTTACTGGCGCAACAGGTGCGACAGGAACGACAGGAGCAACAGGTGATACAGGAAGTACTGGACCGACTGGCCCGACGGGTGCCACCGGTCCTATTGGAGTTACGGGACCCACAGGTCCTGCAGGCGCAACGGGCGTTACGGGAGTCACAGGTCCAACAGGACCTGCTGGTGCTACAGGAGTCACGGGAGCTACTGGACCTACGGGACCAGTTGGCGCAACTGGAGACACAGGCCCAACAGGTGCGTCAGGACCTGCGGGAGCGACTGGCCCACAAGGTGTAACAGGCGATACTGGCCCTACAGGATTAACAGGAGCCACAGGATCTACAGGTCCCGTCGGTGCTACTGGCCCAGTAGGAGCCACAGGACCACAAGGTGTAACTGGAGACATCGGACCTACTGGTATACAGGGTCTAACAGGCCCTACAGGGCCTACAGGACCCAGTGGAGCAGACAGCACAGTGCCAGGTCCTACGGGTGCAACTGGTCCTGCTGGTGCTACCGGTCCTTCTGGTACCGCTGGTGCTAATGGAGCAACTGGTGCCACAGGTCCTTCAGGAATAGATGGCGTTACTGGACCGACTGGACCAACAGGTCCTTCTGGTACAGCAGGAGCGGCAGGAGCGACAGGTGCTACAGGACCGACAGGTGCTGCAGGTGCAGCCGCTGCGGTTACCTACTACTACATTGCTACGGCTGGACAGACAACATTTAGCGGCGCAGATGCCAACACTCTAACTCTTTCTTACACAGTAGGTGCTGAGCAGGTTTATCTCAATGGTGTGCTTCTTGTTCGCACTAGTGATTACACAGCTACTAATGGCACATCTGTTGTATTGGCAAGTGCTGCAACACTAAACGATGTGGTAAATGTTGTGGCTTATGGTGCCTTCAATGTGGCCAATACCTATACCCAGGCGCAGACAGATGCGCTTCTTCAAAGTTCTACAATCGCTGACATAATGGACATCTACTAAAGAAAGTTGTAACTAATGGCAACTATTTCAAAGGCGCTCTTTCGCGGAGCTGCAACAACTACAACAACAACGCTACTTTATACAGTGCCTGCATCAACAACTACTGTTGTAACTGAAGTTATGGTGGTCAATACTGCAGGAACTGCTGGCACATTCACAATGGCGTTAAATGATGTTTCAATTGCAACAACAGTTACTGTTGGCGCTTATGACTCAACTGTTATTCCATTAAAGCAGGTATTGGCTACAACCAATACAATCAAAGGTGGCGCATCTGCCACCACGATCAACTTCCACATCTCAGGAGTGGAGATTTCTTAAATGGCTTATATTGCCAAATTAACTAATTCGGGTGGTGTTAAGTCATTAACCCGTTATGTATCTGCCCTTGCTGGTAATCCAGCATTTCAACCAGATGTTACAGTAAATTATTTGGTCGTTGCAGGTGGCGGCGGTGGTGGACCTGTAGGTAGTTATTTAAGCACTACACGCGGTGGTGGTGGCGGTGGTGGTGGTGGTATGCGTACAGGCACTTTGACTTGTTCAAGAGGCGTTGCGCTAACTGTCACAATCGGTGCAGGCGGTGGAACTGCGCCAATTGGGTCAACACCAACTGGCAGTAGTTCGGTTTTTTCAAGTATTACATCAACTTATGGTGGAACAGGATCATTAAACGCACCCGTTGGAAATATCACGCAAGGTGGTTCTAACGGCGGTGGAAATACAGGCGCAACAGTTTCACCAACACAAGGCAATCCAGGCGGTGCAGGTGGACCTGCTAATCCTGATGGCGGTGGCGGCGGTGGTGGCGCTAGTGCGGCTGGTTCGGCAGGTGGAAGTAACATTGGTGGTGCGGGTGGTATCGGTTTAGCTTCATCTATAACTGGAACATCGGTGACTTATGCAGGCGGTGGCGGTGGTGGTGGCGGCAGCGGTGGCGGTGCAAGTAGCCCAGGCGGCGGTGGTGCGGGTACTTCATCTGGCACAGCAACGGCTGGAACTGCAAACACTGGCGGCGGTGGTGGCGGTAGTTCTACAGGCGGCACACCAGCAGCAGGTGGTTCAGGTGTCGTTGTGATTTCTTATCCAACATCAGCAGGTTTAGCGGCTGCAACAACAGGTTCACCAACGCAAACAACATCAGGTGGAAATTACATTTATAGATGGACAGGAAGCGGGAGCATAACTCTATAATGGCGCACTTTGCAGAATTAGATGAGAACAACATTGTTACTCGCGTAATCGTTGTACACAATAACGAACTGCTAGATGAGGATGGTAATGAATCCGAGCAAAAAGGTATTGACTTTTGCGTTGCTCATTATGGCGGCACTTGGATACAGACTTCTTACAATGGAAATTTTAGAGGCAGTTACGCCGGTATTGGTTACATATACGACAAAACATTAGATGAATTTATTGCACCAGTATTAGAAATAAATACTGAATTAGAGGAGCCAGCCAATGACACGATCTAGAGATGTAGCTGATAGCCAAGACAACCTGGGCGGTGCGGTGGCACCGTTTGTAAGCGGTAAGAATTTCATCATCAATGGTGGCTATGACATTTTCCAGCGTTCAACATTTAACTCACAAACAGGCAGTGCTTATGCACTTGATCGTTGGTATTCAGGCGTTGGTGGCACTGTAACTGTTACGCAACAAACAACTGGCGCACCTGCAGGTTCTCAATACTGTATGCGAATTGCGTACAACGCAGCTTCATCTTTTGCAAATCAATTTCAAGCACTTGAATCAGCAAACGCAAGTGTCCTTGCTGGTCAAACTGTTACTGCGACTGTCTTAGTTCGCGCAAATGCAACTTGGGCTGCAACTGCAAGTCAAGGGCTAAACTTTTATGTTGAAAAGAACTCAACCGCCAATACTCTTACAGGTGGAACTTGGAGTTCAATTAGTAGCACTGTTGTTACTGGCGCTGCTATTGCTACAGGTACAGGTTCAACTAACTGGACCAAACTAACAATTACTTGCGCTATTCCTAATGATGGCACTGCCGCTGGTTTGAGACTTCGAATTGGTGAATCTGTTGTTGGTCCATCAGGTGCTTATTGGGAAATGGCACAAGCACAACTAGAGATCGGCTCAGTTGCCACCCCATTCTCACGCGCTGGCGGCTCAATCGGCGGGGAGTTGGCATTGTGTCAGCGGTATTACTGGCGAACAACGGTTTCATCAGCTTATGGATTTTTGGGTTTTGGTGTATCAACATCAACAACAGCGGGTAGATTTTTTATTACTCCGCAAGTGCCAATGAGAATTGCACCAACATCTGTAGATTTCCCAACACTCTCAACTCTAAGATTAGCGGATGCTGCTATTGCTTCACCACCAACAGGTTTAACCTTAGATGGAGACCAAACAGCATCACTTTTCGGAATTGTTACTACGGGTTCAACTGGTCTAACTCAATTTAGACCTACTTGGTTTCAAGCGAACAACTCCACAAGTGCTTATCTAGGCTTTAGCGCAGAACTCTAGGAGATAACAATGAAAAATGTAGAGTTTATCAAGATAACTAATTCAGATGGCGTAGAAGTAGAACACGCAATCATTGACCGTGGCAATGGGGAATTTACCTCAATGCTTAAAAGCACCTATGATGAGATGATCGCAGCGCAGGGACAAACTGCTACAATCTAGTCTATGAGATTCCACGTTATCAGTCTGCCTCACACGCAGACAACCAAAGATTATGTCAACTGTGCCTATACAGAAAAGGTACGCCGATTCTGTATGATGATGAAAGGGTTAGGCCACACGGTCTATCTCTATGCTGGTGAGGACAATGAAGCACCGGTAGATGAGCTGATTACTTGTATCACTAAAGAGCAACAAGCAGAGGCTCTGGCAGGTAAGCACTTTACAGAGGCAGCATTTGATAACGCTTTACCTCACTGGCAGATCTTTAATGGTAATGCCATCAAGGAACTAGGCAAGCGCCTAGAGCAAAAAGATTTTATCTGTGTTATTGGTGGTGCTTCGCAGAAGCCTATCGCAGATGCTTACCCTAACCATATAACAGTTGAGTTTGGTGTGGGCTACGGTGGAGTCTTTAGCAAGTACAAGGTCTTTGAGTCATACGCTTGGATGCACAGTATCTATGCAATGTTCAAGAACCCAACTACAGTAGATGGCAACTTCTATGACACTGTTATTAATGGGTACTTAGAACCAGAGATGTTCCCATTACAGGAAAAGAAAGAAGATTACTTCCTGTATGTGGGTCGGATGATAGATCGCAAGGGCATTGTTATTGCTCAGCACGTGTGTAAAGAACTAGGACTCAAGCTCATTATGGCTGGTCCTGGTAATAATCCAAACATTGAATACGGTGAGTGGGTAGGACCTGTCGGTCCTGAAGAGCGAGCAAAGTTAATGGGTGGTGCTACTGCCCTGTTTGCCCCAACACTCTACATAGAACCTTTCGGTAACGTTGTTATCGAAGCACAAACCTGTGGGACTCCAACGATTACCACAGACTGGGGTGCATTTACAGAGACTAATCCCAATGGAGTTACTGGATACCGTTGCAGAAATGCAATGGAGTTTGCAGCAGCTACAGAGTGGGTGAAGGATCTAGACCCAGTAGCAATACACAAGCGAGCAGTGTCCTTGTATTCCTTGGATGCAATCGCACCACAATACGAGCAATACTTTGCACGACTGCTAACTCTATGGGGAGATGGCTGGTATGAGAGGAAATAATGCCAACACTGGACGAACTGGTTGATGAAGTAAAGGCTAACCTACAAGGTTACGCACTACGACAAGACCGTATTACATACGTTGCTAACCCTGCTGGTTTAACTACTACCAGCACTGAAATCACTGTTGGATCATCTTCTAACCTAGCCAAAGGTATCATCGAAATTGATGATGAACTTATCTGGATTGACTCCTTTGATAAGGCTAACAATCAACTTAACGTTATCCCAGGATTTGGTCGTGGGTATCAGGGAACTACAGCCTCACCTCACTCACAGTATGCACCAGTAACTCTATCTCCAACCTTCCCACGTAACTCTATTAAGAAGGCTATCAACGATACGATCAACAGCTTCTATCCTAAGTTGTGGATTATTAACTCTTACACATTTACCTTTAACGCATCTCAGACTACATACCCATTACCTGATGACTGCGAAGGCGTACTGTTTATCTCTTGGCAGACTACAGGTTCTAGCCAAGAATGGCTACCGGTAAATCGCTGGCGCTTAGACGGTATGGCAAACGCTGCCACCTTTAATACACAGAATACAATTAACATCTATGAGAACGTACAGCCTGGTCGTACAATTCAAGTTTGGTACACAGCAACACCTAACACTCTTGACGCAAACACAGATGATTTTGCTGACGTATCTGGCCTACCAGAGTCTTGTAAAGATGTTGTTGTCCTCGGCGCATCATACAAGTTACTGTCTTACCTTGACGCAGGACGAATCAATCTCTCTAGTGCTGAAGCAGATCTAAACGATTCTAAGTTGCCATCATCTGCAGGCGTAGCAGCATCTCGTTACATCTTTGCTCTTTACCAACAGCGCCTAAATGAAGAAGCGTTGAAGCTATCAGACAAGTATCCAATCCGTATCCACTACACCCGTTAAGGAAAACCAATGACACGTAAATACTCAAGCATCAGCGTAGAGACAACGCTAGCCTCTGGTATCTCAAACTCTGCTACATCTATGACTGTGGCTACTGGTGCTGGTTCTGCCCTTATGGGTGGAGTAACACTTGCTGCTGGAAACGTAGATCAATTTACAGTTGCTCTTGATGTAGATACACAAAATGAAGAAATTGTATTTATCACTGCAGTATCTAGCGATACCTTTACCATCGTTCGTGGACAAGCAGGAACCTCTGCTATATCCCATACAGGCGGTGCAACGGTCAAGCACGTATTGACAAGTAGCGATTTAACATTTTACACAACCGGTGTAGCAACAGCAGATGCTGCAATTCCAAATGCCCTAGTAACAGCTAAAGGCGACATCATTGGTGCTAGCGCAAATGCAGTACCAGACAACCTAGCCGTTGGAACTAATGGACAGGTGCTTACTGCAGATTCAACCCAGACACTGGGCATCAAGTGGGCAACACCAGCAACTCCAGATTTAACCATTAACGCTAAGACTGCTAACTACAGCCTAGTAGCAGGAGATGTTAATAAGTTAATCACTATGAGTGATGCTGGAACATTAACACTGACAGTTCCTAATGGAGTCTTTACAACAGGACAGCAGATTAACGTACAACGCCTTGGAGCTGGAGCAGTCCAGATTAGAAACGATGGAACTACTGTTCTAACCTCCACTGGTGCTACATCTACAGCGCCAAACCTTCGTGCTCAATACAGTGCTTGCACAATTATCTGTACATCAAGCAACAACTTCACAGTGATTGGTGATTTGAGTTAATGCCAATACTTGGGATACTAGCCTCTAGTGTACTTAAAGCAATCATTGATAACTTCAATAGAACAACATCAGGTTCTTTAGGTACAGCAACATCTGGACAAGTCTGGAACGCTATTCGTGGCGTTTGGTTTGCCAATGGATCTGCGGCACAAAGCAACAACACCGCCACAGATTATGCTATAGCTGCTATTCCTTTGGGCCAGAATGTCACAGTTAATGTTGACACTACCGGAGGATGTGGCACTTCTTTCTGGGTCACAGACTCTGGATCTTGGTGGGGAGCATTCCCACACTACTCATCAGCTACTGCTACCACCTGTACTGGTGCTACTGCATACTGCTACACAGCAGGATGTACCCCAGCAAACAGTTGCGGTGCTATCTCTGAGTCAACTACGACAACTTGTACAGGTCCTACTGTATCTTGTACAGATACAACAAACACTTGCAGCCCAGGCGGTTGCGGCACAGTAACTTCTTCTAGCGCTGTAACCTGTACTGGACCTACAGTATCTTGTACAGATACCACTAACACTTGTAGTCCAGGTGGTTGCGGAACGATAACATCTTCAGGAGTTACCAGCTATTCCTGTCCAGATCCAGCATATCCTTACCTATGCCCAGGGCAGACCTGTAATGAATTGCCTACCTGTAATGGTGCATCTATCAGTGCTACACCAGGTGCGACAACATATACACGCACTCAAAATACTAACGTAACAACATACACACGTACACAAAATACAACTGTTACAAACTATACACGTTCTTCTGCTACCAACGTAACAACTACAACTTACACATCTGCTATTCGCATCATCAGTTCTGTGTCTGGATCTGTTGTAACAGACTCAACAACCACATTGGCTACAAGTACAAGCAGCTACCCAAACATTGCTTCTATGCAGACTAATACAAGTGGGACAACCATTACAGTCAAGGGTTATTCAAGTGCTGGGCAAACAACACAACTAGGAAGCACCATCACAAGGACACCTACGACACCAGTAAGAGGCACCAGTGTTGGTACTATTAAGGCTCCAACAACTGATAATCAAGGCTCAACCCTTGACAGTTTCAGCGCTACATTATAGGAGTCAAATGTCCAATCCATACGATAGGCCAGCTAGACCTTGGGATCTGTTTAACAAAAACCTAGGACGAGTAGAGACAGAAGTAGCAGATGAACGTATGGCTATATGTCGTTCCTGCCCAGAGTTAATTCAATCCTTAAACCAATGCAAAGAATGTGGTTGTTTAATGACAGCCAAAACAAAGTTACCTAATGCTTCTTGTCCACTTGGCAAGTGGGATATTGTAAAAGTAAGTTACAAGGAGGAGACAAAGTGAGCGAACACAGAGAGTTTCCGCCTATTAAGTTAGCCATTATTCTTGATGGCACGGTAGTTGACATCATCCATACTGACGAACGCTTTGCTGCTATTTGGCTTAGCAATCCTATAGTCGTTGATGTAACACCAGAAGAAGGCAAAGAGATTGAAGTCCATCTTAACGATGGATATGTAGACGGTAAGTTTATCCACACAACCGAAGGGTAATAAATGCCATACGGCGATGACATCACAGAGGGAATACCTTATACCCTTTCCAATCCTGCAGGAGCTACTAACTACTCAGCAACTGGCGAAGCCTACGACATAGCCATTGCTGGTCTACCGTTCTTCTTGCTTAACAGTGATGAGGCACCATATCGTCGTGTCACAGCGCAGTATCGCAAGCAACAGATTGACCAGTCTCGTGAACCAGGCGAGCAAACACTTACCGGTTGGTGGCTACGATCTCAGTCATCTTTCCACCTTGGCGCTGGCATTAAGTTCTTTGAACCAGTGCAAGAGGAATCATTACGATTCCAGTACACAGAGTCAAAGGGTGTAGATGTTTGGACTAGAGGACAAGCTACCCTTCTTAACGATACTGCTTCATTCTATGCAGGTGCTGCACCTGCCCAGATGATCGGTGTCAATGATGGGACCAATGACTGTATCCTTGTAACAGATGGAACTGCATTAAAGAAGATTACAACTGGTGGTACTTCTACTACCTATACACAGGCTGGTACAGCATCTACTATCTTTAGCCTTACCACTAATGGTAAGCAGTATTTCTTTATCAATGGAACACACGTTCACCGAGGTAACTTGGCCGGTACTACCAGCGATACTGAAATCTATAACGCATCTAGCACTACTCGTGCCACCATTCGCTATGTGAAGCAGCGCCTTATTGTAGCTATTGGTTCTGCTATTTATGAACTAGACCCTAACCACGGTGGCGGTTCACTACCTGCTGCTTTGTTTACCCACCCTAACTCATCGTGGGTTTGGTCTTCTATCGCAGAAGGACCACAGGCTATCTACATCTCAGGCTATGATCCCAACGGCACATCATCTTCTGTCTTTAAGATTGGCTTAGATGAAGCACAAGCAACCACTTTGGGATTCCCAAAACTTCTTACACCTACAGTTATTATTGATATGCCAGAGGGTGAACGCATTAATGACTTTGATATATACCTTGGAGCATACGCAGTCCTTGCAACAAACCTAGGATTTAGAGTAGGTATTGCAGATACTGCTGGAGATGTTCAGTATGGTCCATTACTGTTTAGGGATGCACCTTGTAATGCTATTGCTTTTAGAGATAGTTATGCCTACCTTGCAACCCTTATAGATGGGGAAGCAGGGTTAGTACGTGTAGATCTATCTACTACTGTTCTAGCAAACGGCCTGTTCTTTCCTTGGGCTTGGGATTTGGTTGCAGCCGGTACTACAACTACTGCAAGTCAGGTTGCATTCTTTGGTAACTCAGATAGAGCAGCATTTACTAATGGCAATAACACCTGGGCAGAATCTACAACTAGCTTAGTAGCAGAGGGTTACTTGCGTACTGGTTATATCCGCTATAACACATTAGAGGCAAAGATCTTTAAGTTAATCCAAGCCCGTGTCAGCACTGCCAATGGTGGCCTAAACATTGATTCTATTGATGCTGCCGATAACTTCTACCGCATTGGTACCTTTGCACAAGGTTCATCAGTACCAGAAGTTAACGTGAACTACCCACAGGCAGCACAAGAATACCTTGGCTTCCAATTCACACTGACCAGATCAACTACTGATGTATCTAAGGGGCCACTGTTTACTGGCTATCAGGTTAAATCACTACCTGCTATTCCACGTCAGCGACTTATCCAGTATCCATTGTCTTGCTTTGACCACGAATCAGATCACTTTGGAGTAGAGGTTGGCTACGAAGGTTCAGCCTACTTCCGTATGAGTCAACTTGAGTCTATTGAAAACGTTGGTGACACCATCCGTGTTGAAGACTTTAGAACTGGTGAGTCCTATATCGGACTTATCGAAGAGCTGGACTTTATGAATAAAACCCCATCAGATAAGCGATTCTCCGGTTACGGTGGAACGCTCTTAGTAACCATTAGGACGGTCTAATGCAGGCACAAGACTATGCAACAGTAGCTGTTGCAGTATGCACAATCATCGGTGGCTTTGCCGCTGCTGTCCGTTGGTTAGTTAAGCATTACCTCAATGAACTTAAACCCAATTCTGGGTCAAGCCTCAAAGATTCCGTTACTAGATTAGAAACCAAGGTAGAGATTCTCTACCAGATGATGTTACAAAAGGGGAACAATGAATGAAGAAACTTGTAAAGAAAGCCACGCCTGCCGCTATTGCTGTCCTTCGACAAGCCACAGCGATCAAGCCTTTACGGAAGAAAGCCTCGGATGGCCTACTACCATCAGCAGCACACATCCATCAGAATCCTAATAGTGACCACAACACAGGTTACGCAGTAGATTTAACACACGATAAGTTGGGTGGCATTGATTGCTTTAATATCTTTGAAGAACTCAAAGCAGACAAGCGCGTTAAGTATCTTATTTTCCAGGGCAAGATCTGGTCAGCAGAACGTGCCGCAGAAGGTGACCGTGATTACGACGGTTCCAATAAACACAACAAGCATCTTCACATCTCAATCAAAGAGGGCTGTGGAGATGACACTTCCCCTTGGTTCCCTTGGCTGGGAAAACCAAAGGCTGTCAACAAAGTAAAGGCTGCAATCAAGCCTCTACCTAAAAAGAAGGAGAACCAATGAA
>Ga0315909_10007987_pt1 | contig 11687 bp, 23 predicted proteins | sample LakEriMetagenome_11_FD_203527 | JGI IMG/M metagenome (GOLD analysis project Ga0315909, IMG submission 203527) | Freshwater fungal communities from buoy surface, Lake Erie, Ohio, United States - Buoy 2 MA125 | ecosystem: Environmental > Aquatic > Freshwater > Lake | place: USA: Lake Erie, Ohio...
CATCACGACACGGGAGGTTCGATTCCTTCACGGCGCACGCTTGGTCCCTAGCCGAAAGGCTCGCCAGGGCGTTGAGAGAAGAGTAGGGATAAACTCAACGGCGCACCTCCATAGTATATGGGTTAGTACAGTGGGCTTTCAATCCACTAGACAGGGTTCGAATCCCTGTGGAGGTACTTGGGGAGTATGGTGTAGTGGTAACATGATGGATTCCAAACCCATCGCCTGAGGTTCGATTCCTTGTACTCCCGCTGTGACTATGGTGAAATGGTATCATAGTAGGTTGTGTCCCTACGGTCGTGGGTTCGATTCCCACTAGTCACCCCAAAGTCTGCCCCGCCCTGCCGGGCAGATTTTGCCCGGCGAAGCCGGGCATGTCAAGTTAAGAACCCATCTAGAAAGTTCACGGGAATCCGTTAGAACCACTTGACAGATCGCCTTCAAGGGTGTATGCTAGAGCCATCACCAACCAGGAAGAAGGTTTCAAATGCCCGCTCTCATCGATTCATTCGCCTCCCGCGCGCAGGTCGCGTGGCACGGCCTCGGTCATGTGTTCGAGAAGGACGCAGATGTGAACACCGAGAAGATGATCACCCTCGCTGGCCTCGATTGGTCAGTTGACCTCGTGCCGCTCGTCACTGACGACGCTGACAGCGTTCCCGTGGGTGCCTACGCATCCGTGCGAACCAACAAGGACGCCAGCCGCCAGGTGCTGGGTGTCGTGGGTGAGCGTTACACCGTGGTGCAGAACCACGATGCGCTCGCGTTCGCTGACAACATTCTCGACGGCGGTGGCCGCTGGGAAACTGCCGGTGGCTTGAAGGGTGGCGCTGTCGTGTTCGGCAGCATGGCTGTCCTCGATGACATTGTGCTGGACCCCAATGGGGCTGCTGACACGATCAAGACCTACCTCCTGATCAGCACGAGCCACGATGGTTCGTCTGCTGTGCAGGTGTCCACCACTCCGGTGCGCGTGGTCTGCTCGAACACCCTGAACGCTGCGTTGAAGGGTACCAAGAACACGATCAAGTTCCGCCACACGCAGAGCATCGAGGGCAAGGTCCTCCACGCTCGTCAGTCGCTTGGCATGGCTTCGACGTACTTCGACGCCTTCGAGAAGGAGGCGCAGGAGTTGTTCGCCACTTCGGTGACCAACGCAAAGTTCGATCAGATCGTCAAGGGCCTGTTCCCTGAGCCTGACCGCGCTACCGCTGCGAAGGTTGCCGTCACCAAGTGGGACAACCGTCGTGACCGTCTGTTCGACCTGTGGAATGGCGACACTAACGCCAACATCGCAGGTACCGCGTGGGCCGCGTTCAACGCGATCACCGAAGAGAACCAGTGGTACCGTCAGGTCCGTGGTGGAAACACCGAGAACGGTCTGGCTGCTGGTGCTGGCTTCGATGACGCCACCAACGCGTTCCGCTCGAAGGCCTTGCAGGTCGTGAAGGCTTTCGCCTGATCTCAGGAGGGGCCACTTGGGAAAACCTCGTGGCCCCTCTTGACCCAGCCCGGCTTCGCCGGGCAGGGTTTGCCCGCTGTCAAGCGAATTTCTAATTACGAAAACGCTTGACAATTCACGGGAATCCTGGTACGCTATGCTTACACCAATCAGGAGGAAGCATGATCAACAAGCGCGAGTGGCTAGCCTCGAAGGGGCTGGCAAACGCAGGAGGCCGTGGCAGGTTTTCCAAGGAAGCAGAGGCTGCTTGGAAAGAGCATCTTGGGGAGACGGCAACTCAGGTAGAGGTAGATGAAATCCTCTCCTTGCTGGAACCCGATAACCCTTACGCCCACCTGCCGCGTGACGGCTTCCACCTTGCCGAGGAACCAATTGATAAGCCTGTGATCCGCAAGGAGAACCTGGCCTACTCGATTGACGACCGAGGTACAATCATTGGTCACGGTGCTTGTGGCAAGTGCCATGAGCGTATCAACAAGTGCGACTGTGGTGGCCCCTGGTCACCTAAGTGGCTTGACGCAACTCAGCGTCCGTATCTCCTGGTAGGTGAAGAATGAAAACCATCATCCATGTGAATCAGCACATCATCAAGGCGAATGCCAAGACGGGAGACACCGATGCCCCTCTCACTGTCAAGACATACAAGGGAAACACCAGGGCTACCACCGCAAGTATCCTTGACGATAACGGCAACGTCGTGGCGCAGGTTGTGTATCGACCTTCCGATCCTCTTAGTTGTGGCGCTCGCGTCTGGATTGAGACGCAGAATCAGGTGGTGACCGAATGAACGACGACGACCGTGACCTCAACGTGATTCAGGCCATTGTGATCTGCTCTGCGATCATGCTAGCAATCTATGGAGGGATTGCCTACCTCATCTTCGGATGATTGCCTAACTCATCTTCGGATGAGTCGGGCAGAGTCTGCCCGGCCTGTCAAGCCATTTACGAACCTTACGAAAGTTCACGGAGATTCGCCAGAATCCCTTGACATACCCCTCTGATGATGCTACACTTATCTCACACCGACAGAGAGGCACCAACCATGATCCCCGCAGCATCTTCCGTAGCGAACACCGGCACCCTCGGTGGTCCCGCTAAGACCATGACCATCATGCGTGACGCTATGGCACACATTATGAGTGTGCTGACCAACCTCTACTCCGATGCGAAGTTGGCTGTTCTGCGTGAGTACGCAACGAACGCCCTTGACGCGCACCGTGAGATTGGCCTTGCTCGCCCCATCGAGGTCACGCTTCCCTCCGATGTGAAGCCCATTCTCGTCATTGAGGATTTCGGTGTGGGTATGTCCACCGACGACATTCTCAACCTCTACTCGTCCTATGGTGCCAGCACAAAGCGTGGCACTAATGAGCAGACAGGGATGCTCGGACTTGGCTCTAAGTCTGCCCTTGCCTACTCCCCGCAGTTCACCGTGCGTTCTCGCAAGGGTGGCATCGAAACCTCGGCTCTGATTTACCTCAACGACAAGGGTGAGGGTGAAATCAAGATCGTGGACACGAAGGCGTGCCAAGGTACGGGTACTCGCATTGAGGTTCCCGTTGGCCCGAAGGACATTCGTGCCTTCACGAAGGCGGCTAAGGCTATCTTCACGTTCTGGACGACCGATGAAGTCAAGATCAAGGGTGCCAGCATCCCGCGTGGTCGGGACGAGGCTACTTGGACTTGGATTAGCGATAACATCGCTCTCATGCCGCCCCGTTTCATGGACACGGATACGTCGTACCGCTACCGCTACGACCCGAACACGGTTCGCATCGTTCAGGGTGGTGTGCCCTACGTCGTGGACAAGGATCGACTGTCTGACGAAGGCAAGATCGGCTACGATGCTCTGCCGCTGTCCGACTACGATGTGGTGCTGTTCGCTCCCATTGGCTCGGTACAGTTCACGCCGTCTCGTGAGGCACTTTACTACACGAACGACACGAACGCGAAGATCGAAAGTCTGTTCGCAGACTACCGCCGTGAGGTTGGTAGGTTCGTGACCGAAAAGGTTGCGAAGGCGAAGGACAAGCAGGAGGCTCTGCGATTCACGGAGCGTTACTCCAACATCACTCCCCCTGGCACCGATGTGACCTACAAGGGTGAGCGCGTTCCGGCAAGCATTGAGTGCCACAACTTTCACACCGACACGGCAAAGCGTGCCAGCGGCAAGCGTCGCAAGAATCTTCCGCCTCTGTCGCAGGTGGAAGAAATGGACCTCGTGATCTACAACGTGAACGAAGGCCAGATGAACGACAAGGGTGCGTACCCTGTCCGAGTCAATGCCGCAGGCTACATCACAGGCACCTACGGCCTGGTTGAGCGTTACTACAACGGCCACAATCAGAAGAACCTTCTGATGATTCAGGGTGACCTTCCCGAAGGTTGGGATTGGTACAACGTCAAGGCTGTGGACGCGACTGTTCTGCGTCCTAAGTCTAAGCGTTCAGGCTCGGCGGGTCCGAACAAGTCTGAGTACCAGGATCGTACCTGGGCTGTGGTCGGTGGCCGATGGGGAGCGACCACGAAGGTCGATCCTACTGACCCGAAGGTGGTCTACGTCGATGCTGACGGTCGCTACAAGATCGGAGCGGCACCTACGGGATGGACTGTCGTGATGGTTCCTGGGAATCAGCACGGTCGGTTCGCTCGTGAGTTCCCCCTTGCTCTCACTCGTGAGCAGGCTGTCAAGTCTGCTGCTGCCGATGCTAAGGTGATCTTCACTGAGGCTGACGCAACCTACCAGCGTGGAAACCTGTTCCACTACCAGCGCCTCGACGCTAATCAGATCAAGAAAATCCTTGACCCTGACCTGCGTACTGTGCTAGAATGGGTAGGTACAAAGGGAGCAGGCGTCAAGCAGATGGACAAGATCAACGATGATCTGGCGTGGCTCAAACTGCGCGCTGATGTGGTCACCGCTGAGACTCCCACCTACGACAAGATGGAGGCTCGATACGGTCACCTGCGAAGCATCCAGCCTAGCCACCTGATCGAAACCCTCAACGCGGTCTACACCTACAAGTACCAGGGAGGTACAAAGTGATTCAGTACCAAATGACTCAGACCCACGACGGGGCGCGTGCGCTCACGTTCGTCGGTTCCGATGGTCGCTTCCATGCGATCAACTCCGACACGATTGGCTTTCAGGATACGCTGGACGCCATTGAGCGCGACGACATTGACGCCGCGATCCTCTACTCCACGCCTCTGACGACCATTGTGGCCCGTCTCCGAGAGGTCAGCCAGGACTTCGGCACCGATGGTGACGTTGTGACCCGTAACGGTGAGGCTCTGCCTTCCCGCCTCGGTGGTCTGCTCCTGTCCTACGCTCGCTCCGGTGACTCTGCGCTCGCCGCGCTGGTTCGCTTCATCGGTCGCCTCGACTACAACCCGTCGAAGCGTTCCGTTGAGAGCCTGTACGATTGGGTCGAGGCCAACGGCCTGACGATCAACGCGGAAGGCTTCATCGTGGCCTACAAGGGTGTCGGTAACGACGGCCTTTCGGTTCACTCCGGTACTGCCTCTGTGGATGGTGTCGTGATCAACGGTCGCATCCCGAACAAGGTCGGTAGCGTCGTGACGATGCCGCGTAACAAGGTTCAGGACGACCCCTCCATTGGGTGTCACACCGGCCTTCACGTTGGCTCGCACGGTTACGCCAAGTCGTTCGGTGCGCGTCTCCTGACCTGTGTGGTGGACCCCGCCGATGTGGTGTCTGTCCCCACGGACTGTGGCGCTGCGAAGATGCGCGTGTGCCGATACACCGTCGTGTCGATCAACGAGGCTAAGGCTTCGTACCCGCACACGGTCGTTGAGGACTACGACGACTACGCCACCGGAAACCACGAGTGCGATTGCCCCTACTGCGACCGCGACGAGTGAGGGTGAGCCTCGGGGGTGGTGTCCCGAGGCCCCTGGCCCCCTCCCCCTTCGGGGGGAGGGAGGCCGGGCAAAGTCTTTGCCCGGCGAAGCCGGGCTGTCAAGTCTTTACGAACACCAAATCATTTTCACGGAAACCTTGACAAACCGCTCGAATACTGCTACACTTATCCCATAACAGAAGAGCAGGAGCCGAAAAGGTTCGAGTTAAGGTGCAGAATTCCTTGACATATCGATCCCGGTCCTGTACACTAGTGACATCAACCCACCAGAAGGAGCCCCACATGTCCACCAAGACCGTTCTCCGTCCCGTCACCATCAAGGTCACCTCGAAGGTCGAGGCCTGGGACACCCGCTTCGGCGCTAGCGCGCGTCTCGTCGTGCGTGACGAGGCTGGCAAGTTCGTCACCAACACTTCCCTGACCGGCAAGTAAACCCCAACGTTCATCCACCAAACCCGCATCTCATCCCTTAGGAGAAACCATGATCACTTCCACCGAAATCCGCGAGTGGGCCAACGCCAACGACGTTCCCGTTGGCAAGCGTGGCCGTCTGGGTCCCGTCGTGAAGGGTGCGTACTTCGCTGCGCATCCGTCTGTGGCCCGCGAGGTCGCAAACGAGGCTGGCATCGAGGTCGGCCACCGTGGGCGCATCAAGGACGAAACCATCGCCCTGATCGCCAACGTCCTCCCGTAAGGGATTAACGCCACGGGGTGGGTACCTTGACAGGTGCCCACCCTATGTGGTACACTGTCCCAGGAGGCAACAATGACCATTCACGAGAGCAGCAAGAAGGCAGGTGCGAAGATCGTCGCAGCATTGGACGTTCTGAGTTTCAGTCCAGCGATCACGGCTAACGTCTTGTCGCAGGCACCAGGACCGATACAGCACCGTCTGTGGTTGGTCGTAAAGGCTCTGATCCATGCGTGGGCTATCGACGCAAAGGCTCGGACCTATGACCCCGAATACAAGGAAGTCTACGATTGGGCAAAGGAGCATGACGATGGTAACAGTTGAGCAGGCAAACGAATACCTGAATGTGGTAGGTCGGTTGCTGCCGCCCGATGCCGACGACCGAACGTGGTTGCTGGTTATCGCTAACGCCGTCGCTGGTGGCCTTGTGCCTTCCGTCGATTGGGACTCGCGCCAGGGTGCGGTTCTGATTGGGCTGATCGAAGAAGTCTACAAGACTTACACAGAATGGCTTGACAAGGAAGGCATCGATCCCGCAGACTTCAAGGGCTAGCAAATTCCGGTGCAGTTGGGCTTGACAAAGCCCGGCTGCGCCGGGCAAAGACCTTACCCGGCATGTCAAGTGAAAAGGTATTACGATCCCAACTTGAAAATTCACGGGAACTTTTTTCAGATTAGACATTACGATCCGACTCAGGAAATTCACGGGAGTTATCATGACATTTAGGCATCCTATCATTACAACTGTTATCTATCTGATCTTACTAGTATCGGCGGTATGGAACTCATCCTACCTTGCTATCCTATTAGCAGTAGCATACATAACAGTAGAACATCTTGTCACTCGCAATAGGAATAGGTTGTCGGATACCTATGATTCTTTGTATGGTTCCTACAAAGGAGGCAAGGGGAATGGACGCACCGGCGGTTTAGGACCCAGATAGCCTGTGGATAACCTGTGGATAACCTCATAGTGGTGGAGATTCCCTAAAATAGGCCCTAAACAGGGGTCAAAGTGGGGAATTTTCCCTATGAACATCGGGAAAAAACTTCAAAAGTGGGGATAAAGCCCTGATTCTTAGCGGAATCAGGGTCTTTTTCGGTCAAAATTCATTGAAAAATCGCTTGACATGTGGATAACTATGTGGTTTATAGAGCATATACTCATGGGTTATCCACATTTTATCCACAGGTTTGAATTCTTGTAGGGTGTTCTTTGTAGGAATCCTACAAATCCAGCCCTGAATCCTTGTCAGTTCTCTCTACAAGGGGTGGAAATCCAACCATAAACCCGTTATTTGGCTCTAATGGTTTACTATCCAACCATTGCTTACTTACTTGGTCTTGACCATTCTGAGTAGAGGCTTACTGCTACCCCGGCTAGTGATACAAAGGTGATATTGATTAGGGTAGTTGCCTGCCCCGCCAAATTCAGATAGATCAACTGGTTCAGGTAGACTACGAATAGTCCTAGTGCTGCGCGCCTCTTGCGCGCACGCACACGAGTGAATAGGGCATAGAAGGAATAGGTTGATGCTACTAGGCCAAGCCATCCTAGTGCTGTTAGTGTACCTTGTGGGAGACTAGACCCGATGGTTTCTGCACCTGCCGCTACGGTGATAAGGAAGTAAGCAGACACCGCCCACATAGCAGTTGATAGGATGCCTTGAATATGCCAAAAGACATTCTCAGTCTTGAAAACGTTAACAGCGTTGGAATACCATGTCTCCTTGGCCTTGGCATCATCATACAGAGCCCCCAGGATCGCCTGTGACGGCTCAGTAAATTCTTCTGCTAGCAACTTGTCCAGCAGATTTTCCTCGACCTCTACGACAGCAGATTTTCTGGAATTCGGCTTGGTCAGCATAAATTCCCTGGCAGTTTTTCTGACTCCTACACGAGGCATCCTAATTCCCACCGCTCGTCATATCTTCGATCTTAGTCAAGGCAGCAAGGTACTTCACTCTAAGAGCGTCAATTTCCTCTCGGAGTTCTCTATTCTCATCACGAAGTTCCTTATTTTCCTCGCGGAGTTCCCCACGGAGTTCAGTGCCGTAGTCTCGCTTATCCTTGTTCCTTTGGAACCAGTTGTTTACGATGGCAAGTGCCACACCGCCGAACAAGGCTCCAATTAGGGAGAATAGAGGGGCGTACTGCTGGAAGATGCTAGGCTCAGTCATCGTCTACCTCGCTATTGGCAATGAACGCCACACTCATGATCATAGAGTACACGAACGGCTGCGTCCAGTAGTAGGTTTCGAAGGTGCCGAAGGAAATAGACAGGATGGCTACATAGAACAGTAGCACGGCCAGCACGAAGTCTGCTTTTGCCCTACGTCTGGCAGACTTGATGGTGGCAGATTTTCTCGGCCAAGACAGGAGGACTACAACTGCGGCAATCAGGCTGATGATTCTTAGCCAGAATGAAAGAGTGTATGGGCCTGGGCCAGTGAGGAAGTTTTCTAGTCCCTCCCCAATTGTGCCGCCGCCAAATCCGACCACTGGGTTCGATACAAGCGGGTATCCAGAGAGATACAGAATGTTAATCGCTACAATGGCCTCAATTACCCATAGGACCATCTTGGAGTGGATGTGCCTTAGCATACTGCCTCCCTTCGTACAGCGAAAGAGTAAGGGCAATCAGGGCCAGTGTAACTGGATAGTTCCATGACATCGACTGAATCACCACGGACACCACAGTGTAATACCCCATAACGATTGTAAGGAATCCAAGCAGGGCGATCTGTGTCGGTGACGACCAGGGCGCAGGAGCGCCGAACTCCTTCACTTCCTTGTGTGTAGACCTCAGGGTTAATGCAAAGAGTGTAAGGCATAGGATAAGGGTAAAGCCAAGCACCGCCTCGGCAAAAACCGGGTTGGTGTTGTACGGCAACTGCTGCTCCGTGCCGGGAGCCAAGATGAATAGCGGATTTGCCTCTGGTGCGATGAATAGTTTGAGCGTTGTATAGAACACTCCAACTCCCGCCAGGATGAGCCTGATGGTAAGAACGGCTAGGCGGTAGGTAATCATAGTCCCATTATATCACTTGTTACCTCAAAACATCTGACGCGATGATGGCCTCACCGTCGTAAAGGTGTCCCGTAATGTACTTGCTTGCCTGTGCCAGCCTGCCGCTCCTTGCGGCCAGGATGATGATGTGCCTGGGCTCGTGCCCCTTGCGGATACAGGTCTTGCACATCAGAATCTTCATGGTTGGGATCAATGCGCTGTCACGCCCATGTACCTCGTACTTCTGCTTCCTACAACTAGCGCAAACGCCCTTCACTGTGGTTCCTCTCGTTCCAATGGGATATGGATTTCTTTCAGGAAGATTACATCTTCTAGGTTAAACATTTCTCGGTAGAGGATGCCATGCTTCTCGTACTCTACCGTAACGGAGAATGCCTGCTGACTAACGACGGTGGCCGTTACGCCCTCGTCTGGAAGCCAACAGAACTGGACTGTGATTCCATCCTCGTCGATCATCGCTTCGGCGGTGAGCCCAGCACCTTTTCGAGAGAACAGGATACACCGTGACCTCTGAGAATGGCCTGCATTAGATTCATCCTCTCAATCACCTTCATCTTATCTGGAAATGTCAGCGGGGCAATCTGATCCAGGTACACCCTAATGCCAATGTGCTGCAACTCAGGCATTTCGATGAGGTCAATCGTAATAGACGGACCCTCTAGCCCAATAGGGCCAAGCCTGTGCAGCGCACGCCTCGCCGCAATCGGAATCTCGATTGAGGTTGGCGGGGTATACGGTTCATCAGAGAAGGGATTCAACGGTTTGCCTCCAAGCATTCCACTCATCATCTGTTTTGTGCTTATTCAGTTTACCATCAATTACGCCATCTGTCAAATAGACGCCTCCCCACACGCCCCAACGCTTCTCCCTGACGCCCGTCTCGTGGCAATCTAGGTTCACAGGGCAGGACAGGCAAACCAAATCAACCTGCTGTGCGGTAACTGGGTCACTATATGTCAGGGTAGTATTGTCGTCCTCGGCCAACTCAGAATCATCGAAGAACCATTCTGGCGGCATCTTGTTACATGAAGCAAGTGCTTCCCAACGGAGTTCGTCGGGGTCAATCCCTAGTTCATCAAGAATTGACACGCTTTACGTCCCTCGCGTCAAATTCCCACAGGCCCTTGTCGTTGGGGCACACACGCTTCTGCGAATGCCACACCCCGTCGATCTGGATGCCATCCCTGCGCATCCAGCCAGCATAATTTGGTCGAGTCACAAGAACGTCCCAGCCCTCAAACTTCATGTTGGGCTGCGCGTCCACGAATGCGTCGATTTCGTCGTAGATTACGAACATTTCAATACTCCAATAGAGTCGTGTTGCGCGATGCCTTGGCGTCTAGCACCCTGGCCTTGTATGGGTAGTAGGAAAGGGGCTTAAAGGCCACGACGAGAGTAGGCTCCTGGGGCAGATCGTCGTGCTTGTTCTTTACCAACACTGTGCAGTAAGGCGTGTAATCGTTTGCGATATCAGCCATCTGGATCAGGAGGTCGGTGAGGTTCTTGTTGTTATAGGCTGCCATGTGGACAAACCTATTACCCTCACCAACCTCCGTCTCCACAGCCACGGCGAACGCCCTGGCTAGTAGGTCGAAGTTGTTGAACGACCTATCTGCTACAAATAGTGTACTCATGTATCTATTCTAACCCTCAATCATCTGTTTTGTCAAGGTAAAACGGGTTCGAAATGACACGAAACGGACTCTTTGCCTCGCATTCAGTAGAACACAGAGACAAAATGACCAGTATTCCAACAGAGTCCTCGACAAACACTTCGTATTTGGCGAACTTCTCCTTGCAAATATCACACTTCACTACTATCACCCCACGATATACTTAGATGACCTAGGGATTACACCAGGGCCACCACACATCCAGCACCACGTTGTTTCATCGTGCTTGCACTGGTCTGCGTTCCTTCTAGCGTACCACGGAAACAGGGCTGGACCAGCCTCGTGACCGCAAGAGGGGCAGAACTTATCCTTTTGCAGCATCCTGCCATTCATGCAGGTGGTGCAAACCTCTGGCCTCTCAGCCTTAGGTAACTTAGGACGCCTGCTGTTCCTCTTAGGTTCCAGTGTGCCGTCAGGAAGGAAAAGCCTGTCGTCCTTTTCCTGATTGCATGGAAAGTGCGCCAACTTGTAGTTGTCCACATGGTCTAGACCACCGCGCGAGCGGGGCAGAACGTGGTCAATTGTGTAGTCGGACCAGTGATCCTCATGCTCCTTCTCGAACGGAAGGCTGCACAGGTAGCAGAAGTCGCCGTCCCTTTCAATGAGGAACTGTACAACTTCGGCCCTGGTAGAGAGCAGGCTAGTTTGATCGAGTAACATGACCTAGCCTTTCTACTGGGGAGTTAGAGTAAACTCCTTGCCAAGTGAAGCAACGAGAGCCGCTGCCTCTTCATTAGATTCAACCTCAGTTACAATGGTGGCTACAACAACGATAACTCCGTCATCGTCGGTAGAGAAATCTACGTTAGTCAGTGTAAACATGAGTCTCCTTCTAGTTTGGAGCGAGTACGGGGATTCGAACCCCGACTAAATGATTGGAAGTCACTTGTGCTAGCCGTTGAACACTACACTCGCGTGTGAGATTCTAGTATAGCACACTTGTC
>Ga0315909_10007991_pt1 | contig 11682 bp, 11 predicted proteins | sample LakEriMetagenome_11_FD_203527 | JGI IMG/M metagenome (GOLD analysis project Ga0315909, IMG submission 203527) | Freshwater fungal communities from buoy surface, Lake Erie, Ohio, United States - Buoy 2 MA125 | ecosystem: Environmental > Aquatic > Freshwater > Lake | place: USA: Lake Erie, Ohio...
ACCCGGGTAAAGCTATACAGAGTGCCGTGCGTGGCCAGGTCGACCCACGCCAGGTCACGTGACCAGCAGCCACGGCACAGGTTACGTGGTGGGAAGCTCACGACACCGCACTGCTGACACGCGGTACTGGTCAGACGGCCCTGACTCAGCGCCCCCCAGAACGGGCGTGTGAACGCCGAGACCCTCGGTGGGAAGGGCCGGTTGCCAGGCATCTGAAGGCGAGGCAGACCGCTCATGTCTTGCCCTCCAGGATATGCACCAGCGCCGCGTTGTATTTGCCAAGCTCCGAGATGGTCATGGCGAATTCACGGCGTCGTACTTGTCTGCCGGTTGCTTGCCCCTGCAATTGCATGACCGCCTCCACCACATCGTAGAGGGGTGTCACCTCGGGGGGATGGCCGCGTGACAGGCATCCGCCACAGGTATTGACCGGATAACGCGCATCGAACCGGGTGTCGCCAGCGGCGGCCGCCGCCGCACCGCGACCGCGGGCAAACAGTCCGAGTGCTTCGGTACCCAGTGCCTCGACGATCGTGCATGGGGCATAGACCTGGAAGCTGCCGATATCTTCCAACGCAAGCTTCGCATCGGCCATCGCCCGGGTGCTCGCGGCTTGCAGCGAAGCATAGGACAGGGCATCGCCGGGCTGATCCGAGATCTGGTGCAGCCCTTCATGCTCGAAGCCTCGGCCGCGCACCAGCACATAGGGCCTGCCACTGGCGCGCGCTATGTCCTCGGAAACAATCATCAATGCGACAGCGCCATCCGCACGTCCCGGCACCTCAAGCAGCCCAAGCGGCTCCACGATCGGGCGGGCGTTCAGCACTTCATCGAGGGTGATCGGTGTACGAAACTGCGCCAGCGGATTGGCGATGGCATGGTCGCGGTTCTTCACTGCGATCGAGGCCAGCGTTGCTCGTGGGACGCGATATTCATGCAGATAACGCTGCGCATCCATGGCATACCAGGCGATCGGAACGGCGCCGAAGACCGACTGAAAGTCGACATCGCCTGTGAGCCGAATGCTGTAGTCCAGATGCTGTGCTGTGGGAATCCCGGTCTCGAAATGCACGCCCACCGAGAGCACGCAGTCAGCCTGGCCGGAGGTCACCTGTTGCAGCGCGATATCGAACGCATGCCCGCCGGTCATGCCATTGCCCAGCACCTGGATGACCGTGGCACGGGCCCGAATGCCAAGGTGCGCGGTCAGGAAGGTGTGGAAATATCCTTGGCGGGTATGGTCGCCCGGGTGCGCCACGACCACGCCATCAATGTCTTGCTTAGACAGACCGGCCATCTGCGCGGCATGCAAGACCACCTCGGTGGCGAGTTCATGCTCCAGGACCTCAGCGCCTTCAGGCGCGCGCTGGTACGAGCCAATCGGCACCGCGCCGAATCCCAAAATGGCTGCACGGCGCATCACGTGTGACCCTCTGGGCAGTCATGCGAGGACACCCATTGCTGCCTCTCTCGGCATGACCTCGACTTATCGGGCAATCCGGATGCCCTCGCGTTCCCGGTCCCACAGCAAGGCTTTGCGTGCAATGGCGTCCTGCTTGAGTTTGTACTTCTCGATTTTCTCGGTGGCGGTCTTGGGTAAGGCGTCAATGAAATCGACGAATCGCGGCACCATGTAGTAATTCATGCGGTCCGCCGCAAACTGCACCACCTCGGCATGCGTGAGCGTAGCGCCAGGGTTCAGTACGACATAGACCATCACTTCGTCTTCACTCAATTCCGAAGGTACCGGCACAGCAGCCACTTCAAGAATCGCCGGATGCCCGGACAGGATCATCTCAACCTCATAGGCCGAGATGTTCTCACCACGGCGCCGAATGGCTTCTTTCTTGCGGTCGATGAAGTACAGGTAGCCGTCGGCATCCAGATATCCCCGGTCACCCGTGCAGAACCATCCGTCGATGAATGCCTGCGCGGTCTGTTCGGGCATCTTGTAGTAGCCCTTCATCATGGTGCCCGGGTGTCGCGGTCGCATCTGAATCTCACCCACCTCCCCAGGTGGCAGTACACGGCCATCATCGTCTGCAATGCGAAGGTCCGATGCGCCACGGGCTGAGCCTGCCGAACCGGCTTTATCGGCTCGGTCGTCGGGCACGAAGATCGTGACCGCATAGTTCTCGGACATGGCAAACAGGGAGGTGACCGCCACGCCGTAGCGCTGATGGAGCTCGGTGTGCAGGTCGCGGGTCATGGGCACTGCCATGATCTGGCGCAGCGCATGGGCGCGGTCCTGCGGGCCTGAAGGCAGCTGCAGCAGGATGTTGGTCATGGCGCCCAGCGAATTGAACTGGGTGGCGCCGTACCCACGGATTTCTTCCCAGAAGCGGGTGGCCGAAAACCGGGCAGACAGCGCAAATGTGCCTTCAGCCCAGAGGGCTGCCGTGCAGGAGTACCACATCGCATTGACGTGAAAGAGCGGCAGGCATGCGTAAATCACGTCATCAGACCGATAGCCGTATTCCGTGCAAATGGCTCGGCCGACGCCCAGGCCTTGCGAGTGCGGGCACAGCACCCCCTTGGAAGGGCCGGTGGTGCCGGAGGTGTAGACAATGAGCTGCGCATCGTCGTGGCGCACCCGATCGACGGGCGGCGCAGTTTCGTCTGCCGATTCGAAACTTTGTAGCGGCAAAACGGTGGCGCGCGGGTTCGCAGCATGCAATGCCTCCGCAGGCAGCGGCCCCTTGAACACGTAGTGGCTGATCTGCTCGAGGGTCGGCGCCACCGCATGAATGCGATCGGTCCACTCGCTGTCAACGATGACCATCCTGGCGTCTGATTGCTGCAGAAAATAGTGCAGCATGTCGCCTTTGGCAGCGGTGTTCAGCGGAACGGCCACAGCGCCGAGCTTGGCCAGCCCCCACACTACCCATAAGAAGTCGGGGCAATTGGGCAGCATGACCGCCACATGGTCCCCATGGCCGATGCCCTGAGCCGCAAATCCGTTTGCATAGCGGTTGGTGAGGCGCTCCACCTCAGCGTACCGGTAGCTGCGCTCCTCCCACAGCAGGAAAGGACGCTCGGGAATCCGCCTGGCCTTGTCCGCTAGCACGCGCCCGATTGTGCGCACCTCGAGCGGATAGTCGGGAAAGTCCGTGAGCACGATCGATCAGAGGACGGTTTGACCGTGCTTGGCAGCCACTGCCACCAACTGCTCCTTGTTCACGCTTTCCCAGTTAACCCCTGAGTCGTACTCGGTGAACATCTCGCAGGCATTGCCCCTGGACGTGATGGCCAGCACAGCCGCGCCCCCTTTGCCGAATTTGAACCAGTGGGTGCAGCCGCCTGGCACGTGCATGAGCGTGCCGGGCGTGGCGACTGTTTCCTGCCCGTCCACACCGCAGTGCACCTCACCGCTCAGCACAAGAAAGGTCTCGTCCCATGGATGGAAATGCGGACCAGGCCCTTTGCCCTCGGGGCCACTCTGATGAAAGATTTCATAGCCATCGGTGTCGGCCTTGGAGGCGAGTACCGAAATCATGAAACCGCCTGCATTGAGCGGGGCAGGGCGATCGTTCTGGGACAGGATGAAGGGCTTGGCCATAAGGTTCTACTAAGTGGTTAACCGGCAGAGGCAGGTCTGAAAAACGGCATCATCCGGCCTTCCTGCGCACGTTGAAATTGCACGGCGACTGGCATCCCGATCTTCAGCGACTCCGGGGTGGCGTCGACGATGTTCGTCATCAGTGTCGGGCCTTCATCCAGCTTCACATAGGCCAGCGTATAGGCAGGCGTGGCCTTGCGTGCCGTGCTGAAGGCATACAGCGTGCCACGGCCGCTGGCGGGCAGCCACCGTAATCGGGTGCTGCCGCACAAGGGACACAGGGCGCGCGGGTACCAGTGAGGGCGCTTGCAGTCGTCGCATGTATTGAGCAGGAGCTGTCCGTTCTCGGCAGCGGCCCAGAATTCCCGCGTTTCCGGAAACGCCGCTGCGAAGGGGTCTTGCTCAAAAGTCTGAGGCTTGGTCGTGGTGTCGCTCATCGGATTATTCCCGCTCAAGAATGACGGTGGCATGCGCATGACCCGGGCCCAGGACCATGCCCGGACCAGCGGCCAGCGCTAAACGGCAGTCTTTGACCTGCACGGCCGGGTGGGCTTCGCCACGCAGTTGACGCACTGCTTCAATCGCCTTGGTGATGCCGCCGCGATTCATCGGATGGTTGTTGCACAGGCCGCCGCCGTCAGTGTTCCAGGGCAGCTTACCCACGCCGGAGATGAGATTGCCATCGGCCACAAAGCGACCGCCTTCTCCTTTGGCACAGAACCCGAGGTCTTCGAGCTGAGCGATCACCATGATCGTGAAGTTGTCGTACACCGAGGCGTAGTCGATATCGGCAGGCGTAATCCCGGCCTCTGCAAACGCAGCCGCGCCTGAGCGCTGTGCCCCGGTACGTGTCAGATCCAGGTAGCCGCCGTCTGTGGTGTTGATCGTCTGACCACAGCCAATCACCTTGACCACCGGGCGCTTGAGGCTGCGCGCGATTTCGGGCTTGGTGAGCACGAGTGCGCCACCGCCGTCGGTGATCACACAGCAGTCGAGTCTGCGGATCGGGTCGGAAATCACCGGCGAGTTCATGACATCCTCGACCGTGACAGGCGTGCGCAACAGCGCATTCGGGTTGTGCTGCGCATGCTGCGACGCGGCCACTTTCACCCAGGCGATTTGCTCGAGGGTGGTGCCGAACTCATGCATGTGACGCTGCATCATCATTCCGTAGACCCCACCGATCGTCCACTTGAAGGTGGATTCCCAGGCGGCTTCCGGTCGATCGACGGGGGGGGCACGGAATGCGGTTCCGGTGGCCTGGCCGCTTGAGCGAGGCTTGCCTGCAAGCGTGATCAGGGCCACCGAGCAATGACCCGCCGCAATGGCGGCCGCCGCATGCTCGATGTGTGCGAGGTAAGAGCAGCCGCCCGATTCCGTACCGTCGTACCACTTCAGATTCAGGTTCAGGTAGTCGGCCATGTACAGCGGACTGGCTCCAGGCGCATCTCCGGAGCAGAAATAGCCATCGACATCTGACAGGCTCAGTCCCGCATCTTTAAGGGCGCCGATGGCGCTTTCGGCGTGCAGCTGGGCTACGGACTTGTCGGGCGCCAAGCGGGTCGGGTGTTCATAAGCGCCGACGATACAGGCGCGTGCCTTGATGCTCACTCTGAGGTCTCCTGGTGTGTGATGAGGTAAACGGTGTGACGCGTTTTACGGTGTGCGCCACGCCTGTGAACGGGGTTGGATCAGGCAGCCATCTTCGGCAGCAACACATCCTTGATTGTGGCGGCGAGCTGATCGCGCAGCGCGGGCAGGAATGTGATCGTGTAGATCAAGCGCAGCGAAGCGAGGAAATGTCTGTTGCGCTCGAAGAATGCACGCTCTGCAGCCGGCTTGCCCGCGAAATAGTGATTGAGAAAGTGTTCGCACAACACTGCGCCTTCATCAGATGGAATTTTAGTCACCATCTCGCAGGTCTTGAGCTCGGGATAGCCGTAGATCGCACAGATCAGTCCGATGTCAAACAGGTAGTGCCCACGCGACACATCGCCCATGTCAATGATCACCGGTTCGCCCTGGCGAATCATGATGTTGCTGGTGTGCAGATCAAAGTGCACCGTCGATTCAGCCTCGGGGATGCTCTCCAGGCGCTCCAGCAGGAATGCGATTTCCTGGCCGGACAGGAAGAAGTCCATTTGCCGGATGTAGCCCCGGAAGTTGTTCTTGATATCGGGAAACACGGTCGGATCGGCGACGGCCTCGTGAATCCCTTTGGCAATGTTCGCAAGCGTCTTGCCATGTGTTTCGAGGTGCTCCAGGTCTTTGCGAATGATGGCGCTGAACTGGGTCGCCTCGAGCATTTCGTAGATCACGCCCGTGCGGTTGCCGCAGGCCACCACGTCATACGAAATCGCGGTCGGAATGCCGGCAATGAACGCAGCCTTGGCGTAGGCTTTTTCTTTTTCCGCAATGTCTGGCGCCACGCCCTCGTTGTAGAGCTTGACGATGGTCTCAGGGTCCAGCCGATAGCATTCGCCGCACACACCTGCAGACAGGAACTCCTTGTCTGCGATCGTGATCTCGCGACGCTTGGGGCGGGTCACCAGCAGCTTTGAAAATCCGGTGACATCGAGCACCTCTTGCACCTCACGCGCAACATTGATGAGCGTGACACCGCCACCTGAGGGTAGCAGCTGCTTTTGCGCACGCATGATTTCGCGCAGACCGGCACTCGAGATGTAGGGGCAGTCGCCCAGATCGAGCGTGAGATTGCGTACGCCCTCAAGTTCAAGTGCGCGCTCCAGGATCGCAGCCGTGCTCATGTCCAGCCGACCCTTCAGATGAAGCGTGAGGGCGTCGGCCTGGCGCTGGGCGGTGATTTCCATCGGGTGTCTCCTGATCCTCGATGCACGATTGTAGGTGCCCGCAGCGCAGACTGCACGCAGCAGTGGCCGGTGGGCTCCGGTTGTAAGACGGACCTTGCGCTATCCTCGACGCCAACCGTATCGACCGATTCCTGTTGCCTGCGGAGGGACTGTGGCCAAACCGTTCAATGCCATCACTGTCGTCGGCGCCGGAGCTGTGGGCAGTTTCTATGGCGCGCTCCTGGCCCGCGCGGGGTATCGGGTGACGCTCGTCGGTCGGGCTGTGCATGTGGCTGCAATTCAAAGTGCAGGACTGCGGCTGGACATGGCGGGTGTGGTTCAGACCGTACCGGTGCAAGCCAGTGCCGATCTGAAGGCTGTCCAGGGCGCCGATCTGGTGCTGTTCTGTGTCAAGTCCACCGATACCGATACGGTGGCGCGTGAGATGGCGCCCTGGCTTTCGCAAGAGGCGGTGGTGCTCAGCCTGCAAAATGGAGTGGAGAACGCCAGCACCATTTCCCGGCATGTCCCGAACAGCGTCGTTCCCGCTGTGGTGTATGTGGCTACGGCAATGCCTGAGCCAGGATTGGTGAAGCATTTCGGGCGCGGGGAACTCGTGATTGGTGCGCTGGATCCGATGCGCGCTCCGGCGTCTGACGTTGTGACCATGCTGCAAGCGCTGGTCGAACTGTTTGCCGCAGCAGGCATTGCGGTGACGTGTTCTGCTGATGTGCGCGCCGAACTCTGGTCCAAGCTGATGGTGAATTGCGCCTACAACGCCTTGTCGGCACTGGGCCATGCCCATTACGCGCGGATTGCCAGCCTGACCGAAGTGCGTGCTCTGCAGCGAAGCATCGTGCAGGAGGTGGTGGAGGTGGCGGCGGCCGAAGGCGTGGCTTTGTCGCTGCAGGCCTCACTTGAAACGGTGGACCGTATCGCGCAAACCATGTCGGGTCAGCATTCGTCCACGGCGCAGGACATGGCACGCAACAAACCCAGCGAAATCGATCACCTGAACGGATTCATTGCGCGTCGTGGCAGTGAATTGGGTATTCCCACACCCATCAACCGCACGCTGCATGCGCTCGTGAAGCTGGTCGAGGCGGGTTATGGGTGAGGTGCCTGGGGGCAACCCTGAATCCGTGCCGGTTCCGAAAGCATTCGTTCAGGCACTGCGCGCCTTGGGCTTGACCGGCGAGTCTGCTTTGATGGGATGGCCACTGACCGGCGGCGTGTCCTCGGACATCTGGTGCATTCGCACGCAAGACGGCCTGGTCTGTGCCAAGCGCGCGCTGGCCAAGCTGCGTGTAGCGGCCGATTGGCATGCCCCGATCGAACGCAATCAGTACGAAGCACGCTGGATGGAGCAGGCCTGGCAGGCGCAACCGGGCTGTACGCCACGCCTGCTGGGTCAGCACCCCGAGTCGGGTGTACTGGTCATGCAATGGCTGTCACCACATGATCACCTGCTCTGGAAGTATCAGTTGCGTGATGGGCAAGTCAGCCTGGATACCGCGCTTCAGGTGGGTCAGAGGCTGGCCGGCATCCACCGCTTCTCGGCGGCACGACCAGCCTTGGCCCAAGTGTTTCCCACTGACGATATCTTTTTCGATATCCGGCTGGAGCCCTATCTGGTGGCCACAGCCCGCCGACACCCGGACCTGTCCGAAGCGTTGCAACAGCTGGTGGAGGTCACGCGTACAACGCGATGTGCTCTGGTGCACGGCGATGTCAGCCCAAAAAATATCCTGATCGGGCCTGAGGGGCCCGTGCTGCTTGATGCGGAATGCGCATGGTGGGGCGATCCGGCGTTTGATCTGGCGTTCTGTCTGAATCACCTGCTGCTCAAATGCCTATGGAACGGGTCTGCGCGCGAAGACTTTCTGTCGGCCTTTGATGTGCTGTCTCAGGGCTATCTCGGCCTTGTGGACTGGGAGCCCGGCGAGTCGATCGAGGCGCGCGCAGCCGCCCTGTTGCCCGGGCTTTTGCTTGCGCGTGTAGATGGCAAGTCGCCGGTTGAGTATGTAACTGATGCATCGCTCAAGGCAATGGTTCGGCGTGTCGCGACGGGCTTGCTGCGCGGCCCCGTCAGACAATTGCGTGATGTCCGTGACAGCTGGCGAGAAGCGCTGCTGACGGGCCAGCCTTCCTGATCCAGGAGTCAGAATGCGATGAGACCAACAACAATTCGATCGGTGCATGCGCGACGTGTGTGGGACAGCCGAGGGCGTCCTACGGTGGAAGCCGAGGTCACACTGGCAGACGGCGCGACAGGGTGCGCCATCGTGCCGGCGGGTGCCTCCCGCGGCACGCGCGAGGCGCTCGAGCTGCGCGATGGCGGCCCGACACAAGGAGGGTTGGATGTGCTTCGGGCGGTTGCCAACGTGAATGGTGAAATCGCCCAAGCGGTATGCGGCATGCCAGCTGATCAGCAGGCACAGCTTGATGAGCGGCTGATCGCACTCGACGGCACCGAGAACAAGTCGCGCCTGGGTGCTAATGCGACGCTTGCGGTGTCCATGGCGGCGGCGCATGCGGCGGCGGCGAGCCACGCCTTGCCCTTGTACGCATACCTGGGTGGTACCCAGGCGCATCTGCTGCCCATGCCTCAGATTCAGATTTTCGGTGGCGGTGCGCACGCAGGGCGTCGGGTGGATGTGCAGGACTTTATGGTGGTGTGCCCTGGTGCCCACAGCTTTGCTCAGGCCTTGGAGTGGACCGCCGAGGTGTACCGCGCCGCAGGTGAGCTGATGGCTGTGCGCGGGTCGCGCATGGGGGTGGCCGATGAAGGCGGCTGGTGGCCTGACTTCACCACCAATGAACAGGCACTCGAAACCCTGGTTGCAGCCATCGAGCGTGCCGGCTATATCCCAGGCGAGCAGGTGGCGATTGCGCTGGATATTGCCGCATCCGAATTTGGTCGGGCAGGGAGCTACACGCTGGGCCTTGAAGCTCGCACACTCGACTCTGATGGTTTGAGCGAGCTGCTGTTGCGCTGGCTCGATCGCTACCCGATCGCCTCCATTGAAGATCCGCTCGCCGAGGACGATCCCGCTGGCTTTGCCCGCTTCACACAGGCAGCCGGCACGCGTGTGCAGGTGGTGGGCGATGACTTCCTCGTGTCGCAAGCGTCGCTTGTGAAGGAGGCGGCGCAGGCGGGCGCAGCCAATACGGTGCTGCTTAAACCGAACCAGCGCGGCACGCTCACCGAGACGCTGCAGGCCTGGCGGGCGGCGCAGGCGGCAGGCTATGCGGCCATTGTGTCGGCACGTTCAGGCGAGACAGAGGACGTGAGCATCGTGCACCTGGCGATCGGCTGGCAGGTGGGTCAGTTGAAGGTGGGATCGTTTGCGCGCAGTGAGCGCATGGCCAAGTGGAACGAGGCGCTGCGCATCGAGGAGCGACTGGGCGATCGCGCGGTCTTTGCAGGTGCCGGCGCTTTTGGTCGCAATCCTGACCGGCCCTGACGAGCGGGCCATGACCCGCTCAGATTTGCCCAGGGCTCAGGGCGTGAGCACCACCTTGACGGCCTCATTGGCCTGCATCTGCGTTTCATAGGCCTGTGAGGCCTCTTCCAAGGCGAATCGATGGGTGATCAGAGGCTTGCGGTCGATCTTGCCGCTGCTGATCAGTTCCATCGACTGCACAAAATCCTCAGGCGTCCAGGCCCATGAGCCCAGGAGTTGCACGCCTTTGCGCACCACAGCGTTGACGTCGAGTTCGATCTTGCGTTCAAACACGGCCACCACCACTACTTTGCCGTTCTGACGCACCAGACTGATTGCCTGCTCCAGCACGGTGGTGCCCTGGAAGCGCGCCGTGGCGCCCGCGCAATCAAAGACTGTATCAATGCCGCTTTCGGCGGTGTCGAGCAGGCTGAGTGCACTGTCGCCATGCAGGGCCTTCAGGTGCGCCACAGCGTCCTCTTGCGATGCATTGATGGTGAGATGCGCGCCCAGCTCACGCGCCAGCTGCAGGCGGCGGGCAGAAAGATCGACCACGATCACCCGTGCGTTCGATCGGGCCCGAATGCATTGCAGCACGCCCAGACCGATGATCCCGGCGCCCATCACCACCACAACCTGATCGTCTTTCGGATCGGCCAGTTCAACCGCGTGCAAGGACGTGGCGAGGGGCTCGGTGGTGGCAGCCTCCTCGAAGCTCAGATGGTCTGGAATGGGGATCATCCGGCTGGCAATCTGCGGTGTGATGCGCAAGAACTCGGCATTGCCGCCCACGCTCACGGTGGTGTAGCGCCTGCCCACCTGTACATCGGGCATCTCACCACAGACTTCGACGATTTCGCCGCTGAATTCATGGCCCAGGATGCGGCCCTGTTCCAGTGGCAGCCCCAACTGCAGGAACAGGCCTTCACGATAGGTGTGCAGGTCGGATCCGCAAATACCGCAGGCCCGAATGCGCATGAGCGCTTCGCCCTCGTTGAGCACCGGCCTTGGGACATCCTCGAAGCGAATGTCGCGTGGGCCATGGAATACGGCAGCTTTCATGAGGGCGGGCTCCTGCGCTGATCGGGATGCGGTGCGTGCGGGGCGGATTACTTGGCCGGACGGTGCAGAGCGCAGAGCTTGTTGCCGTCGGGGTCGCGCAGATAGGCGAGATAGATCTTGCCGGCGGGTCCTTCGCGATAGCCCGGCGGATCTTCGCAGGTGGTGCCGCCATTGGCCACACCAGCGGCATGAAAGGCATCGGCCTGCTCGGGCGAGGCCATGGAGAACCCGAGCGTGCTGCCATTGCCATAGGTGGCTGGCTGGCCGTTGATCGGCGTGGAAATTGCGAAGGTGCCACCCGGGCTGCGATAGAAGTAGCGGTTCTTGTTGGCCACGCCCGGGCCGAGACCCAGTGTGCCTAGGAGCGCATCGTAGAACTTGCGTGACACTTCAAGGTCGCTCACACCGAGCATGACGTGACTGAACATGGGGGTCTCCTGATGGATTGTGAGTGGGGCCCGTACTGCTCGGGGCAGGCCGGTCGGCCGATCTTACTGGATGGTGGCCTGACTAGGCCGCGGCGACCTGGACCAGGCGTTTGCCCATCGCTTCGCCTTGCATCATGCCGATCAGTGCAGCCGGGGCCTGTTCGATGCCGTGCACAATGTCTTCGTGAAACTGCATCGCCCCTGAGCGAAACCATTGCGCTGCACGCTGCTGATAGGCAGGTAGTTTGTGCACATGGTCGTTGATGATGTATCCGGTCATGCTGATGCGCTTGGACACCATCAGCTGCATGCCGCGAATCCCGGGGTCGGTCGTTTCGTTGTAGCGCGAGATCATGCCGCAGATCGGGAAGCGCGCG
>Ga0315909_10007992_pt1 | contig 11682 bp, 6 predicted proteins | sample LakEriMetagenome_11_FD_203527 | JGI IMG/M metagenome (GOLD analysis project Ga0315909, IMG submission 203527) | Freshwater fungal communities from buoy surface, Lake Erie, Ohio, United States - Buoy 2 MA125 | ecosystem: Environmental > Aquatic > Freshwater > Lake | place: USA: Lake Erie, Ohio...
TAATTAAGTCGCTTTGTGTTATATGGTTTCATTGGTTACGCCCTGCCGTTCTCGGTGGGGCTTTTTTTGTTTATATTTGCATTATGACTATAGATGAAGCATACAAAATAGTATCGTACTTGGTAGATAAATATCAAGGTACATATATCGCACCAGATGATTTCAATATGATAATCAATATGGCTCAATATCAATATATTGAATCTATCGTTGATGATACTGGTAATATCAACAGTAATAATAGAAATAGTCCTGCTGGGCTAATCGTAAATTCCTCAGTATCTGATAGGCTATCAATTTTCTATACAGAATTAGGACTTACTGTATCAACAACGGCAGGTGTTACATTAGGTACTGCTCCTAAACCAGCAAATATGTGGACTGCAACATCTTTAAGGACTGCAGCTAATAGACCTATTAAAAAAGTATTTGACGATAATTTGGCTACACATTTAAATAATCCAATAGATGCACCTACCGTATCAGACCCTATATACATGGAGTTTGGTAGTAATTTTAAATTTTTCCCATCTAATGTAGTAGCGCCTATACTTGGCTATATAAGACAGCCAAATAAAATGATATGGGCTTATACAGGAGATTTAGTTTATTCTGCAGGTAGTTCTGTTCAACCAGAGTGGGGAGAAGCTGATATGAATGAAATTATTTATATTACTGTAGGAATGATAGGTATTAATTTAAAAGATGTAGATTTAATTAGAGCTGCTCAAACAATTAAAAACGAAGGTTAATAATGACCAGAAAAGTATTAATAGAACAGATAAGACGTATGCTGTATGGAGGTGTCCCTACGGATGACGCAAATATCACAGAGAAAGAAGTTAATCTGTATATAAACGAAGCATTGGCTTATATGGCTAAAGTAAACTACACAGACTCTATTAAACTTGATGGAATAGAAACTGTTAGTGATGTATTCTATTTGACTTTTAAAAATCTTGCTATTACAAAAGATAACGATACAGGATATTACTCATTAGACTTGCCTCAAGTTCCACTTGGATTAGCTAGGGGATATGGTATAGCTTCAGTAAGAATACCGTCAATGAGCAGTTTATCTAAAGCATTAGTTCCTATATCAGTTAGAGAATTAGAATATATGGATAATTTAAAATGTCCTCCTAGTAAGATATTCTATTGGCCAGAAGGTAAAAAACTATGGTTTAATAGCTATACTACTATAACTGGTAAGACTGCTATTATTAGAATGGTTAGCACAGAAACTTCGGATATGGATGCAGAATTAAATGTTCCACAAGAATATATCACAGATATTATAAATCTTGTAATGGGTCAATTAAGACCAAGAAAGGCGACTCCACAAGATTCAACAAATGATGGATTAGATAAATTATAATTAATATGGCAAAGGATACTGCAAAATGGGTGTGTTTATCAGAAGTAATATATCAGTATATAGACCAAGCTAGGCTATCTAATGCAGACTATAGGAGACTATGGACTATTGGCGTTAGAGGTGTAGAAGAAATGGGAATGGATGTATATGGGACTATTAAAACTTTAAAGTTAACAGTAAATGCAAATAAAACAGTAACTCTACCTTCTGATTATATAGGATTTTCTAAAGTCGGCATCTTTAATCAAAAAGGTGAAGTATCTACTTTAAGAAGAAATAGAAATTTAAGTTCTTATAAAATAAATCAAACAGATAGACTAACAAGCAATACAGATAATAGCACAGGTAATACATATAGACTTCAGGATTTAGCTTTTGTAAACTATTTTGATGGAGCTAGATATGTAAATATATTCGGAACTGGTTCTGTTTTAAATGCTGCTGGAGAGTTTGATGTAGATGAGGAACAAGGTATTATATATTTAGATAATGAATATGGATATGATTATGTTGTACTAGAGTATTTATCATCTCCATCAGATGACGATGATTACAAAATTCCTGTTCAAATTAGAGAGGCTATATTATCTTTTATAGCATGGAAAGATATAGAACATTTACCACTAGGTAGAAGAGCTAGCTTAGGAGATAAGCAACTTAGAAGAAAAGAATACTACAATCAAAAGAGAAATGCTAATCTGCGTGAGAATCCTGTAATGTTATGGGATGCGAATGAGGTTATCAGAATGGGAAGCAAACTTGTAGCTAAATCATAATATGAAAAGAGAAATAAAAACATTTTCTGGTTTAATGAATTTAGATGACTCTAATGATATAATGCCTAATAATCATCATAAAGAAGCTAGAAATGGGGTATTTAGAGGTAATAACGGCATGATGAAATTTCAGGCTATTAGAGGTAATATAAAAATTACTAATCCAAACTTAAAAATAAACGATAGAGTTTAATAAAATTTTATAAATGGCATCTACTAATCAATGTATAGGTTCTCATTACGATGAGTTAAAGCAGAGAGTGTTTTACTTTAACTATAATTCAGCAGGCTATAATGGTATATATTCTTACGATATTAAGGCAAATACTATATCTGCAGTATTGATATCATACATTGATAGCCAAGAAGATATATTTGGATTTGACCCCAAGTTTCCTATTTCATCTATTAATATACTTTATAGAACAGAAGAAGAAGGAGATATTATTCATTGGACTGATAGAAATAACAGACCTATGAAGCTTAATATTAAAGAAGCTACTGTAGCTGGAAAGACTTATGGAGTAAATTGGAAAAAAGAATATTTGACTGTTGCTAGAAAGATGCCTACAAAAGCGCCTGTATGTAATTATAGCGATACTCCTGAGTCTGCAAATAACCTAAGAAGCAAGTTATTCCAATTTAGTTACAGATGGGTATATAAGGATAATACAAGGTCTACATACAGTCCATGGAGTAAATTATTCGCCCCATTGAATATAAATGATTTGACTGCAGATGCTGATGTAACTAAAAACAACGTAATCAATGTAGTATATAATAGCGGTGCAAAAGATTGTTATAAAATAGAGATATCAGCTAGAGAGTCAATAGGAAACGCATTTTCAGATAGAATGACTGTTGCAATAATTGAAAAGTCTAAATTATCAATACCAGACAATACAGAAAGAGCTTATAGCTTTTTTAATGATGGAACATATCCATTTGCTGATGCGGCAGAAGGAAATCAATTATTTGATTATGTTCCAAAGAAGGCTAATACACAGGAGCTTATAAATGGCAATACGCTTGTTTACGGGGGGATTACAGAAGGAAATACATTCAGTTCAGCTATAAATGTAACCAATACAGTAGACTTAATAACACCAGTAGCTCTTTTAGGAGTAGAATCAAAAAGTTTTGGAAGAAATTGGAGATTTGTATTCAGTGGAGTTCCTGCTATTGGAGACAAGGTCACATTAGATTTAGTAGCAACCGTTACTAATGATAATGTTTCTCCAGCAGAAGTAACAGAAGAGTTCTTTTCTTTTAGTTATACCGCTATATCTGGAGATACATCAACAAGCATAAAAAATTATTTTAAGGGAGTTATAGACGCAAATGCAAAACTTACTGCTGTAGATAGCTCAACAGATGGTATATTAATTGGGTATGTTCCAGGTGGTATAAAGATAACATGGGTTGTAACTGGTATTGCTACCGTTGATTTAGTATCTACTTCAGCTCCAACAGATTTGAATATTTCTGCATACAAACACTCTTCTACATATAGATTTGGTTTGGTTTATTTTGATGAATTTGGAGTTACAAATGGAGTTGTTACAAGTGATGGAATGAAGGTTGTTACACCTACTTTAGCATCAGCTAATATAGGTATAGCTACAATTAACACTCCTAATATAAATTTTGAAATAAATCATGCGCCTCCATCTTGGGCTAAAACATTTTCGTTTGTAAGAACTAAAAACTTGTCTGTATCAAATTTCGTATGGGCTACGACTAATGATTTATTTAAAAAAGACGAGCTTGTTGGTGGTACGACTACTACTTTTGGGTATATGGATATATCTACTTATAACAATAATAAGAATGGATATCCTTCATATGAATATCAAAAAGGAGATAGGGTTAGAATTTATGGGGTATTAAATAATAGCGCTAGTAGTCAAATAGATTTACCTATTTTAGATTTTACTTTAACAAATCCAGAAAGTGGAACAGTCGGTGGTTATTGGTTAAAAGTCCCATATGATTCATCTGTTATGTCTTCATGGGATACGTCTACATCAACATATTACATAGAGCCATATACTCCATATTATAATGCAGGTGCTGAAAATCAGTTTTATTATGAGTTTGGAGAAAACTATTCTATTGTATTAGATTCTAATAACAACCTAGTTCACGATAGTCCATTACAAAGTCAAATCATTGGTACTGGAGTAAGACCAGCTAAATATACATTTAATAGAGGTGATGTATATAACAGAAAGAGAAATACTCATTACATCATTGATATGTCCATTTCTGATAAGTTTGATTCTAAATTAGATGGAAATGGAAGAGCTTTACTTATTGATGAATATGCAAAAGAAGTATACTATCCTACACTTGTTAGATACTCTGGTAGTTATGAGCAAAATACAAATATTAATAATACTAATAGGTTTGCTCCTGAAAACTTAGATGAATATGACAGACAAAAAGGAGATATTCAAAGATTAAAAATAAGAGGTCAACAATTAAGAGTATTTCAAAACAGAGCTTGTGGGGTTGTTCCTGTATTACAAAACGTACTACAGACTGCTGATGGAGGAAGTGTAGTATCTCAAAGTACAGAAATTTTAAATAGTATTCAGTATTATCAAGGCGAATATGGCATTGGAGAGCAATACTGTTCTTTAGCATCTTCCGCTGGTGCAGACTATTTTACAGACCCAATACTTGGATGTCAAATTAGATTGTCTGCGGATGGTATGACTTCTGTAAGTGAATTATATAAAGCTCACTTTTTCCTTACAGATAAGATTACAAAGTATCAAAAAACAACCAATGCTGATAAGTTTGGAAATGGCGGATATGCAAAAATATTGGGGGTTTATGATGCATTTGAAGAGGAATTTATAACTGTTATGCAAGGAAGTGGAGGCACTATAACAGACTATACATTTGGATTCTCTGAGCCTAGAAATGCATATAGTGCTTTTTATGACTATAATCCAGAGTGGATTACTGTAGCTGGTAATCTTATAATATCATGGAAGAGTGGTGAATTATGGGCACATAATAATACTGCATCTTATGCTAATTTTTATGGCGTTCAGCAAACTCCTTCTATTAAAATTATATTTAATCAGAGTCCAGATGTAAAAAAGCATTATAATACGCTTACTACATTAGGAAATACAACATGGGCAGCTCCTTTAACTAGCGATATAGTTACAAATATGAACAATAATTCAAAGCTGTTAAGTACTGACTTTAAGATAAAAGATGACAAGCATCACGCATCATTCAGAAGAGACACAAATAGCGTAGGTGGATTGTATAATGGAAGGGTATTGAAGGGTTCATGGCTTGAATTAAACTTAAAAGCTACAAATCCTCAAAACTTAGTAGATTTGTATTACGCAGAATTAGGAATATTACAACCTTTAAACAATAGATAAAATGATACCAGGATTAGTTTCAGGCGCATTACAAGCAGCTCCAGCAGTAGCAGGATTGCTATTCGGAGAAAATAGTATTTTCAGTGGAAAAGGAAGACAAGCTTCAAGAGAAGGGCAAAAGGCTTTTCAATCATCACAAAATATGGGGATTGGACAGAGATATTATGATTACTTAGGTTCTAAGCAATCTCAGGCGAATAGAGGATTAGGCGCATCTACATTAGGATTAATGGAAAGAGCTGCAGGTAGGAATACCAATGCTGCACTTTCTGCTTTAGGTAGTAGACGTTCTTTATTAGGAGGAATAGGTTCTATTGCTCAAGCTGGACAAGATGCTGCTATGAATATAGGAGCTGCCAATGAGCAAGCTCTTAGTAGAAATAGAAGTGAGTTTGACCAAGCTCAATTACAAATAGCTGGTCTAGAGCAACAGAATATGTTAAGAAAGAATGAAGAAGCTCAAAATTATTGGGCTAACAGAAGAGCTGAATCAAATCAAGCTATATCATCTAATTTGTCTGCATTAGGAAGTGCTGTTGGTAGTGGATTTGCTGCTGGTGCGATGAATCAGCAAACTAAAGCTTTACAAGGATTAGGTAATATGTTTAATGCTGCTCCTAAACAATTAAATGCATTTGATAAATTTTTAACTAATAGACCTTCTATTGACAAATCATTAATTCCTAAATCGGCTCTTAAAAAATATGTTCCAAGAATAGCTGGAATGATTAACCAATAATAATATATGGCACAATATAAACCTTCTTTTGTAGATTTAAGTGGTATGTCTCAGGGCATTGCTCAAGGGATGCAACAAGCTATGCAAATCAAACAGCAGACCGATTCAATGGTTGAACAACGATTAAATGAATTTGAGAAAAATTATAATCCTACTAAATTAAGAGCGCAAGATTTGCCTGCTTTTACAACTGCTTTTCAGAACTACAAGCAATCAGCATTAAGATATTCTCGTTTAAATAGAGGAGGTGCTAAACCAGAAGAAATAGCTGTTGCAAATGAATTAAAGGATAGGTCATTAAATGAAATGAATGAACTTTATAGTAAATCATCTATGGCTAATCAATTCTTAGCAGAAAGAAATGATTATAGAAGGCTTATGGCTCAAAGAGGATATGAAACTCCTGAAGAAGTTAATGCTCAGATTATGCAGTTGAGTACAACTCCTGCAAATCAAATTGATTTTAAAGCAATTACTTCTCCTTATGATATTGATTTAAAACCTAATACAAGAGATTTAGCTTCTGTATCTACTGCATTTAAAAATTTACCAAAATCAATAGAAGAAGATGTAGAAGAGACACAAGATTTTGATGTTCCAGGATTTGGAAAGGCTAAGGTTAGAGTAATGGGTAAATATAAAAAAGCTAACATTAGTGATGCTTTAAATATAGCTAGAATGCAATTAACTAATTCTAAGATAGCAAACTATATCAAAGATGATTATCAAGACCTTATTCAAGGCTTTAATTTACCAGATGATGTAACAGACCCTCAATTGGCTATTATAAAGAAACAAGCTAATAATACAATACAAGATATACAAACTAATACTGGGATTCAATTAAATAGTATTGATGATATTACTCCAGAATTACTTTTAGCTTATAAAATGGGTGCATTTAGTAGACAAAGAGTAGGTTATAGAACAGATAAAGATGAATTAAATGCTGCATTTAAAGCTCAAGGAATCAAAATGAGTGGGCAAAGACTTGCTGAAATGATTAAGAATAATGCTAATATTCAGAGTAATAGAGTATTCGGACAGACAATGCAAGAAAAAAAGTTTGATTACAAGCAAACTCAAGATAAGAATAAAGGTGGAGGATTTGCTGCGATGCTAAAAGATAAGAGAGAAGGCAAGAAGTAGCAAAAAAAGGTTAGATTTGCATATTGACTTAAATGCAAATTATGGCTAAAGGAGTACTTAATAATATAGATTTAGGTGAACAAACGCCTAATATTTCTTACGAAGGAATACAGAAGTTTAACCCAATCCAAAGGCAAGTGCCTAAAATGGGAACTCTAAAGAAAGTACTCTCTGCAAGCAAGGAGAGCGAAAGCGTATCTCCATATAAGAAATCAGCTCCTAAGCCAGTTGAAATTAAAACAGCGAAGCCTTCTATGCTTCCTGTTGAGCAAGTATCCCCAATTACAACAAATGTATTAGAGCCAGTTACTCGCATGAGCGAGCCTGCAGCTCCACCTATAAAAACAGCTACTCCTGCTCCTGTTCCTGTTGCACAAAAGCCAATAGTTACAGAAGACGTTTTAAGCCCAATAGAGACCATTTCTCAAGAAGATAATGCGAAGGTTAGGACTGCGGTAAAAAACCTTGCAGATAGGGCTTATTCTGGTGAAAAAACACCATTATATCCAAGAGATGTTTATGAGAATGATATAAGGAAGGGGATATTAGAAGGAGACCTTTCTACCTACGAAGATGAGCAAGGTAATTTATCTGTTAAAAGAAATGCGCCAGGTCTTATGGTTGGAGTATGGGAAGGTCAAAAGTCCGTAGCTGAAGGAATTAGAAATGCATCAAAATATTATACTGCTAGTCCAGAAGAAAAAACAAAGATGCTTGAAGAAGATAGGATGGTTCAAGGAATGCAACCTATTGAAGAGGCATCTACAGGTACTCAGATAGGACAAACTGCTGGTAATATTGTAGGTCAGGTTGTATTAGGTCAAGCTCCTAGATTAATCCCTTTTATCGGCCCATTAGCTGGTTCTGCAATATCAGCTACATATATGGGTGCTATGCAGGCTTATGATTCAGAAAAAGAAGCATATAATTTGGCTAGAGATAGTGGATTGAATGAGTTTGATGCATATGATGTTGCAGAAAAAGGTAGAAACACTTATTATAGAACTGGAGTTGCCGAGAACTTTGTATCTGCATTAGTTGGTGCTAGAGTAGGTTCTGCATTTAAAGCTACAGCAAGTGGAGCTTCAAAAGGATTTGGAGAAGCTGTTAAGAGGTTTGCTGCTACTACAGGAAATAAAAGCCTAGAAGTAGGACTTGATGCAAGTGTTGCAGCTATAGCTTCTGCAGTAAGAGATTTAAAAACAGAAGAAACTACAGGACAAGATTTAGCCGTTATAGACAGAGCATTAGAGAATGCTAAAATGGAAGCTTATGCTGGTGGTGCTATGGCAGTACTTGGTTCTGCGTATGGTGCTGGCTCTAAGGCTGTACCTAAATGGCTTAAGTCTCAGGCATTGAATATGGCATCCACAATGGAACAGCCTACACTTGTTAATACAGTTGATAATATGAAGAGAGATGGTGAATTAGACCAAGCTCAGGCAGACCAACTTTTGCAAGATGTACAGAATTGGAATACAATAACAGCATCAAATATAGATGTGCCAGCAGAAAAAGCTGGTGTTATAAACGGACTTACTACAAAGAAACAAGGATTATTAGATAAATTAAAAACGGCAGACGATTCATCTGCTCCTGCTATACAAGCAGAGATTGCTATAATAGATACGCAAATAGCGGAGGCTAGAAACAATCCTGATTTATTAGCTGGAGAAGTAGACGATTTAACAGGTCAGCCATTAACCCCTCAAATACAAACAGATGCCACTACAACAACCCAAGAACAGCAGCAAGAAGGCGGTACAGAAAGCAATATCAGCCAACGTCAGGGAACTGAAAGCGAGCAAGACCAAACGACCAATGAAGCAGATAATCGCAATCGCCCTATCAGCAGTGAAACGCAACAAGAAGTAATACCTAAGCTTTTTAATACAACAGAAGGTAAGAGAGTTTTTGAAGAGATGAGAGGTATTGTAAGTAAGACTAATTTTAGACAAGGAAATAAAAAGATTGCTAAAAAGAATGCAGAAAGCAATATAGAAAATTACTTGAAAGGAACAAAGTTTTATGAAAATGCAAATGATGTTCAAAGAGAACAGATGCTTAGAGATGCTAAGAAGTATTTTTTTGATACAAGATTTAAATCAGCTCCTTCTGTTACTAAATTACTTGGAGAGCTAGAGCCAAAAAAGATTACTGTAAATGAACTATCTTATCTTCAAAGTTTATTGAAAGCTACCGAGCAAGGTCAAGAGGCGGAAGCTAAATTTATAAGGGAAACAAGAATAGCTATAACAGATGGTTTAAGAACGCTTGAAGCTTTAGGCAAAATAGGTAATAAACAATTTGTTTCTATTATGTCTAAGTATGACAGAGTAAAATTAAAAAATCCAGAGTCTATTAATAGATTTGTAACATATGTATCAAAAGTTATATCCGATGCTACATTCGCAGAGAAGCTGTCTGAAGCTCAAAGGCTAAGAGGGTTGATTAAGCGTGCTGCATCTATTAAGACTACACAAGCAAATTTATCTTCTGTAGCTAAACAGTTCGCTAGTATCAATCCATTAAATGTTCAAGACATTGGAGAATACAGCAAATTAGCAGCTACTGTGCTTGAAGGCGTTAAATCTTCTAGGTCTACAGCAGAATTAATTGTTAAATTTAATCAAGCATTTTCTGTGCCTGAGATTAAGTCTTATACAGATAAACAAAAAGCATTTATTGAAACAGAGGCTAAAAATAAAAAACTATCTGATTATCAATATCTTGTAGATAGTGGTGTATTGTCAGGTGAGATGAGTCTTGATGAAATGGATACGCTGATTAATGACATAGAAGCTAATCCTAAAGAAGCTCCTTTAAAAGACAAAGAAAGATATGTAAAAGCATATGTAAAAGAAAGATTTGATACATTAATTGCATTTGCAAAGGATTTGCTTGAAAAAGGTCAAGATGAGTTTGGTGTAATGTCAGATAAGAGAGTAAGTGATGCTGACAAGAAGTCTGTTTCTGAAGTACTTGGAATTGATATAACAAGATTGTCATTATCAGATTCTTATAGAGTAATTGAATCTCTTGATAACTTTATTGCAAATGGTGAGACGTATGGCCTTGAAGATATCCTTGGGAGATACGAAGGAAGTATAAAAGGAGATAATATTGGTAAAACATTTAAGAAAGCAAAACCAATAAGCTTGTTTGGAATTAAAGCGATTGGTACTTATATGGCTAATCAGGTAGAAACGTTGCCAATGGTAGTATATAAGATGTTTAGAGATGACGCTACTACTGCAAAATTCTTGAGAGAATCTGGCCTTCAAAGTTTATTTAATAACAAAAACTTATCTAGGGATAAATCTAATACAATCCTTAATAATTTTATTACTAAATTTCAAGGTAAAAAGGCTAATGGAGTTGACTATAACGATGCTAAAAACACAGTAGAACAAGGTATACTTGGATTTTTAAGAAGAAATAAAGGTGGTTCTCCAAGAGAAGTGCAAGCCTTTTTTGAGACAAGAAAAAAGTTAATACAACAAGGTATTGATAATTTAATTGCCAGTGGAGTTGATGAAGACTTAAAAAAAGCAGAATTGTATCAGCAAGTATTTGATAAGGTAGCTAAAGATTCTAAAAATATATCAGATGTTGAAGCTAATGTTGATGATGTAAATAAACAAGTAGTAGACTATTGGACTGAGAGATGGGCAGAGAATTATGAAGATTTAAGAGGGGTTTCAAAGTCTATATATAGACAAGAACTAGACCAAGATAAGGCCTATAATACAGATGTTTATAGAAATATTAAGAGAGATGATACTCAAAAAGATATAGACGATTATGACCCATTCAATAATAGTGGATTCTCATTTAGCTACGAAGGGAATATACCTAAGAAAATGAATGGCACTTTGATTAAGCAAAAGGGCATTGAGAATATGCCAGACGGTAAATATCTTGACTTAAACTTTGTTTCAAATAGCCATAAGGCATTACAATCTGCATTAACAGATATATATACAGCAAAAGATGTAAGAACTGTTAAATCAATGCTAGATTCTGATGGTATTAAAAAAGTTATTAATTCCAAAGACCTTTCTGTTTTGAAAGAGAAGATTGCATTATATGTTAAGAGAAGTAGAAATATGGATGCCATTGACTATGATGAACTATCTAAACTATCTAAAAGACTTTCTGATGTAAATAGATATATTACATCTGCATCATTAGGTAGTTTGAAGCAACCTGTTGGTCAGACATTCCCAT
>Ga0315909_10007993_pt1 | contig 11680 bp, 15 predicted proteins | sample LakEriMetagenome_11_FD_203527 | JGI IMG/M metagenome (GOLD analysis project Ga0315909, IMG submission 203527) | Freshwater fungal communities from buoy surface, Lake Erie, Ohio, United States - Buoy 2 MA125 | ecosystem: Environmental > Aquatic > Freshwater > Lake | place: USA: Lake Erie, Ohio...
GCCGAGTTCGAGTTGTGCGCCCCAGAGGAAGATGCCTGAGACACCGTCGCCAGTGTAGACATAGTTGGTCGCGGTATCCCCCAACTGCGCCCGAAAGCCGTTGCTTGCAGCCGTGGCAGTTACCGTGATCGCGCAGCGATACCAGCCATTACCTGCGTCGGTGACGGACGCGGTGGCCAACGGGATGCCAGATGGCGTTGTGATCGCACCATTCGACAAATTAAAGACCGCGCCAGAGTTGCTCTGGTCGTGATAAACCAGAACAAACGTCCGCCCCGCGGCTTTGGCGTAAACTGAAAACGTATGGATGGTCGCTGTGGTCGTAGCTGACTGAATAATAAAATGGCTGGAGTTCGACGTATTCTCTACGAACTTATCCGCTGTCAGAGTGCCATCAGGGGCGGCGGTCGTATTTGCCGCTACAGTACCATTGTTCTTCGTCCACGCGGCGGCGTCAAAGCTCTCGCTATTCGTCAGCAGATTATTCGGTGCCCACTGGATCAGGCCGTTGGAGCCGGTGACCGTGGCGTTGCTGCCTCGGCTGAAGGTGATGAGATTATTGAAGGGTGTCGCGGTCGGCATGTCAGAACCCTACGTTGTAGCTGCCAGTGGTGAAGTCGAGGCTCAACGTCGTGGCAAGCGACGGAGCCGTCAGCGTCTGCAACTGGGCATTGGGAAGGCGGGTGTTGAAGTAGGCGATGGTGCGGACGTGGCCGTTGATTTGTGCTTGTCCGCTGTGGTCTACGCCGATCCCAAGACGATCTACAGTAGGTACAGTTCCGCTTGTGTCAGTACCGACGAGAGCGCCATTGCGAGAAAACGCAAAGTCATTTGCCTTAGTAGCGAAAGCCATCTTATCCGCAGACCCAGCGGTGTATGCCTGTTGAATTTGCGCTTGCGTTGCGCCACCAACAAGAACAAGTCCTTCCGCACTAGCCGTCAGGTAACGAATACCACTGCGGTTGCTTGCTGTTCCATCGCTGAACAAAGCCGCATTTGCAACGGCGACCAATGATGGCGGTTTGTTTGTAACAACATCGGCCACTATCGTCCCCTCGCTCTGGTTATACCAGCTAGAGAAGTTCGTGCCTGTCATGGTCGCAACATCGGCGTTGCGGGTGACGGTAGAGGCTACCGTGGGGATGTAACTGGTGGCGAAGCTGCCTGCTTCGAGTTGCGCGCCGTAGAGAAACACGCCGTTTGTTGTGGAAGATACCGTAATGGTATTATCACCATCAACGCCGCCAAAAAACGGAAAACTTGTTCCGGCAGCTAACGTGCGGACAATAGAGCAACGATACCAGCCGTTGCCAAAGTTGGCGATTGAAGCCGTATATCCTGCGGTAACAGTGCCGATAACGCCAGTCGATAAGTTAAACCATGCTCCGCCTGCCCCGCTTCCAGCAGGGTCGTAGATGCACAGCCAGTTCAAACCAGATGCTTTGGCAAAAACGCTTATCGTATGCGCAACAGCGGTGGTGGTTACGGAAGCAAAAACACCCCGTGAATTTCCTATGGTCGAAGCTACAATGCGGTCGGCATTGCTTGTCCCGTCCGGCGAAACAGTAACATTGGTGGTGGCTGTTACGTTAGATTTAGTCCAAGCGGCGTTGCTAAGATCATCGCTGTAGGTGACAAGGTTCGTCCGCGCTTCCTCGATCAGCAAGCCGCGTGGGGCCAGTGTCACGGGGTCATAGTCAAAGCGGGGGCCGTAATAGGCGGATGCCGTGGTGGCTACGTAGGTGGACGGGGTGGTCTGGTAGGTGACGGCTTCGAGTTGTGCGCCCCAGATGAGAAAGCTATCCGTGCCGTTGCCAGTGTAGGACGCCGCCCGCGTAGAAGCTGCAGCAGGCACAGCAATGGGCCACATGCCGCCAGTAGCAGCGCCGACAGTCGACCCCATTGATATGCGATACCATCCATCGCCAACAGCGGTCATAGAAGCGTATGCGTACGTGCCCGCAGTAACCGTGCCCGTCTGTAGGTCGAAGTTGGCGTAATTTGCAGAGACGCCGCCACTAGTCCAGAGAAGCTGGATATAGCGAATACCCGTCGCAGCCTTAACATAAACGCTTTGTATGTATGAGCCAGCAGCAAAAGTAACGCTACTTGAATTCGCGCCAGTTATCGCCGTTCCAACCGCAGAAACCATAAGGTCGGCAGTCGCGGTGCCGTCAGGAGCAGTCGCAGCGTTCGCTATGACAGTCGCGTTGTTCTTTGACCACGCCGCATCGTTAAACTCTTCAGATCGCAAAACCTGATTATTCGGAGCGTAGGTCAGCTTGCCCGTGCTGTCGACCAGCGTGGCGTTTGTTCCACGTGAAAACGTAATGCGGCTGTCGAGCGTGGGATCGAGGAAGTTCAGATACAGCGACGCGCCTGCGTAGGGATCTGCCCCGCCGAAGCCGTCGATAAGCCCACTCGCGCCGCCCCAGAGCCCTGAGACGTTGCGATAGAGCCCGATGCCTAGTGCTAGGCCCGAGACGCCACTGTATAGCCCTACGGCCATAGATTATATCCCGGTCTGGACGACGGTAAGCGTTGCTGATCCCGATCCGCTGCTGAGCAGAAGTCGAACAGACGTCGGAACGTAAGCATAGTTGCCCTGACGATTGACGGTCTGCGCGACCATATTCGTGTCGGGATGGTTGAACCACGTCACTGTGCCGCCATTGTTCGGATCATCCAGCGTCTGCTGAACAGTCCAGTTCGCAACGCCGGTTACGACGACCTGAAGAGAAACTTCGGGCTGGCCAAAATAATCCATGATGATCGGATTGGACGTTTTTGCACCGCCGGATGCGTCTGTCAGCGTCTGTACAATCGGCTTCATTTTGCCCGCCTTTTCTTAACTGGAGCCTCCACTGCTTCAGGAGCGGATTCTACCTCAGGTTCGTCAGCAAAGCCAAGGATATTTGCAAGGTCCACATCGGTGATGGCTTCCCATGCTTCAGCGGAAAGCGCTACTTCCTGACGTTCGCCTTTGGAGTTTTGATAAGCTCTGGTGATCATGTCTATAATCCTTATTTTTTCTTCCGCGCCGCACGCATATTATCGACGAGATTCGGATATGGCCGACCTGCCTTTTTGGCGGCGGCTTTTGCGGATGATTTTTGGGCCGGGGACAGCGGCTTTGGCTTGCCGAGAGATTCGGGACGGGCTTTATTCCATACCTTCATGTCAGCAATTCCATGCTTTACGGGCCAGCCGAAGCCGTGAGTTCGGATCTTTGGCCGCTTTGGGGAACATCTTCATTTGGCCGGCAGAGCGCGCACAGTAACTATCCCTGCGAGATCCGCCTTCGGGCTGCGGGCGCTTTAAGTTCGACCCAGTGGCTGCATTATACGCCTTCCGGCCAGCCTCATTGAGGCCACCCTTGGGGTTCTTATGCTTTGCCTTGAACTGGAAGTCCTTCTTCCCCCGCATAACCGTCTCCATGTAACTAGGGCGACCCGAAGGCCGCCCCAATCATTAGGCTTGTGGAACGCCGTAAAGGCCAGCCTGAGTGTCATCGTCAAAGACGAAGACCCAGAGCGTCAGGCGCTTGACAGCGTCGGCAGCATCGGGAACCGCGTAGGTTCCGCGAACGTCGCCGGTCGTGGTCGTTGCGGCGGTCGCATCGGCGACAACGAATGTGCCGGTCGTTACGAAGGCACCGTTCCACGCTGTCAGAACGTAGTTACGGGTGTTTGCACGGAGCGGAAGACCGAAGACGTCACCAGTGCCCACGAAGATATCGGTGGCCGTAGCGCTGGAAGCGATACGAGTGATTGTCTTGAATGCCTTCTTGCCAGAAACAGCGGTCGTACCATTCAGGGTGATCGCTTCCGACATCGGAATGCCGTAGGCGTCAGTGCCGAAGATGGTCAGAACTGCAGTGGCAGCGCCGGCAGCGTCGACAATGACGTTGCGCGGAACATCCAGCGTAGCAACGCCGCCCGAAGCCAGAGAACCGTTGATTACAGCATTAGCGGCACCAGTGATTGTCTGCTGGAGACAGATGCCGTTCGTAACCAAAGCAGCCGGAACCACGTTATACACGTTGATCGGCGACATCCGAGCGCCGGGCTCGGTAGCAGTCCCGTTGTTAGCGAAGTTTCTACCTTCCCGAACGCCATCAGAGAAATGAGTCATGAATTTTCTCCATAGTTAGGGGGTGACGGATGCCACCCCCATGAGTCGGATCAGGAAGCGCCCTGCGAACCCCAGCCTGCGCGGAAGTTCGAGCAGCCGAACGAATAACGCTCGATGGCTTTCGCCTTGAGGTTGTCGGTGTCGAAGTCCGTGTAGACATCGGTTTCGAGAGCTTCGCGCTCGTAGTGCTTGAAGCCATTCGGAGCGTCGGTCAGCAGGAACCACGAGTTCGTGTCCGTGAGGAACATGTTAACGCGATGACCCTGCGGAACCGCCGAGTTGTTGTAGATCGCGTTGATGTCGTTGTTCGCCGTATCGACGCGGAACTGCGACTGGAGCAAGCGAGTTGCGGTCCACTGCAGTTCGGCAGGAACGATGAGCTTCGTAGGCTTGGTCATGATGCGGAGGCCCGCAGCATCACGGAAGCGCTGAACGCCAACGATGGCATCCTGAAGCGACGTTTCGTTCAGGTCGGCCTGCACCGTGAAGGTGTTGGCAACCACGCCGTTTTCGATGGGGTGCTGAGTCGAGAACAGAGGCTGACCGTCACCGATGGGGAAGTTCGACGAGAAGCCGTTGTTCAGCACGGATGCGCCGAGAACTTCCTTGGTCTGCTCCATCGACTGGCGAAGAGCTTTCGCCTGCAGCGGGAACGACGACTGGTACAGGTTGTCCTTGATCGCCTGACGGGTGATGATGAAACCAATGCTGGTGTAACGGTTTACATAGTTCGTTACATAGCGCTGGCCCATTTCGCCGTAAGCGGTCGAAGCGCCTTCTGCCTTGATCTGCGCCAAGCCGAGCAGCTTGACTTCGACTTCGATTTCAACGGCCTTGTCGGACGAATGTTTCTCGAAGATTTCCGACCACTGGCCCGGATACATCGGATAGTCGCCGAAAACGGCGGCCAAACCGGGCCGGAGCAGATCGCGGATTGCGGTTGTATTAATAGCCATTTCTTAAATCTCCCTGCTAGACCGATCAGAGGCCAGTCACGCCACCGTTGTAGAGGTGGTTATTGAGGACGACGTGCCAGTTAGCGAAGGCACCAACAACATTACCCGGGGTCGGGTCCAGCTGGAGGATCTTGCAGTTCAGCGTGCTGGTGGTGGCTTCCGAAGCATTGTTGATCGAAACGGCGGACGTACCCGTCGCAGTCGAACCAGCAGTGTACAGGAAGTTGATGTTCAGGCCGCGATCAGCGAGAGCAAGCGGGGTGCCTGCAGTGCCGGTGCCGCTTGTTTCCTGAACCGAGAACACGGTAGCTGGATCGTCGATTACGAGAGCCTCAACGGTCGAGCCGGTGAGTACGCCCGGGTTGCCCGGCCAGTAGTTCTGGAAGCGCACAACGCCAGTGCTGTCGGTGTACTTAACGCCCCAGAACACGCCAACGCAGGTGTTTCCGGCGGTGCCAACTTCGAGGAAGCCGGACGAGCCAATCGTGACGGGGTCGCCACGGAAAATTGCGGTCGCGTAGGTGGTGACGATTTCATAAGGATTTGTCGCGCCAGTCCAAGCAGAACCATCAAGTTTTTTGACGGGCTGAAAACCATTGGGCGCATTAGTGCCGTAAGCCATACGGTATCTCCATGCTAAAATGAATGATTCGGCTTTAACCTGCCTGCTAGGTACCGCGATACGTGACGCGACATCGAAACGGCTACCCGCCGAAGGAGTGGGTACGTGACCACCATCGAGTGCAGGATACGTGACCTGCGTCGAGGTCAACAGAATTAACTCAGTTCAACACCCACGTCAACAGCATAAAAAAGGCCCCCACCCAGTTGCCCGGGCGGAGGCAGTTCCCACAGCGCTGATGCGAACGCCGTGGCCGGAGACTAGTCCTTAAACGACGTCACGCGCTCAAACGAGACGCCGCTGTCCTTATCTTCAAAGCGCGGCAGGTTCGGGTCGCTCTGACCAGTCCACGCCACGTCCTGCAGAGTTTCAATGTTCTCCAGATCGCGCTCTTCGTTACGTTCGTTTACATCCCGTGTCGGGCATTCACAGAGCATCAGGCCGCCGCGACGGATAACCTGAACTTCCATGCCTTCGTACCCGGGAAGGGGCGGAGGAACCATTTCAGGGTGGCGTGACGCAGGGACTGGGGCCCAGCCCTTGATCATGCGATCCGTCATGTTGTCTGGATCGGGTTCGTTGAGTGTTGATTCGCGCACCCAAGCGTATGTCATGTTCGGCGGGATCTTGTCCTTGGGAACATATAGCTTGGACTGGAAGTGCGTCTCAGGGCGCTTGCGCATGCCTGATTCGCGTGATTCTGCTGCTCGGCTCTGCGAGATTCTCGATGCTCGTGCCATTGTTATGATCCTTTATTCTGTTTCATCATGTGAACTGCGTAATATTTTTCAGCCTCAAGGTCAGTCATGCGCCCACCCTTCTGATTGCGAATTGCGCCAGACTGGGCCAGCTGGTGCGCCATTCGACGCTGATCAGCTGTGAGACGGATGGTCTTGGAGCTTTTACCCTGCTGGTTCGGCGCGTTGCGCTGGACAGGGGCCACATTAGAATCACGAGACATCGGCGGAGTTCTTTTGCTTGGGGATGATACAGCGGTGAATGCGTCAGGATATTCCTTGCGCATGTGGCGGTCGATTTCCGTGAAGTAATCTACACCGCCGATTTCGTCGTCACGGCCTTCAGAGCGATACCGACGCTCGATGCGGCGCGCATACAGCGTTGCCTCTTCGTGCATCTCAGGATCAAACTCAGGCGACTGTGGCTGAAACCACTCGTTCTTCTGAATCCATCCCGCTGTACGAGGCTCCAGCGTAGCCTGAGGGCCAGTTTTGGGCTGAGCCTCTTGCTGCACCTGAGGGGCCGAAACCTTTTGCTGAGCCTCCCAGTTCTCGACGCCAGCGAGATCATTCTGCAGCTTGTAGTAAACGCTCTGCAGCTCGATAATCTGCTCACTGTCGCCCATAGAATGAGCTTCCACAAGCTGCTGCTTGATCGAGTTGGCTTCGTTGAGGAGGTTGTTCTTGTAATGCGTCATCATCGCAAGGTCGGACTGCTGCCGCATCTGGGCCTCGTTCTGCAGCCGAGCCTCTGCCTCCTGCGCACGACGCTCGGCGTCTGCCGCCTTGCGGGCCAGCTCAGCTATACGCTTGTCAGGTGAGCGCTTACGCTTCGGAGCTTCTTCTTCGGGCTCCTCCTCTTCTTCCTCTTCGGGCCCTTCCTCTTCCTCGGCCTCTTCTTCGGATTCCTCTTCCTCGTAATCGCCGAGGCTCTCGCCCAGATCGTCCTCAGTGATTTCGATCTCGACGTCCTCCGTAGCGCCCTCTTCGGTCAAAGGCAGTTCTGGAATTTCTGTGTCTTCTGACATGTTCTACTCCTTAAAAATCACCAGCGGACTTGCCGGACGCCACGTCATCGGGCCCGGTAATAACCGCCATAACGCGATCATCGGGCAGCAGCGCCATCGCAACACCGCGATAGGAAACCATTGTCGACTCGTAGCGCGGGATCAGAATCCAGTCCCCGACCTTGCACCACGGCCCGGAACGCTCGAACTTCTCGCCCTGATAGGCTTCGGGTCCAACGGCGCACACCAATGCGGAAACCGAGGAATACTTGTCTTCAGCGCGAACCGTGTCAGGCAGGTAAAGCGTCACTTCCGTGCCGTCTTCCCTCTTGATCGTCTTCAGCTCTTCGGGGCGGATGTAAATTTTAACAGCCACGAGATAGCCGGCGGGCCGCATATCGAACGGCTGGCCTGTCATCTCCGTAAACTGCTCGTCGATGAATTGCTTCGCCAGCTCTTCCTCGTGCGGCTCAATGTTACTCATGCTCATCAGTAATGACTCCCTCTTTTTTGCTCCGGTATTTTATCATCATCAGGCTGCATCATACGCTTGTACTCGTCGGCGATGACATGAATTGCAGCCGTATAGCCACGCACCAACGCATTCCCCTCCAGAACCTGAAGGGCAATCTCTTCCGCCGACGATGCGGGGGTATAGTGTTCCCCTTGGCTCGACGGCCTAAAACGTGCATTTAATGAGTATTCTGTGGCGCGATCTCGCAGCTCACTGATACGCTCAACCGCTCTGCGGCTTAGTTCCTCTGCGCTCAACTTTTTTCTCCGGTAGTTTCTTATAGCTCTTCGTTGCAGCGGTGAATTCTTTGCCCACCTTCTGCGGAATTCCAACCTTTTTTGCAAAGGCAGGATTGTTTGCGACCGCACCCATAAGGCGAAACTGACGCTTCGATCTTGCAGGCACGGTCGCAGCCCCCTGTTACTTGCCGCGTAGCTTGTTCATGGCATGGGTAATCTGGCCTTCCGGCGTCATCATACCCTTGCGAACCTTGCCAGCACCGCCCTTAGCGCGCTTGACGGGCTTCATCATCTCGCCGCCTTCTGCGCAAGCCTTGCCGCCCATAGCGCGCTTGATAGGAGCCTGACCCTTGCGAGTCTTACCAGTGCCACCCACAGCCAGCTTGGACGCACGCATATCCGTGGGGATCTCGCCGCCATCCATCATGCCGCCGGGCTTCTTCGGCGAACCAAGAGCGATCATGACCGCGAGGCCGTCTTTCTTCGCCGCACCGCCGCTTTTCATGCCGCCCATCTCCGTGGCCAGCTTCTTCGCAGTGTCAGCCGATGTATGGACCTTGCCGCCGTGCTTATACCTGCCGCCTTCAACAGCTGCTGCACGATTGCCCCTCTGGATGGTCCTGCCCTCTTCCTTGGTGGGCTTTAGCTTGGAGACGCTTTCGCGAAAACGACGCGCAGATTCACGCTCGGCAGGCGTCGGGCCCGGAGGCGTTTCCTTCTTCACAGCACCACCGACCTTATAGGTCGGGATCGGACGGGCGTTCGCACGCTCCTGAAGCGCCTTAGCGCCATTCGGTTGATTGGGCATGGGCTCAGCAATTGCCGGGCCGAAAATTGCACGAGCCTTGGCCCGCAAGTCACTCATCTTCATTGGAAACCTCCATTGTTACGCACGGCCTCAGACTGAATCTTCATTGCTGCAATCCGTTCTCTTGAAGCCCGGTCCTGTGCATCCGTATTGGCTTCGATCTGCGCCTTCGCCAAATTGACTTCAGCGTCACGCTTGCTGTCAGCATCGCGCTGCTCAACCTTCATCTGCTCAATCTGCAGCATCGGGTCTGGGCCCGGAGGCTGTGGCTTATACGAAGGCGCAAGCTGCTGCATGGCCTGCGCAACCATAGCCGCAAGCTGGTTCTCGATCTCCGGCGGCATCGGCTGGCCCGGCGGCGGCAGCGGCTGGCCAATGATCTGCTCGACCTGAATGCGCATCTTCAGAGCCAAATGCTCGTTGATGTGCGCCTGCAGCGCCGGGTTCTCTTCAGCAATCGGCGCGTGCGCCGCGATGTGCGCGTCGTGGTCCTGATACGCGCCAGCAACCAACGGCTTGCCCGTCAGCGCGTTCTGGTTCTCGCTCAGCGGATCGAGCGGCACTGGCTTCGCCTGCTCAGGCAGCAACAGCATTTCGATCTTCTCTTCGGGGATGCCCATCTCGACATACATCTGGCGATAGGCTTGCCGCAGATTGTGCTGGTCAGGCTGCTGTGTCGCAAACCGCAGCAACGCCTCTGCACGCATCATGCGCTGGGCCGACGACGAAATGTTCGGATCGCTCACCGGAATGACATCGACGTTATCCGAGAAGTCCTCCCGCATAATCGCCGACATCCCGCCGCGAACGGGAAACGGATACGGCTCGTCTGGCAGATATTTGCCAAACATCTTCGCAATCAGCTTCAGCTCTCGGTTGAACGCCTTATGGGACCGCTTGAGGGTCGCCGACTGGAGTCGGGTTGCCGCTTCCATAAGAGCCACAGTCGTTCCAACTGGGGCGTCCTGTCGGCCTTCACCCACGGCAATCTCCGCCGTGTTTGCGAGATTCCGCGCACTCTCATAGGTTTCCTTCAGCAGCGCCAGAGAAACCTGCGACGGCTCCTTATACGGCATCGTCATGATCGCGTTCTGGATCGGCAAGCCGCCCGTGTCGATCTCGCGGAACTCGGTCGGACCGATCCCGATGTTATTATCGTCCAGACGCATGCCCTTGACGCGCAAGCCGCCCGGGAAGTTATTCAGCGTCGCAGCGTCAATCAGCTGCCGGCGGATCGATGTCGCCGTCTTCGCCGAATTCCCCAGCAAGTGAGCATATCCAAGACCGTAGAATCCAACGCCCGGCATCAGCTTATAGTGAACGAAGCAATCCTGACGCTTGAACGTCGGATCGCCCTCCTCATAGTTCCGATAGATCGACAGAACCTTACGGCTGCCCTCCTCAATCGTCACGATATACGGCAGAGGAATGCCATCCTCATTCTCGAAACCCTCAAGGTTCAGATCCGCATAAACCTCGTAAATCTTATACTCTTCCGTGCCTTCAGCACCCGGCTCAACGCCCTGAACGCCGTCAACCTGCGCCTGTATCGGCGTCTGGTCAGTGTCGTTCGGCTGCGGATCGCCAACCTTTATGTCACGATACACGCCCGCCAACTGCGCCAAACGGAAATTCCGCTGCGTCATCGGCGTTATGTGGCAGAAACGCGGCGACGTCTCCAAATCCGTCGTGCCATAGGCCACGATAAAGTTATCCGGCAGGACAAACCGGCTCACCGGGCGACCCAGTATCCGGTCCTGATACACTTTCTTGAACGTCGAACCCACCAGCGCCAGCCAGAACAGCATCTGGTCGAACTCTTCATAGAATTCCGGGGCCAGCTCCGTCAGGTACAGATTCATAAAATCCTTAACCCGCGACGCCTGCGCCTCCAACTGCTCGTTCGCAACCCCAATGATCTGCGTCTTCACAGGCCCACTGGCCGGCAGCAACTCGCCACAGGCAACCGCCTGCCAGCGCACCACCGCTTCCGCCAGCAACGGATCGTACACGCCACACGCGCCCTTAAACGGCATCGTGCGGTCCTCAATCTTCAGACCCATTAGCTTGATGCCCTCGGACATCGTGGTTTCCCACTCAGCGCGGCTCTGCCTGTCTTCCTCAACGCCACCGAGCAACATCTCGCCCAGCCCCGTCAGGTCCATATCGCCCATGTACAGCGCCAGATTCGAATCGTGCAGGATCTCGTCCTCAACGTCCTCTTCCGGCTCGAAATCAATCTCGACGCCGCCATCATCCAATTCGGTGATCTCAGCGCCGTCGACCATCTCTGGCCCACCTATGTCGATTTCGTATTCAGCCTCGCCCTCAGGCATTTCAACGTCAACGCCACCAATCCCCTCAAATTGAGGGCGTAGCATATCTTCGACGGTCATCGGTTTGCGAGCCATTATGCCTCCTATCAATAAAATGCAGCGCGTTCAAGCGGCGTATCGTAAACCTCTTCATACGGGTTTTCCGTATTATGCACCCATCCGGACTGCTTCACCCGCAAAAACGCCATCGTCATCGTGTCTACCCAGTCCCGCGAATCCGCAGCCGGGAACTGCACGCACTGCTCCATGAAATCACGCGCCCACGGCCTCAACTGATCATAGGACGGCTTCATCGCCGGCAACCACACCCGGCCATTCTCGATCAAA
>Ga0315909_10007994_pt1 | contig 11679 bp, 15 predicted proteins | sample LakEriMetagenome_11_FD_203527 | JGI IMG/M metagenome (GOLD analysis project Ga0315909, IMG submission 203527) | Freshwater fungal communities from buoy surface, Lake Erie, Ohio, United States - Buoy 2 MA125 | ecosystem: Environmental > Aquatic > Freshwater > Lake | place: USA: Lake Erie, Ohio...
CACCAGGTAGGTGAGACTGTGAATATCTTTCAACGACTGTTGCAAATTCACCATCAGCTGCTCTAAACAGAGTAGACGATGCTCTTCTATCATCGGAAAAACGTAAAATTACTTTGTCGTCGATGTCGAATTTCATTTCTTTTTTGCTTTTTTACCGCCTTTCTTTTTTGGAGCTTCTTCTGGTTCTAATTGATCTCTAAACTTTTTGATTTTAAGTCTAGCTTCAATTGCCTCTGCTCTAGCATCACGACGCTTTTTTAAGTATTTGTCAGTCTTATCAACTTTGTTGTCATCGTTGATGTCCTCATCTTCTTGTCCAACCTTATCAAGCTCGGCTTTTGCTTTCTTTGCCTCATTGATGTATTGGGAAAATTTGTAGAGTTTCATGATCTTAAGCTTTTTTATGAATTTTAACAGTCAGAGTACCGGATCCTTTAATCAGGCGATGCCATTCATATTTCGGAATCTCAATCCTCTCAGTTATATTTATAGGGAGTCTATTGTCTAATTGAATCATCCAGTCAGTTTGATGTAGAGCCTCAACTAGTCTATCCTCTTCATCTCGATGCCACATTAATTCGATTGGATTAATAGATTCATCAAATTCACGGATTAACCAGTCAGTCGTTACTTCAAGGTCTTTATATGGAGTCATTACCAAAATCCGGGATAAGTTTTACCGCCCCAAAGGTGAGCATACTTATTAATTCGACATGCCCAATAGCCAGCTTTAGTCTTATCTGTTTTTAAATGGCACTGATGCCTAGCTGCAAATGATTTTCTGGCCTTTGGATCACTAACTTTAGCAGTTAGTCCACCATGTACATCGCCGAACGCCAACTTCATGACACGTTTTGTCTTTGGATTCATGACATAGACGTGATATTTCTTTGTGCCTCCGCGTTTTGGATAACCCAGCTTAACGTCTCGACCTTGATATTCGGCCTCAAACATACTAATGTCTTCCAAAGGTAAATCCAATGGCACAATTTGATCCAAATAGACGCCGGTCTTTCCTAGATCGGACGTTTCAAACAGCTCTTCTGTGACTTTGTCTATTTGAATCGAACCTGCCATCCATTGGGTTCGAGCTTCAACTAATAATGCAATGTGAGATTCACTACCTGGTCGATATACTGATTCAGCTATACACAGATCTCTATCTAGATGATATCTGAGACTCTCTGAGATCATCGAATCGTGGCCATGAATAGACCAATTCTCATATAGTTGAACGTATCTCAAGTGAACCTGTGTGATTTTAGATGCCTTGTTCTCTTCTAAGCATCATCTCATCATGCTCCATCTGATCCTTAGTCATTTGGTCAAGTTCTTCTTCTGAGTACTCAGGCATTTTGTATCTAGCACTGTCCTTCTCATCTTCAGCTGGCTCATCAATCTCATTTTTAACAAAATTGAATACTTCTTCAATATCGTCCTTTGATGTTGCAATGTGATCAACTGCCCAACTGTGACCGCTCTTTAGAATATTGTCAACTGCAATTGGATCCATTTCCAATAGAGTTTCGCAAAGTCTTTTAATTGTTTCCAAGTTGCCAAAGAACATATAGTTTTCAGTTTGATGCTGTGCGTCGTGATCAATGTTCTCTTGAACAAAATTTGTAAACTTTTTAATGTGTGCCATTTTTACGAATTTTTATTTTTCAGGAATTCTGAAAATTCCATGATTCTTTTTTTCTTTTTCTTTGGGTTAAAATCATCTCCTGAACCCAAAGTAGTTTGAGTCGGTGGTGTAATTGGGCCCATTGAACCAATTGAACCTGGTACCTGTAATGCAACTCCAGGCGCAACTGCCTCTTCTGCAACCTTGTCGACCGCATCCAAGTATTCAGTAGTTGGCATAAACATTCTAGAAACTGCATCTGCTTTTATTTCGCCTTCTCTACCGTTTACTAGTTTACCGATTGCTTTTGCAGTACGGTTCAGTGCAACTGAATAAATCGTCGAAATCCTTTTTCCAAATTCTCTAGAAGCTGCTCCCATCTTAGTATCCGGTTCTGAGCTGTCTCCGAAAATAATTGACATTACTTCAGTAAACTTCTTTTTAGCTCTAGCAATAAATGTATTATCTGCAATTTGTTTGCCAGTTACTGGCAACATCACAGTTTTGAATAGTGGTAATTTGATGTTAAAATCATAATGAATACCCTTATTCATTTCAAGCCTTAATGACTTATCTTGTGATTTCCTCAAGAGTTCAGCTTCGATTTGGTCAACCCAAGCAGATAAGTATGCTTTTGAATCAGCATCTAAATTGTCATTATTTGCAATTCTAACGTTACGTAGCAGACGTGCTGTTTCTTTAATCTCAGCCTCTTGTGCATAAAGTTGTTCAAACTCTAGAATATCCTTAACTATCTTTGTGAAAAAGATGTTAGCAATTTTCCTATTTTTAATTTCCTCAAGCTCTTCCTCAGTAAATTCAGCAGACATTGTTTCTTCCGCTTTTTCCTGAGCCTGTTCAATACCGGCTTTGATTTCTTCTGGATATTCCTCAGAAATCTCTTTAATCTCTTCAAAGTCGATGTAAACCTCTTCAGCTGCTTTATATTTAGCCGCCTTTTGTTCATTTGAATTAACGATTTGCAGAGCTTGCTTAATTTCTTCAGACTTAACCTCGATTGGGTGCATATAGAAATTACGAATATCTAATTGAATCTCGCTTATTTTTGAAATCAGCGAGTTTGCTCTCTCAATCTTTGCAGCTCTGTAAATTTGATCAAGTACTGCAATTCTGTCCTGAATCTTGGCCGTATCGATATTAACTTTTCTGATTTCATCAGCGTTAAATGATTTACTTCTAAGCAACATCCCAACTCGAGCTTTATTATCAGCGATCCGATTCTTTGAATATTCCAGATACTCTCTCATTGTATTAATGATTGCGTCTGCTGTAAAAGAATTGATGAAATTTGGATTATCTAAATAACGTTGAACGTCCTTATCAATCAAATCATCCAATAGATAATCGACTTTATCAAAAGCATCCCGCTTGTCTTTGTCTGACATACCAGCAGCCTGATCGACATCATTACCGATTCGAATAATATCTGCCTCTAGCAGTAAATCTTCAAGCTTTGAAAGTCTCTTTATTTTAAATATCATTCCTGTGAAAGTAGGTATTTTAATTTATTCTTTAACGTCTTGATATTGTCCAAATCATTGTACAATTCGGAATCTTGTTGTGGATCGAAAACTGAATAGAATATCTCGATAGATTCATCAACCATCTCAAGGAATGGCTCGTAGTTACCATCATATGCAACTAGCCCGATTGCAGCTTCTTCAAAAGATAGTGCCTCTTGGCCATATTTTCCAAGAATACTCTCAACTAGCGCATCAACTAGACCTAGAAAATCTTCATAGAACATTCCAAAGTTACGGTGTTCAGCCTCTAGTTTTGTTTGCCAGTGGATGACGTGAGCCTGGTCTCTGATTTGTAAGAGGCTCAATATGAATTGTGCAGGAGTTGCGGTTGGGGCTTGCTCCATTTCAATGTTTTCCAAGTTCATTTCTTAAGTTTTTGTTTTTTCGCCCAGTCATTAAATGGAATAACCCAAAAGTTTCTTTCGATTTTACCTTTTAAATAGTCATATTCCGAGTTTCCTTCCGGATGCTGTAGAACTGCATTCTTTAAAGGTTCTTTGCCTTCTCTGTGGCCTTTCGCATTTTTATGAGAGCTTTCCATACCAAAGTTATTTATTTAGTAACTGGCCTAATTTGGGCCATCGAAACTGTAGTATATTAGCGGTGTATAATGTTATCTATTGGTTAATGAAATGTTAATAAAACATTACCAAGTCACAAATAAATAATAAAAAGGAGATTAGAAATGAAGAAACTGCTGTTATTAACTCTTGTGCTGATTGCTTCTAATTTTGCATTTGGCCAAAACACATTTACTCGGTACGTCTACTCAGAAACCGAATACTTATTGGAAGAACGCTGTCCAGAAGGCAGGCTTGTTCAAACTACGGAAGCCGACAATTCATTCAAAACGATGAAGATGTACTATCCATGTGGGAAAGTGCAGGCGGTTGGTTATACGATGAATGGTAAGAAAGTTGGCAAATGGACCTACTATACATCAACTGGTGACATCGTCTTGGTGCTTACCTTTAGAAATAATAAACTGATTCGCTACGACAAGCGGCTGGATCGACCAAATGATTTATTCGCAATTCGTTAAGGGGAGAATTTTCTCCCTTTTTTTATGAACCTCGACTAGCAAACCTAGCAGTATTTCTAAAACTTAATAGATCTGGTGAATATAATCTTAGAAAAAATCACAACTTAGTGAAATTTGAAGAGATAACTCCAGAAGACGTTGAAAAAGTCTCTGATATTTATTGGAACAAAGATCTCTCATGGGATGATAGAATGGATTTACTTAAAGAGTATTTTGGTAAATCTAGTCGAACTGTTCAAAAATGGCTCAGCGAACTTGGTATTAAAGAAAGACCAGATCAAGAGTCTCCACAACTAATAAAAGCTAAGGAGCGTGCTCTTGATCCCAAGAAAAAGAGATTCATTATCACTTGGGCTCAAAACGATACGCCAGTTCATGAAGCATTCATTTCAAATATTGAAGCGTATGCTGCTCACATCAAAGCGAGTATCCACGTCATTGCTGGTCGATATAAGAATCCAACCTCAGTTTTTACAGATAAAAAATATGAAACTTGGTCTGATCGTATCTTAGACTACTTGGATGCAAATCGCCATGAACTACATAAATACATGTGGATCATGTCTGACGTTAAGATCCAGCCAACTGCCGTCGATCCAATGACTGGTTTACAAGGCATGTCCGGAGTAAATTCATGCATCTTTGGTTCGCCGAAAGTCCAATTGGAAACTATTCCAGTACTAGAAGGTAACATTCCAAAAATGATGCTAACGACTGGCGCCTGTACAATCAATAATTATACTGATTCAAAGGCTGGTAAAAAGGGCGAGTTTCACCATACGTTAGGCTTCGTCATCGTTGAAATCAAGGATGAAGAAGTATTCTTTGCCAGACAAGTGACTGCCCAGGATGACGGTAGTTTCTCAGATCTATATTACACGCTTACATATGATGAAGGCACTGCAACCAGTTCAGTTAATAAACAGGATTCGATTGCAGCAATTGTATTGGGTGATCTACACTACGGTCAACACGATCCACGAATAATTAAGAGAACTCTAAAGTTATTTGATAAGCTGAAGCCGGCCAATGTAATTTTACACGATGTTTTTGACGGCCTTTCTATAAACCATCATGAACTACACGATCCATTTATTCAGTTTCAACGAGAAATGGACGGTAGCAATTCATTGAGAAATGAAATTGATGCAATGCTGGTTGGTCTTGAGGATTTTAAAGACTATAACGTAACAGTTGTTCGCAGCAACCATGATGACTTTTTGGACAGATGGCTTAAGAATACTGATTGGCGAAAAGCTTCAACTCTGAGAAACTCAATCGAGTATATGGAATTTTCAGCTCTTTTACTAAAGGGTGAAGCTCCACATGGCATTATCCCGTATCTAATCAAACAAAAGTTTCCTAATTTTAATACATTGGGTCGTAGTGATTCGTTTGTCGTAAATGATTGGGAACTTGGTTTGCATGGAGACGTCGGTTCCAACGGTTCTCGAGGTTCGCTATTGCAATTTAGAAAATTAAATCGCAAAATGGTAGTTGGCCACTATCACTCTCCAGGTCGAAAGGATGGTGCCTTGTCTGTCGGTACAAGCACAAAACTTAGAGTCAATTATAACGTTGGCCCAAGTAGCTGGTTACAATCACACGTCATCATTCACAATGACGGTAAAGCACAACACATTTGTTTTATTGAAGGAGATTTTACAACCTTAACTTAGGTCTCGGTTGTAAGTAAAGAATTCCGAATGGATTGCATGAGGCACGAGAGTTCGATAAGTCGAAAAATCTTGTGCCTTTATTGCAGATATTGCTTCGTTTGCACTAGGCGAATATGGAATTTCCAATAAAGTTAAATTTCTCTTTAGATTTAAATCTCTCGATCTTTTCTTTGCATGCTCTAATTGTAGAGCTAAATCAGCCAATCTGCCTTTTTCAGCAATGATTGAAATTGGCTCAAAATCAGGTTTAATTACTGACAACATTCGATTGATGTTAGCTTCGCTGATTACGAAAATACCTGCCACCTTTTCAGGATTAGCGGCTGCGTATTTTCTTAGAGTTGATGTAACTGTTTCGTTTGAGATTGGAAATCTCTTAGACTTTGCTCCGGGGTGAACAGCTATCATAACGGTTGGAGTATTTGATTCAGCCCAAAGTTTTTCAATTATTCTATCGTGGGAATTAGTTATCGGCTGAAACTCTGACACAATTAGATTTACTTGCTTGGATTTTCTTTTATCAGCTGGCACTTCAGCAAATGAATCAAAATAGCCAGGTTCGTCGGTAGTTCCGACAAATTCACTAAAAGTCGGAAAATAATTTTCAAATAACTTGTCCTCGTTCACGATATTCATGATTTTGTTAATCTGTGAATGTAGTATCTGCTTCATTGGCTGCGTGAAAAAACTTGCGCCAATTCTAATGTTCTTCTTTCTAAATACATTCAACAAAATTCGATAAATCTCTTTATAATTTGAGTTAGTCTCAATTAAATCAACTACTTCTGGATCTTTGACTAGATCGAAATTTACATTAAATTCATCTCTAGTCAAATAGTCCGGAATCTTAATATCAAGTTCCGCATACTTATCGCCAAATTCTCGAACAAATCCCTTATAGATTGAATTAATCAAAGATACATATCGCTCATCGGCTGTTTCACCTTCTGCTGGCAAATTTCTGAGTTCAGCATTATTAAATCTTTCGATATAATTCATTAGGTCAGTGACCGTGATCCAAATGTAATCATCACTTTTCTTTGCCTCAGTTCTTTGTGATTCAGCTCGATCTATTGCGTTTTGCTGAAACCATGGATCAATTAGCTTTGCTAAAAATACTGAATCTTCACCGGTTGAATCTGGCTCGTAGAACCTAAACACTAGACCCTCAATTGACTTATCCATATCATCGTTTAAAAAGCTAGCTTTTAGCTCTGGATTAAACACTGATAGAATATGCTTAGTGAATGAAGTTGTCTTAAACTTTTCAAGCAGTTCTTCGAGTGGAGTATAAATGAATTCCATGATTTGAACACGTTGTTCATCTGTCAATTTGCCTTCAAATACGATCGGAGGTCTTTCAACCTGTAGTTTATCTGCCCACTCGTTCAGTGTTGCACCATCCTGAATTGTCTTTATTGGTTCTCCATCCTCTCCCAAAATATGAATGTAACTTAAGATAAGATTGTTTTGAGGTAGTCTGTCATATTCAACTTTTTGAGAAGTCTTATTGACAAAATACTCAAATCCAAAATAATGATCGCAAGGCAGGTCAATAGATTCGAGGCTCTCAATATGTTGAATTGCCGGTTCGTAGTACTTGCTCAGAACTCTGTCAATGTACGAAAGTTTGCCGCCCTTTTTGTAGAAATCAATTTGATTGCTTTCGCAGTTCTTTTTAATCCCAAAAAAGGCACCATCCATTTTCTCGTTGACGATGACGTGCTTATTAAGAAGGTCTGAGATGAACTCCTTACCTTTCTTTTGATACAAATCTTTAATATGTGATAATCCTGCCATACTTGGTTATTTATTCAAACCAAGCGCGAGATTACAAGATTGTATAAACTGGTTGACCGACGCTTGGTCAAAGGTATTTTTTGCGAAGTGAAGTGTATTGTTACGATCAGTGTTGGCGATAGTATAGATGCCATCCTGAATGAAGTCGGCCATTAAATCAGCTTCATCTTTGGTTTTTACAATGCCATCCCAGTGATCTTTTTGTCTATCCAAATCGCCAGTTTGGCCTTCTGGTAAAACAAATAATGTTCGACAGTTTCGGTATAGATCTGATTCGATTAGTAACTGAAACTCGCGTCGAGCTCTCTCTTTAGATAGACGTTTTCTAAGAATTGCCCAAGTATATGCGGAGACAATAGCCCGATCGAATAGCCACACTTTGTCTTTATATTCAGGTCTCAAATTCATTTCCATAATGGTCATGATATTGCCTAAACTAAAGTAGTGAAGGCCGGGCTGATCTTCTTGCCATTCAAGATCTAGGGTCTTTAGGTGATTTGCGAAATAAAATTTGTAATACTCAACAGTTGGATCAGTATTTTGTTCAAGAAATTTCTCAATCAAATACGTTTTACCGCTGTGTCTAGGGCCTTCGATGAATAGAATCATATAATATTTAGTCTAGTAATATTCGAATAGTCTTCGAGTTCTCTGGCTGTTGCCATATCAAACTCAATTATCTTATTTTTATCGACAAATACAAAATTAACGTTTCCGTCAAATCCATAATCTCTAAGACCGCTAGTATACTCAATTATTTGATACAACGAGTCTTCGTAAATGACAATTTCATCAATTTCTTCGTCTTCTCTAAGTAATTCGATTACTTTATCGACTTTTTGACCGGCTCTGCCTAAGAAATAGAGTTTATCAAACCTGATATTTTTTGTACTAAGTACATCGATCACCGCATCACGAGTCTCAACAACTCTGTGCGTTATCAATACATTAATTGCACCAGTTTCTCTAGTTCGAGCAATTACATTCTCGATTCCATGTAAATTAAATGAAAGATCTAAAGATTTTGGTGAATCGAACCACTCGTATGGGGTCAGCCCAGTTGCTTCTTTACATACATATCCCGGCACTCTAAATAGAGTTTCATCAAAATCAAAAATTTGTAGTTTTGCCATAACGAAATATTTTACTCGGGGACGGCAACTAGTTTCTATTAATCTTCATCTGGGAATTGAAAGGTTTCGCCAACTGAACCAAGCTCTTCGATACCATACATTGAACAAATATCATATGCCATGAGCTCAGCGTCAGTCATATCTTCTTTATCGAGTTGCCGGTATGACCCATCTCGAACAACATAAAATTCTGCTCCATCCCAATCGTCAACGTATCGAAATTTAACGAGCTTGCCGTCTACTTCGATGCTGCTTTGCCATGATCGGCGGTTGTAGATGATATGCGCTTGCTCTTTAACTGTAATCGTTGCCATAAATTTGATTTAGATTGATAAATAATCTAGTATTTAGACTAATATACACAATTTAAATGGAAAAAGTAATCAGAAAGACACGAGAGATCCAGGGTAACCGCTATGCCGCTATCCGGGATTGCGTACAGTCACAGAAACCGTTCGCTATTTACAACTTTTTAAACGCTAAGCAGTACAATCAATTTCTATTGGACCTCGACAAGTTCGGTCGCTTAAAATATGTCTTACAGGTTTTACACGCAGTTGACCCAAGAACAGGCATGCGCCGGCTTAGAGTACCTAGTATCTTTATCACAAATGACGACACTGATGTTTCGTTAGATGATTTTAAAGCTATTGTTAAGGGCTCAATGAAACATTATTCGCTAGACTCAGTTGTCTGTCTTTATGACGGCCAAGTTGGAGTGTTCTACAAGAACGGAGACAGCCACGTCATTGGTAACGATATTTACTCGAGTACCAACATCGCAGAATTTGGATCAGACTTTTACCAATTAGAAAGTGTCTATTACACTTTTATCAGCTAAAACTTGCTGAGTAATTTAGGTAAAATATACTGATGCAGGAAGAAACTCAAAGAAAATCTGTTGCCCAAGTATTCAAGGAAAAACGTGAATCGTTTTCTTCTGAAATCTATGATGGCATCAAATTATTGGACAATATCAAGAAAATGACTGATGTCCAAGTTATCTTCTTGAGCCTACGCCAGCGTTTACTTGAAGAGAATCACACGTTACTTGAACACTTTACTCGGCTTAAAAAAGCCTATCGTGAGAAAAAGGGAGAAGAGTGGGTCGACGCATCAAAGAACATGCAAGTTAGATACAATTCTAACGAGAAAGCAACAATCGTTGACGGCAAAACAGCTGATATTAAGGAAAAATTAGAGCAGATCGAAAATCAGATCTCATTCTACGCTGAATCAATTAAAACAGTAGATGCAGTTCTGTTCGGTCTAAAGACCCGAGTCGATGTTGAAAAACTACTCGGTTAAAATGATCAACCGTTTTGCTAAGATTCAAAGTTACAGATGACCGTCAATATTTACAATTAGTACATACTGATCTAAAGAAAGAGGCTAAAGACCTCAAGCTCTATTTTAGAAAACGCCAAAAGGGCTACCATTTCAACTTTCTATACAAACGCAGACTTTGGGACGGCTACGACAAATTCATTGATGCCGAAAACCGTATCGGCATTGGTCTATGGCGAGAAGTAATCAAATTTGGAAAAAATTTCGGTTACGATGTCGATATTGAAGGACTAGACAGCTTGCTTAATTTAGATTTCACTCGTGAAATGCTTGAGAAGTTTACATCAGTTTTGCTTGATGGTTCTAATATTGAGCCTAGGGATTATCAGATGGAAGCAGCTCACCGAGCTCTTAAATACAAATTTTGTGCACAGGAGTTAGCTACGTCAGCAGGTAAGACATTGATTCTCTACATCTACATTTCTTTTCTAAAGAGAAAGGGAATTGTTTCAAAAGATAAAAAAGCACTAGTCGTTGTGCCTAATATTTCGCTAGTTGGGCAAACAGCTGAGAAATTTGAGAAAGATTACCAAACTGGGCTGTTAAGCTATAATATTCTACAAATAGGTGGTTCCAATAAGTATTCAGATAAAAAGTTTGAGGATGCGGAGCTAGTTATTTCGACATATCAAAGTTTGGCAAATAAATCGCCAGAGTGGTTTCTTAACTTTTCGGTGTTGTGTATTGATGAAGCGCATACATCAAGGGGAGACTCAATCAAGAACATATTGACTCAGTCCAAAAACGCTGAATACAAACTTGGTCTGTCTGGTACAATTCAAGTCGACGAAGAATATTCTGATTTTTTTAAGATACAACAGCATTTAGGTCCGCTGTCGATGGTGCTTAAATCTAGCTTTTTGATTGAACAACAACATTCACCAAACGTCTACATTAAGATATTAAAACTCGGATATCCAGCTGATGAGCCGTGGGTCAAACAATACCAATGGCTGCGAGAAAATAATCGATCAGTTGACGGTAAAACCATGTTTACAATGGAGAGAGAATTCATTGTTAGTTACGAGCCAAGAATCAATTTTATCTCAAGTTTGTGTCGTAAATTAGAGGGCAATAAATTGATTCTATTCATTAACGTGAAAGATCAATATGGTGCTAGAATAGCTGATCATATTCGAACATGGAATGAAAATTGTCACTATATCGATGGTGATGTTGGCGATCAAGACCGAGCTGCTTATAAAAATGCTATGGAAAAAGGTCAAGGTGTTGTGCTCGTTGCATCATATGGCACCTTCTCAACTGGAATTGACCTTAAGAATGTCAATCACATCATCTTTGCAGAAAGCTATAAATCTGAAATTACTATTAGACAATCAATTGGTCGAGGCATGAGACAGCTTGCGGGTAAACACGAAGTAATTGTCTATGATTTAGTTGATGATCTTAATGGCTACATTGTTAAACATGGAGCCGCTCGTGAAAAGATTTATAATAGGGAAAAGTTTATTGTGTCTAAGCACAAATTTGAACTAGCTAAGTTTATTGA
>Ga0315909_10007997_pt1 | contig 11678 bp, 4 predicted proteins | sample LakEriMetagenome_11_FD_203527 | JGI IMG/M metagenome (GOLD analysis project Ga0315909, IMG submission 203527) | Freshwater fungal communities from buoy surface, Lake Erie, Ohio, United States - Buoy 2 MA125 | ecosystem: Environmental > Aquatic > Freshwater > Lake | place: USA: Lake Erie, Ohio...
ATCCGTTCCCTTTCTTTTTAAATCTTTTCTGTTATTTTCAGCAGTTGCATCTGCCAATTTTATTTCGTGTTGAACACTTAATTCTTCGGTAATTCCATGTGTTGTTGCAGGAAATCCGTCAGATGCACTCGCTTTACTTTTATCAGAATTTTGTTTGTTTTTATCTTCTTTTTTTCCACAAAATTCTTCTAACTTTTTAATAAATGCGGTAGATGTAAAATCATACAGATATTGACAATTGGTTTTTATTGGAAATATATTCCTGTCTACGGGGTGATCGAATACAGAACAACAATTACCACCCGGTATAACTTCATCCAATCCATATTTTTTTCGTATTAAATACACCTTTTCTTTATCGGTTATAGTGAGTGGTAATTTATAGTTGTATTCCCCACGGTATACACGGATTGCGTTCGGATTCATCGTTTCACCTCCTGAAAAATAGGCGTATTTTTCAGTCGCCGGTATAGTGCCGTATATCATGGGCGCCAAATCACTTACATTGTTGATATACGCCCGTGTGTATCTAAAATTAGTGAAATATACCTTTTCTGATGATACAGTAGTTATTTCATTTTTATTCAAAACCCTATCTTTATTTTCGGAAAATTCATCACGAGACATAGACCACCAATCTTGCTCTAAGTTATTGACGTCGTTTAATCCAAATGTAAAATATACCTCTAAATTTTTTAGTTCTTTCGTATTAATACCATTGACTTTACCAGACTGTTTTGGTCTAAATGCACCAACATCAATATGATTTGGGGCTTGATTTAAAACAGGATTAGACCTACCGTCCGATTGAGTTGTTTTTTTAGCAATATCAAGTAATGTTTTACATTCTATTTCTTTTAATTGTTTGAAAAATTTAGTTTCCCATGTTCCACCCGATTCCAAAAATTCTTTATTCAATCTACTTCTTCTTTCTTCCGCCGATTCTTTTCGGTCTGCAGTTTGAGTAGATTGTACGTTTTGATATTCGGTTGTAATAGTTTTGCCATCAGGACTTATTTTAACATTAATAGGAATAGAACCATCTGTTCCTTTTTTTATACGCACGGCACCCAAAGTTTGTGCATATGGCCCCTCTAATACACCGAGATTAGTTGCATCATTAAATAGTTTTACCATCTCATCCATTTTTTGTAGTTTTTCTTTAGAATAAAACCATCTATCATATAGAAATACAGCAAATGTTATTACAATACTAACAGCACCACCTATCCCGTGTGATAATCCTGGAAAGATAGGTCTGCCCCCAGGTTTAAGGGGTACGCCGTTTGTCAACCACCATCCCGATAAAAAAACACCCAAATCTATTGCCGCTTTTGTGTAATCGTTAATCATCAAACTCAAATTGACTTTAAATGTAGTTAAAAGAGTTTCCGTAGTAAGTACTAGTTTATGTGCAACTTCATGAGAAATTGTATGTCTGGCTGCCAGAATTTCAACAATTATAACAAAAGACATTAAAGTGCCGAAAATAGCTGTCTTGGACTTTTTTAAAGTATTTGTAAAATCACTATATTTTATAGTTTCAAGGGGTTCCCCAAGTATAACTTGAACCGCCTTTTTTTCCAACAAATTTAATCCAGACGAATTTAGTTGTGATTCCCACAGTGGCTTATAAAAAAGAGCCCTAGTATCTAAAGCCTTTCTCGTATAATCGTTTTGTTTTTCATCATATAACATATCAGAAATGTATGGTGCAACATTTGGAATCAAAATATTTCGCATATATTGGTTTGTCCCAAAACATTCATTTTTTCTATGGACATTATTTCGGTCTCTTGAGTATGCATTTTTACCTTCTTTTGAATACTTAAATATCTTATTCCACGGTCGTTCATGGTAATCTGTGTTTTCAGATATTTTTTTGACATCAATTCTAGCTGATACTCTAAAATCGTCATCTTTGTACGCAGATTTATTATAATTTGAACGACCATCTTCTCTACCTGACATGAAAAACAATGATTTTTTTACTTCCCTATCTAATGAGGAACTATTTTCTACACCTCTACCCTGTGTTAAGGCGTCATCAAAATCTTCTGAGTTTGGTGTTGGTCCTACTTCTCCAGAAACAATTAATACGTCTTTTGTTTTTTCTATTTTTTCAGTTATATATTTTGTAAATCTTAAAGTTTCTTTTAGTATCCGAGAGGCTCTCCAGTATGCTCTAATTGTTGAAAAATGGAAAATTTGATTCCAGGTTGGTAGGTAGTTTGTAAGACTTTTATTATCTCTAATTTGCATACCGATCAGAACATTTGTCAAGGATACTATACGGTCATGGTTTAAATATTCAGAACTGAATCCTCGGGCTGAGGCAATAGATAAATTTATATTAAATTGCCGAATTTGTTCCGATATAGTCATTGTCTTGTCTACTAATACTTCTTTACCCACACCGGCATCTAATTTTGGTATATATTCACCAAGATTTAAAGATTTATTTGATTCGTCATCGTAAAAAGGTATAACGTAATAATAACATAAAGGCAAGCCACTTTCATTGTCATAACTATGGGGGAGTGCATGTGCAAATCCATATTTACGTCTAATATAATGAACTATTTCTTGATCGGGTATTTCTTTTCCACGATATTTTTTACCAGTCATTTTTGCAAGTATTAGACTATCAAGATTATTAATTTTTGAAATTATATTTCCATCGGAATCAGTATTAAACGGTTTAATTATACCACTTGTAGAATCCCATCCAGTTTGAGACCTGTCTAATACAAAGGTGGGTACTATTGATTTTATTGATGATTTATATGCATTCGGATAATATTTGAATGCTGGACGAGGTGGGGTTATATCATAGAGCGATAGTATATTTTCATCATTTTTACCATAAACTGATTCACTATATGGCTTAACCCAAACACCTGAAAATTTTTTTACTAGCCGTTTTGAAATAACCGTTGTTTTTTTATTTACTTCAACATCAACTACAAATTTTTTAAGTTCTTTTTTTGTTGGCAAAACAAGTGCAAACTGTTCATCAACCGGTGCCCAGTTCAATGCACGCCATATTTCTAATTTTCTATACGAGTCGGCACTTAAATCTTTAAACTCTTCAATTAATGCGTGTAAATATTTTAACTCTAAATCTGTCATTCTCGCAGTGCCAGCGTGCATAAAATGATAATTAAAAACTTCCATTCCAGGTGTTTTAAAATCAGATTTAGTCCATAGTTTTGCACTAGCGGGTAAATTCCTATTCCAGTACCGATTACCATCTGAGTCATAATCAAGCCATCTCATAAATAAAACCTTATATATTTGTTAATTTTGCCAATTTTTCAACCCAATTGTAGATTTCAATAGGTTCCATTTTTGAAAAATCTGGAATATTTGCCATCATTTTTTTAAACTTATAGTTTGCTGTTGTATATTTGGGTGACAAATCCTTAGCTTTTTTATCATTTTCATTTAAGTTTTTATTTTTCATCACATTCTCATATAGATAATGACTGAATTACAGAACGAATAATAGATGCCGAAGAAGGGTCTAATCCCGTTGGTTTTTCAATTCTTTCACCGGTTTGTACGTTGTATTCATTCCCTTCGGAGTCTATTCCAATTGAATTTGAAAACAGACTAAAAATAAAGACTTCTATCGTGTCCCAAAGATTATCGCTCATAGGACGACGATAATATGATTCAAGACCGTATATCGCCTTGTTTCTATCCGGTTGGCTCTTATACCACTCTTCAATAGATATACCCGTTTCTTTGTGTGCTTTTTCAAAATCTCTTTGCATACTCACAGACTTTGCCTTGAACATCTCAAGGTCTCTTTCAATTTTACTTTGTATTTTTTCTGTTTTTTTATCAGCAATCTTTTGTGCAACCTTTTCAATTTTTTGGGTATCCATTTCTCCGTTGGATTCCAGCAAATTTTTAAGACGAATTGAGTTTAATTCTCTATCCGCTTCTTTTAAGAGTTTATTTCTACTTGATAATTTCATCGGTTTCCTCTCATGGATTTATAGATATAAATATGTTAAATCATCAAATAACAACATTTTTATTCGTACCCTTTGGAACTAACAAACAAGTACAATTACCGTCCTTATCTTTTTTGAAGTAGAACGTTCTTGTTAAACCGTACCAAACATCACTTTCAACAATAATATACATTTCCTGGCCTGGTTGAAGTCCCTCACACCCTAATAGTGGTTCAGTGGAGTTTGTTCTACGAATTGTCTGATTATTACTTTGAAGGAATCCGTTTAATACATCACAATCCAATCTATTAATATCCCGTAAAGGTATCGCGTCACCCAAATTAAGTGTCTTATCGGGTAGTCTTGTTGGAGGTGTTGGTTTTCTCTGTACGTCTTCTTTCTTTTCTTCTTTTTTATCACCGCGTTTATCTTCTTCTTTTACAGTCGTTATTTTCTTTGCAATATCCGAAGCGAACCGTGGCCAAATTTGCATCATATATGCCTCACGTTCCCATTCCAATCCTGGTTTACCAAGAGAATATTGCCAAGCGATTCCTGTTATATCAACAGAACCAGTTGGTATTGGAACTTCAAATCTAGCTATTTCTGTGTTTGAATTTATTCGTATTGGAACTACAACATTATTTTTATCTCGTACATAATATGTTCTATTACCGACGAAATAAGAACCCGATGGTACTGGCTCAAATTTGTTCATAACCAATTGACCATTTATTATTGTTGACGGTTTCCATTCTTCAGCAAAAGGTGCATACGAAGATGAATATGTCATTCCTAAATCTCGGACTCTACGTTCTTTTATATCGGTGATTCCCATTGATGAAAATTTATTGGAACTGATATGTTGAGTCCACCTAGTTCTATCGTTTGGACCAAACCCAGTACTTAATGGTCCGGTGTTATTATATTCTTTTGTGTCTTTCCAATGACTTCTTGCATTTGTCAATGGTATATCTGGATTTGCCCACCAATATCCCCCGTCTTCTTTATCAACACTTTTTGGGAAAGGATATTCGAGATTTACAAATTCGTATTGGTAGTAATTATTTCTATCACCGTCTTCTTCATCATCCCAATCTTCACTATCAAATTGAGTAGAAATCAAAGAATATACAGTTGAAGAAAATCCTGGAAGCGTATAACTATCTATGACCGCAAAAAGAATATTTAACCCTAAATCGGCTAGATACTCGCCAATAGTTTCTTCGCGGTCTAACCATTCTTTAATAAGGGTGTCACTAAAGTCAAAATAAAAACCTTTGGAATCTATTTTGTTTTTCAAAAATGTAAGTAATTCAAGTTCTGCAATAGAACTTGCATATTTTAATTTAGATGTACCAACAACAACTTCTATATCACCAATCGATGCACCCGCCTTTAAGTTTGCATAAATTGAATCCAACTCGGCTGTCAGATTTTCTATTGTTCTAATAGTTTTACTGTATGTAGTTTCTGTTAAATTATTTGTTCTTAATTGATCCCAAATAGAAATTACTTTTACGTCGGTATCTGTTTTTATCTTTGATATCTCATCTGTTAATTTTTTCTTTGACGATGATAAAGTATCAAAAAATATTTTTCTATCAGTCGGTGTACCTTCCAGTAATGATTCATCTGGTATGTCCACCGTTATACCAAGTAGAGTTGCAATTGTTTCTAACAGATAAAATGGAAAACTGTTATCATTTATTATACGGATTATATTTTCTCTCTTAGATAAATTTGGATTTCTATCCTCACTTATTTTAGATGTTGGAGCTAGTTTTACACGAAGTTGCGGTTTTTTTGGAGGCAATACAAATTCAACATCTTTTAATTGAACTAACATTCCTTTAAAGTCAGAACCTCGTAAATCTTTCGGATTAGACGGATCTGTAATCCAGGGATTAAATCTTGGGTTTTCTGATGTTTCCTTATACCATGCTAACTCAGGATTAACTAACCCTAATTTTTTTGGTTCATCAAAACCTTTTATTATAGATCGCCAATCGTCGGGATTAGGAAATCCTCTCAATTGAGAATTGGTTATTACGAGTGGTGTTGGTAAAAATCTTTCCGTCTCATCAACCATAAACTGTTCCATCATAATGTATGGCATACCAGTATTTACAGGTATCGGTGTGCCGGTTGTCCACGGATGGTCCTCTTGTATTGGGTAGTTTGCATATGTGTTTCCCCATATTCCCTTTGGTGGGACATCACGACCTCTTTGAGTTGATGAAACAAAATCTAAATTCTGTGATGGTCTTTCGTATGCACCCCAATTATCAACATAAGGTTTTCTATCTTGACCTGGATTTCTATTGAAATTTAGATTTCCACCTTCTACATAGTATTCTATATCCGAATCACCCTTAAATCTACGTTTAACAACCATGTTCGGTGGAACCCACAACTCTTCCCAATATCTAGGTTCCGAACCTAACACCGCGTGCCAATATTTAAAATTGGTACCAACTTCTATTACAACCAAATCACCAACTCTTAAAAATTGTCTATAATCGGCTTTTGGTATGACAATAGAACCGGCATGCATATCATCATATATGATATACGGGTTTGAATAGTTTTGTTGATGCATGGACGGATGAAACATATATCGTATATCGGACCCCAATGCGATTCCCATACCACCCGTCTCATCTTGTATAAAACACAAACCAGTCGGTGTAATAGGACTTTCGGTCGCACCAGATATACCTATTTCAGCACTCCGATATACTTCAGTTTGTGAGTATTGTATATTTGAAGGAGATGGTATTCCACTGAACACACCACTACCAGCCGTCACAATACCAACTATATACTTTGATTGGTTAGAAAAAAATGGCTTGTATTCAGGATATCCCTGTAATATTTTTTCACGAAATCCCCATTCTCTCCTTTTTACTCGTGTTTTGAGATAATCAACTGAACGTTTTAATCCACTGTCAATAAGTCTACCATCAATGTTATTATAGGTATACGATGGTAATGGATCGTTAAATTTATCCTTAATCTCTAATTCTTCAACCGAACCATTATTTATTTGACTTTCAGCAAACTGTGGAGTTGATAAAAATTCCGATATTTTCATTCTCTGTTTATCTGAATTTGAAGACTCTATCGTATGAATTCGTTTCTTTGCATAATCAACCCATTTATCATAAGTTGAATCAACTGCTTTGGTCGCTGGAAACCCGTGGATATTTAAATCGTGGGGATTATTCGGACTGTTGCCCACTGTCATCTCCATTATTTACTTCAACATCACGGTCAGATATTTCTTCTGTATTACTTTCCATGGCGATCTTCAAACACTCCAACGTATCTACAAAAATATCAAAAGCTATTTTAGCAGTTATTTTCTTAGAATCATCAAAATTCTCAGATGACAACAAATACTCTGTTGCCTTTTTTGAAGTTTCAAAGTAAATCATCAATTCCGATATTCTTTCGTTTGTCATATGACGTCCTTTCTTATGTTTTTACAGTATAACCAGATATTGGTATCTCTATTGATTTATTTGTACGGATTGTTTTACCAACATTACCATGTTCATAGTTTATAAACATTTTTGCATAATAATAAACACCGTCACCGGATTTCAAACTATATGACGTGTCTGTATCTGGTTTAAATGAAATGATAATCTCATATGGTATAACGGGTTCATTTATTTTTGTTGGTGCAATTTCAGTTGCAGAAAAGTTCTTTATTTCAAAAAATGCATCGGACTTTCCTGAGTCAAATAATTTTGAAGTGATTGGTGTAATATTTCCATTTACATTAATATATATAATCATTTCGTCTAATGTTGCGGAAACAATTTTGACAGAATCAGTATCACTATAATTATTTAAAAGCACTGTTTGAGTTATAGTATTTGACTCTTCTACAAAATCAAATTCAATTACGTTTTGAGTAATGATTGGTTCAAAATAATACGGTTCTTCTGTCCTAGTAATTTTTCTATCAGTTGAAACCATCGCCGTCAATGTAGTTGACGATTCAAATTGTTCGCCGTCAGGGGAATCTAAACTGTAACTAATAATCACGTTAGCAGAATATTGAAACATGGGTTGAACTGATAATTCGGATGTTCCATTTTTAAATTTCACGGAAAATTTATATAACTCATTTGGAGATAGTGGTGTATTTCTATTTACCGAGTCAGCCAAAGGTAGTATTTGTGATTCTGACTGTGCGTAGTTAAATCCACTACCAACCAACCCTATCTCAAATAAATCTGATGATAAGGTATCGTATGTGTCTCGTGTTCCATTTATTTCGTCAGATTCTATAAAAACCTGATTGATATAAATTCGTCTATTTGTGTTTGGTGATTTAAATACAACATCGGCAATTAGCACTTCATTTCTTTTTTCATCAAATTCAAGGATTCCCCAATTTATAGGTTGTATTGAAATTGACGGTAAATCTTCTTCATATATTTCTGATAAAATTTCAATATCCTTTGAATTTAATTTTACTTGTAATTCTCTTGATATACCTTCTAACGTATCAAGATTTATTTTCTCATTATATCTACTACCATAAACAGCCGATTTAGTACGATTGATGTAGACTTGTATTTCTTTCCAAGACACACCCTTGACATGCATTTCCATCAACATATTATATATGTCAAGTATAGGTGTTTTATCCGTAAGGACCACATATGGCACACCATCAATATCCTTATCTATTGAAAGGGACCATCTATCTTTAAGCGGTATAATTGCGTTTGACTTCCTTTTTCGCCAAGCTAAATCACCCCATTGAGCACCATCCCTTAATCCTAGGTCATCCATACTCGGTGTGTTTGGTGCATTTGACGGTTCATTCCACATAGGCGGAAACATATATGGATATTGTCCTTTTGAAAAATCTGGCCAATTTGCCTTGCCACCCATCATTTCACTTGAAGGTCCTGGTCTAAACGGAGATATACCAGGATTTTCTTTACTTTTTTCCGCGATATTCAAATAAAATATGTCTAGTAATGGATTTATACCATATTGTTTTACACGCTTCTTCATACCAGGCATGAAATGAATCATTTTTGGTCTGGCTGAATTTGCAAAATAACGATTACTAGATTTAAAGTAAAATGTATCTTCTTCGTCATTTTTTGTGAGATTTTGAATATCAGTTCTTATTTTTTTCCCGTCGTTGAATCCTAAAAACAGTACAGGACATGGTTCTTTATCATGGAAATAATAACCAGTTTTTGATTGTAAAATCACACCACCTTTTTTAAAAGTTCTAAGTGGGGAGAGCGAATTTCTTTCTGGATTAGTTCTATTATAATCATAAGAAATTGCAGAGTATATCTGTGTTAGAAGAAATATAACAACGTCCTTTGCGGCGAAATTTATGAGTGATTCTGGGTGTTTTAGTATTTTGTATATTTTTTTACCGTTATTCAGAAGATTTACTACATTTTCTATTCTCCAGTCTCTAATAGGTGTACTTAGAGAATCAGAAAAATGATGATATATATGTCCAAATGTTAAATAATCAAAAATAGAATTTGATTTTCTAGTTTTTGTTTCTTCTTGTCCAAAATATATCCTGTCAGATATGGCGTCATCTAAAATATCATATATTATTTTACCTTCTCCAAATTTTTTTCTTCGAAGTTCATAATCACCGAGAACTGCCCCGTCCTTCCAAGATGGCGTATCAATCGGAACAAATTGAAACTGTCCTCTATTTTCTACCATGTTTGTCCATCTAGGGTCAACAATATCTGACCTATTTTCTATTATAGAATCAATTATTGGTCTTACCATAGATTTCCATCTAGATGGGAAGAATATCCATCTTCCAGGAAAAGTAACGTCATTCATAGAAATCATACTAGGTCTATCGGGTCGATCTATTTGTGTTGCCATGTCTAAATCCGGTATACCGACTGTCAAATCTTTAACTATATCTGAAATATAATTTTGGTCATGAGTTCTATCAGATGCAACGAACACAGGTAATGCCGTAGGTCGTTCTACTATCCTTCTGTAATCTTTAATTTCTTGACGTTCATTTACTGGATACAACTCAACAAAAACCTCTGGTATTTTATCAAATGAAAAATAATCACCACACCCAAGAACAGATTCACCTAATAACTCTTTGTATGATTTACCGTCACTGAATCGTAAGTATCCATCCGATCCAGTGCTAAGAGTTTTTAAGACAGAATCTTCTTGTGGGAGATAAAATCGTTGGCTTATTTGACGACGTATGTCTTCCATATAGTAAGCAACGGTCGGTCCTATTGGTTCTGGAATATCACCGTCTTTGTCACGTAAAGCCGGGAAAACATCAAAAGAACAAGTTTTCTTATTGAATAGGACATGAAAATAACCAGCTGGGTTGGATTTTATATCTAATCCCAATTCTCTAGGGTCTCTGATATTGGCTATTACTGAAAGTCCTTGTTCAAATGTCCGTAATATTAAAGAATTATCTTCTATTGGATTTTGAACATATCCCGGTATAGTAACGTTAGAGTCAAGTGTTTTAGTTGTGCCCGTGAAGGACATGTAATTACCTTCACGTTCATTTTGTTGTATTACATCTATGGGCGGAAAATTTATTGGTATTTTGTAAAAAGGAGGACACCCTTCACAAAAAGGAAGATCTTCTGTTGGAGGTGGGTCCATCGTTAAATCTGGATATATTCCACCACCGTCATCTATTATATCACCACCACCGTCTAAACCAGTTTCTTCAGTAGTTGTTGCTCTATCCAGATATTCTATACAAATACCTTCACTTCTATTATTTAATGTGGTTTCCCACATTGGCTCATTACCAAATCCCTGTGTCTGTGTAATTGTGGTGGAAAATCCCCTTTGTACCACACGACGAGACGAACCCCATCGTAACTTCCGACCATCATCATATGGAATACTATTTGGAAATGGACTTATATCTGAATCGTTCCCCATATAATTAGGCGACGACGGTTCTTCAATATCGTATCTAGTAGTGAGTAATAAATCAACTTGACGTTCGTTTGTTTTAAATGTGACAACATCTTGAAAACCACCGGCAGGGCCAGGTACGTTTGATTGACCATTAAATGTCATCACAAGTGGTAGATAGTCGTTAGGACCATACAACGGTAAAGCCGGGTATACGGTAGGGTCGGGTCCAAATGAAACTAAATCACCTTGTCCAAGATTATTATAGACATTAAATACCTGAATAACTTGTACCGCCGGTGCACCAAATCCTTCACCAGATACGATTGGAATATTACCGTTACCCGCCAATGGTATTTGTAAAAAGTCAAGATCAAAATAATCACGAGATACCGATAGTCTACCGGGTATATTCAATCTTCCTAATTTTGGATCATTTACAACTTTTGAACAATCTTCATAGTAAATTGAATTAACAGATCTACCTAACTCAACCCAACCGATTTGTTCAGTAAAAAATTGGTAGTTCGGGTCAAATCCTGCAATTTGACCCGGTGGAACTTGACGGAATTCCTGTGCAGTTAAAACTGTGCGAATATTTAGAGATTCTAATTTTGCCAACAACACAGAGGTTCGTGTTGTTCCAAAAAAATCTTCTGTGCCGATAATTTGTTGATTTGTAATTGGTTCGTTTAATTGCCAAGAATTACCTGTGTAATCTTCTTGTATACCTGCATCTGAAAGGAACGAAACTACTTTAAATTCTACTATATTTAATCG
>Ga0315909_10007999_pt1 | contig 11676 bp, 10 predicted proteins | sample LakEriMetagenome_11_FD_203527 | JGI IMG/M metagenome (GOLD analysis project Ga0315909, IMG submission 203527) | Freshwater fungal communities from buoy surface, Lake Erie, Ohio, United States - Buoy 2 MA125 | ecosystem: Environmental > Aquatic > Freshwater > Lake | place: USA: Lake Erie, Ohio...
AAGTGATGCCGCTACCGTGGTTACAGCACCAGTATCTGCACCAGCATTAGCACCCGCGCCAGTGGCTGCGTCGCCTACATCCGCACCAGCAAAATCAACCCCCGCACCTGCAGTAGCTGTAAGTGCAGCGCCCATCGCAACAAGCGCCGAGGGCAATCGAGCACATGCCTCACCGTCGGTACGTAAATTTGGTCGTGAATTGGGTGTTGATCTCTCACGTGTGCAGGGTACTGGTCCCAAAGGCCGCATTCTTTTGGAAGATGTTCAGGGTTTTGTCAAAGGTGTCATGGCGGGTGGGGCTGCGGTTACAGCCTCAGCTGCCGCAGGTACAGGCATGGGCATGTCATTGCTGCCATGGCCTTCGCTAGATTTTGCGAAATTTGGTGAGACCTCGCTCGAAGCTCTGTCACGCATCAAAAAAATCAGCGGCCCTAATTTGCATAGAAATTGGGTGATGATTCCGCATGTGACTCAGTTCGATGAAGCCGATATTACCGAGCTTGAAGAGTTCCGAAAAAGCTCCAATGAAGCTATGGCTAAATCAGGTGTCAAGCTCACGATGCTAGCTTTTGTTATCAAGGCCAGTGTTTCTGCATTAAAAAAATTCCCAGCATTTAATTCATCCTTGGATGCCAATGGTGAAAACCTGATTCTTAAGCATTACTACAACATAGGTTTTGCAGCCGATACGCCTAACGGCCTAGTGGTTCCAGTTATTAAGAACGCAGACAAAAAAGGCATCGTTGAAATCGCCAAAGAAATGGGCGAACTTTCAGCACAGGCGCGCGAAGGCAAACTTAAACCTGCAGACATGCAGGGCGCTACCTTTACGATTTCTTCTTTGGGTGGCATAGGCGGTACGGCATTTACGCCGATTATTAATGCACCTGAAGTTGCGATCTTGGGTTTGTCTAAATCATCGATGAAGCCAATTTGGAATGGCAAAGAATTCATGCCGCGTTTGATGATGCCGTTATCGCTTTCCTATGATCACCGGGTTGTTGATGGTGCCATGGGCGCACGTTTTTCTGTCTATCTCTCTGAGGCTTTAGCAGATATGCGCAAGACCTTGCTGTAATTAGCACGAGTCTATTTTCATGACCACCTGTGTCGTTGTACGTAAAAATGATGAGATAGCTATTGCAGCTGACTCGTTAGTGACTTTTGGTGATACGCGCTTGTCCAGTGCGTATGAAGCGAATGAAAAGATTTTTTCGGTGGGTAGCTCTTACATTGCGCTGGCAGGAACCACTGCGCATTTTCCTGTCATGAAAAAACTGCTTACTGATATGGGTGATGATTGTCTGCTGGGATCGCGCGATGAAGTTTTTGATACTTTCTCCCGTGCTCATCAGATTTTGAAAGAAAAATATTTTTTGAACATTAAGGAAGAAGAGGACGATCCTTATGAGTCCTCTCAGATCACGACATTGATAGCCAACACCAAAGGCATATTCGGCGTGTATTCCTATCGTGAAGTCTTTAGTTTCGATCGTTTTTGGGCGATTGGCAGTGGTAAGACTTTTGCGTTGGGTGCCATGTACGCTGCCTATGACACGCTGGGCAGTGCACGCCAGCTTGCCGAGTTGGGTATACATGCAGGCGCTGAGTTTGATAAAAGCTCAGCCCTGCCGTGTCGAGTAATCAGTTTTCCTATGACTGCCTAACGGAGCCTAGCTATGAGCCTCATGGAAATTCATGTACCAGATATCGGTGATTTCAAAGAAGTCGAAGTCATTGAGCTGTTAGTCAAACCCGGCGATACCGTCAAGCCTGAGCAATCACTTATTACCGTCGAGTCTGATAAAGCCAGCATGGAGATACCGTGTACTCATGCCGGCGTAGTCAAAGAGTTAAAAGTGAAAATAGGCGATAAAGTCGCCGAGGGTTCATTGCTGCTAGTGCTGGAAGTAGCGCAAGAGAGTGCAACTGCTACTACTGCTACACCACCGCCGGCTGCAGCATCTACTACAACAGCTCCCGTAAGCGTAAGCGCTGCAACTTCAGTAGCTGCTCCGGTAGCTGCGAGTTTTGCAGGGAGTGCAGATATTGAGTGCGACACCGTAGTTTTAGGTGCGGGCCCTGGTGGTTATACCGGAGCATTTCGCGCTGCCGATTTAGGCCAGCGCGTCGTGTTGATAGAGCGTTACCCCTCATTGGGTGGTGTGTGTCTGAATGTAGGATGTATTCCTTCTAAAGCCTTGTTGCACGCTGCAAAAGTTATTACCGAAGCTGAGGAGATGTCTCACTTCGGTATCAAGATGGCCGATCCACAAATTGATATTAATGCGCTGCGTGGTTGGAAAGAGAGCATCATCAAAAAACTCACCGGCGGTTTAACTGGTTTGGCTAAAGCACGTAAGGTGCAAGTAGTGCAGGGCAAAGGTGTATTTTCTTCACCCAACACCATCACCGTAGAGACAGCTGAGGGCAGTAAAACGATTGCATTTAAAAACGCGATTATTGCGGCGGGTTCCTCGGTTGCGCGTATTCCAGGTTTTCCGTATGACGATCCACGTTTGGTGGATTCCACTGGCGCACTCGAATTGCGTCAGATACCTAAACGCATGTTGGTCATCGGTGGTGGCATCATAGGACTAGAGATGGCGTGTGTGTATGACGCGCTCGGCAGCAAGGTAACCGTAGTGGAATTTGCTGATGGTTTGATTCCAGCAGCCGATCGCGACATGGTCAAACCACTGCATAAACGAATTGAAAAACGCTACGAAGCTATTTATCTAAAAACCAAAGTTACCCGACTCGAAGCGCGAGCGAATGGTTTACTGGCCGTTTTTGAAGGTGAACAAGCACCTGTCGAGCCGCAGCTGTATGACATGGTGTTGCTAGCGGTGGGACGTCGACCAAACGGTAAAGATATCGCGGCTGAAAAGGCGGGTGTGATCGTCAATGACCGTGGCTTTATACCGGTAGATAAACAGCAAAAAACCAATGTGCCGCATATTTTTGCTATAGGTGATATCTCTAGTGATCCTATGCTCGCGCACAAGGCCACCAATGAAGCAAAAATCGCCGCTGAAGTGATTGCCGGACACAAGGTTGCGTTTGATGCGATGACTATTCCTTCGGTGGCCTATACCGATCCTGAAATTGCATGGATGGGTGTGACTGAAACAGAAGCCAAAGCCAAAGGCATACCGTTTGAAAAAGCCAGTTTCCCTTGGGCGGCTTCAGGTCGTGCTCTGGCCATGGGGCGTGATGACGGCATCACTAAACTCTTATGGGATCCCACCACCAAGCGCATCATCGGTGCAGGTATCGTTGGTATTAATGCGGGCGAGTTATTGGCCGAGACAGTGTTAGCCATGGAGATGGGTGCAGATTTAGAAGACCTGGCGCTTACGGTGCATGCACACCCCACCTTATCCGAGACACCGATGTTTGCTGCGGAGATGGGATTGGGCAGTATTACCGACCTGTACATCCCGCCTAAGAAATAAGATGGTGAAATTGCTGTAACGGAAAAGCCTGCAGATGCAGGCTTTTTTATTGGGATTTTTCAGGTATAGCGCAGCGCTGAATCATTACTGGTGTATGCAGCTTGTCGTCTAGTTTTACAGTAATGGTTATCACCGGCTATTTAATTTTAGGGTGCGCCACCATGAATAATGTATCTTCCGTCCGACTCAGCGCGGATATGAGCTTAGATGCCATTACCAAAGAAATCGCCAAATTAGATGGATCGAATGGGCGGTTACAGCAAAAGAGCAAATTCGAGGGTGGAGTCGAAGTGGTTTACCTTCGACGTGCTACGGCGAAGGATTCCATAAAAAATTTGTTCATGGGCTCAGCAAAGCGAAAAGAGCAACGTGAGCCAGCATTCAATCTGATTCGTGATGCCGCACAGGCAGCAGGGTTAGACGCTAATCACTCGTTGATGAACAACATAAAAACGTCGTTAAAGTCGGGGGCTAGCTTAAGTAATGGGCTTCAAAGTATACAAATGTATATAGCAGACACACAGAAATGAGCTGCGAACGAGCATAGAGTACGGTCCATCAATCAGACATTTTTTTGTGCGACCGGTATCACCTCTGACAGCATGCTCAGCATCAAATCAATTTCATCGGTACTTAAATTGAGTGCCGGCATAAAGCGCAGCAAATCAGGACGCGGAGAATTGAGCAGCAAGCCTGTGGGTTCGAGATCGCGCGCTAATTCAACTATCTTGCCACCGATAGGTGAACCCAGTTTCAATGCACGTAGCAACCCCTCGCCACGTTCACCCTCTAGGCCATGTTTTTCGCATAATTCTAACAAGCCGGCTTTTAGGTAATTGCCTTTATCCGTGACGGATTGCAAAAATCCCGGTGAGAGCAACGTTTCAAGTACGGCTAACCCTGCAGCAGTCATGAGTGGATTACCGTTATATGTTCCACCCTGATCACCTGGCTCGAACACAGCGACAGATTCTTTACACATCAGGGCAGATAGCGGCACACCGCCACCTATACCTTTACCCAAAGTCATAATGTCTGGTTCGATGTCAGATAGCTGATACGCAAACAACTTGCCTGAGCGCCCCATACCGGATTGCACTTCATCGACGATGAGCAAAATATTTTTTTCTTTGGTGAGGGCGCGCAAGCCTTGCATGAATTCGCGCGTTGCAGGTATGACGCCACCTTCGCCTTGTATGGGCTCGAGCATGACAGCAACAGTCTTATCGTTGATCAATGCTTCTACGCTGGCTAAATCATTGAGCTCTGCTTTTGGAAAGCCGGGTACTTGGGGTGCGAACATGGTGTCCCAGCCCGCTTTGCCTGAAGCAGACATAGTCGCCAGAGTGCGACCATGAAAGCTGTGATTAAAGGTAATGATTTCGTAACGATGCTCATTATTTTTATTGGGGTGTAATTTGCCCCATTTACGCGCTAATTTAATCGCGCCTTCGTTGGCTTCAGCGCCGCTATTAGCAAAGAACACGCGATCAAAGCATGAGTGCGATGTCAGCATGTCGGCGAGCTTAATGGAAGGCTCGTTAAAAAAAGCAGGCGAAGGATTAATGACTTTTTTTGCTTGCTGAACTAAAGCAGTCTGTATGCACTCGGGTGAATGCCCCAGGCAGTTAACTGCCCAACCCTGCAACCAATCCAGATAGCGTTTGCCATTGTGATCAGTCAGCCACATGCCATGACCCTCGGTAAAAACCAGGCGTGGGCGATTAGTGATGAAGAGCAGCGAATCGGTGGCGTACTGGTCGAACGCTGAGTGCAAATGTTCGGGCTTGTTCATGGCTTAAGTAGTAACGAGATCGGCTTCAGATGTAAACGAATCAGCAAAAAATTCATCGCTGGGTAACTGGCACTGATCAACAAAGTCACGCTGTGCTGCGTCGACCATCACGGGCGCGCCACACGCATAAACCTGATATCCCGACAAATCGGGTAGATCGTGCATAACTGCCAGGTGTACGAATCCGGTACGACCAGTCCAGTTATCTTCAGGCAACGCATCTGAGACTACAGGTACGTACTTGAAATGCGGTAGTGTCTTTGCCCACTCTTCACACAGTGTGTTCATGTACAAATCATGAGGACGGCGACCACCCCAATATAAGGTAATGGGTCGGGTTGATTCTTGATGCGCCCAGTGGTCTATCATGGATTTTATAGGAGCAAAGCCGGTACCGGAGGCCACCATGACGATAGGTTTTTCAGTATCGTCACGCAAAAAGAATGTACCCAGAGGGCCTTCGAAGCGCAGTATGTCTTTTTCTTTCATGCTGCCAAAGACTTGATCGGTGAACAGACCGCCCGGCATATGACGTATGTGCAGAGCAAGTAGTTCATCCGAATGTGGCGACGTGGCCATACTGTAGCTGCGACGCTTGCCATCTTTGAGCAAAAACTCTATGTATTGACCTGCTTTAAACTGCATTCGTTCAGTTGCGGGCAGCTGCAACGAAAGAATAATAACGTCATCCGTCATGCGCTCGATTTTGGCGACACGCGATGGTAGCTTCTTAACGGGGAATTCTCCCGCACCCAACACTTCGCGAGCTTCGATCACCACGTCGGATTGGGGCATGGCACAACAAAACAGGGTTAAGCCAGCTTCTTGTTCGGCTGGCGTTAGGGCTCGATCTTGATGCTGACCCAGTTCAGCCTGGCCTGATACCAATTTGCCTTTGCAGCTACCGCAGGCACCGTTCTTACAGCCATAGGGCAGTCCAACGCCTGCGCGCATAGCGGCTGCCAAGATAGATTCGTCAGCTTCACAACTGAATTGCCGACCGCTGGGATTAACAAGAACCTGGAACGTCATACAATCTCGCGAATGAAAAACAAACAGTTAAATGTACTGGGCAGACCCCGCCTACTCATCATCGGGTGTGGCGATGTAGGACTGCGCTTGATACCTTTGCTACGAACGCGTTTTCGCGTTTTCGCTCTGACTAGTCAGCCAGAGCGGCTATCTGAATTACGCTCTGCAGGTGCTATCCCTTTGCTGGGCAATCTGGATAATCCAGAGAGTTTGCACAGGCTAAAGGGGCTAGCTGAACTGGTGGTGCATCTTGCACCACCGCCTGCGCAGGGCGCGTTAGATCAACGCACTCGCAATCTGGCCGCCATTTTACCCCGACATGGCAGGCTCGTTTATGTCAGTACCACCGGTGTTTATGGCGATTGCAAAGGTGCCTACTTTGACGAGACCAGGCCCGTGGCGCCGGTTAATGCTCGTGCACAGCGTCGGGTGGACGCTGAACAGGTTTTACGGCGCTGGGCGCGCCGTAACGGGGGCAGGTTGTCAATACTCAGGGTGCCCGGTATTTACGCAGCAGAACGATTGCCATTAGAACGGTTGCGGCTAGGTACGCCCGCTTTGCTGGCTACCGAGGATGTCTACACAAATCATATTCATGCCGATGATCTGGCTCAGATTATTGCGTTAGCGTTATTTCGGGGGCAGCCACTGCGGGTTTATCACACCGTGGATGATTCGAATTTGAAGATGGGCGAGTATTTTGACCAGGTAGCTGCCACTTTTAAGTTGCCTACGCCACCACGCGTGCCGCGTGCCGAATTGGCGAATCATGTCTCGCCGATGTTGTTGTCGTTCATGTCGGAATCGCGGCGTTTGGCTAACGACCGCATGAAAATCGAATTGGGTGTTCGTTTACGCTGGCCTGCGGTCAGCGATCTTTTGGCGAGCCTTGCGTCACCGCCGACTTGATGCCATCGACCCAGGACCGGGTGGGTAATTTGGTAATGTCGCGTATCACTGCAGCACGTGCATAGAGATCTGCAAAATCCAGTGTCGGTGTGTTTTTAAAAGCGATAACGACAACATTACCCTGATGGACTTCTGGCAGACAAATGACAGTATCGAACGCTTCACATATCGCGGGGATGTTGCGCTGAAAGCTGGGATGGTCACCAAACAAATTAATCGTCGCGATACCACCACGTGCGAGGCAGGCGGCACAGCTGCGATAAAACTCGACGGATTCCAACACCGGTCCGCGCGCAGTTGCATCATACAAATCTATCTGCAGCACATCGGCGCTGCGATGATTGGGCTTATGCTCAACAAAATCCATTGCATCACCTTCGAGGATAGTCAGTAAGTCATCGTCCTCGGGTAGCTTGAACATAGAACGGCAAATATCGATGACTGAAGGATTCAGTTCGACGACGGTAACAGGTGATTTGGGATACCAGTGGCGACAAAATTTGGTGAGTGCGGCTGCGCCCAGACCCAGTTGCACGATACGTTTAGGCTGTTCTATAAACAGCATCCAAGCCATCATTTGCTGCGCATACTCGAGCTCTATCCAGTTGGGTTTACGCAAACGCATAGCACCTTGTATCCATTCTGTACCGAAGTGCAAATAGCGAACGCCATCCTGTTCAGAGAGCGTAATAGGTGCAAATTTTGGTTTTCTGCGGCGGCTAACGGGTGAGTCAGACTGATCAGGTGGCATGGGTGGATGTTTCAAGAGCACGTTAATGCGTAATTCTATAGTTTACTTCTACTCTGCCCATGCCAGTCACGGTGTTTGATTACTTCTGGGTAAACAGTCGGGTCGGCTACAATTCTTTCACAATTAAAAATCGGAGACTCTCATCATGACTCATCCTGTAATTCTGATCACTGGAGGCAGTCGCGGCATCGGTGCTGCCACAGCAATTCTCGCCGCTAAGCGCGGTTATGACGTGGTGTTTACTTATCAAAGTAATGCCAAGGCGGCTAACGAAGTGGCTGAGGCTATTCGAGCCACGGGTCGTAAAGCGCTGATGTTGCAGGCCGATGTGGCGATAGAAGCTGATGTGCTGAATGTGTTTAAACAGATCGATGCGCAGATGGGTCAACTGAATGCTTTGGTCAACAACGCGGGTGTGCTGGAAAAAATTATGCGTCTTGATCAAATGGATGCAGCGCGCTGGCAGCGCATTTTAAGTATCAATGTGATTGGTAGTTTTTTATGCGCCAAAGAAGCTGTGCTTCGTATGTCGACACGTCATGGCGGCAATGGCGGTGGCATAGTTAACGTATCGTCAGCGGCAGCGCGTATAGGCTCACCCAATGAATTTATCGATTACGCAGCTGCTAAAGGCGCAGTGGATTCTATGACGATAGGATTATCCAAAGAAGTCGCCGCAGAAAATATTCGCGTTAATGCGGTTCGCCCAGGATTGATCTATACCGAAATTCATGCCAGTGCTGGGGAGCCAGGGCGAGTAGATCGCGCTAAAGAGGGTGTGCCAATGAAGCGGGGTGGAACAGCTGATGAAGTTGCTGAGACCATTTTATGGTTGCTATCAGATCAGTCGTCGTATATTACCGGCACGATGATTGATGTGGCTGGCGGTCGCTGATACGCGTTTGTGTAGCCCAAAAAAAACGCGCACACCGATAATTTGTCGTTGTGCGCGTTTTTGCATGCGGTGATTATTTACCTGTCATGCCCAGCAACATGTCATTGAGCTTTTTGACAAATCCTGCCGGATCACTCAGCTGACCGCCTTCAGCTAATAAGGCTTGATCAAACAGGAGGCTGCTCCAGTCATTGAATTTAGCGTCTTCATATTTAAGGCGTTGTATCAATGGATGGTGCGGGTTGATTTCCAGCGTGGGTTTCATATCAGGCGCAGCCTGACCTGCTGCTTTGAGCATTCTGAGTAAATTACCCGAGAGCTCATGCTCATCAGCGACTAAGCACGCCGGAGAATCGGTCAAACGGAAAGTCACGCGCACGTCTTTGGCTTTTTCTGCCAGCGCTGTTTTCATTTTATCGACCAGCTCTTTGAATTCGGATTCGGTTTCCTCTTTTTGTTTTTTCTCGCTATCGTCTTCAAGTTGACCTAAATTGAGATCGCCTTTGGCTACGGATAGCAGTGGCTTGCCATCGAATTCTGTCAGGAACGACAGCATCCATTCATCAACGCGCTCAGTCAGTAACAGAACTTCTACGCCTTTTTTACGGAAGATTTCCAGATGCGGACTGTTCTTCGCAGCCATCCAGCTATCCGCCGTGACGTAGTAAATCTTGTCTTGACCTTCTTTCATGCGCGCTACGTAATCGCCAAACGAGACATTTTGTGTATCGGTCTCGTTGTGTGTGCTGGCAAAGCGCAGTAGCTTGGCAATGCGCTCTTTGTTTGCTGAGTCTTCGCCTATGCCTTCTTTGAGTACTTGTCCAAATTCTTTCCAGAAATTAGCGTATTTATCTTTTTTCTCTTGTTCATCTGCATTCGCAAGTTCTTCCAACATACCCAGTATGCGTTTGGTCGAACCTTCGCGTATAACTTTAACGTCACGCGACTCTTGCAGAATTTCGCGCGATACATTCAATGGAAGATCATTCGAATCAATCACACCTTTTACAAAGCGCAGATACACCGGCATTAACTGCTCAGCATCATCCATGATGAATACACGCTTTACATACAGCTTGATACCACCACGTTTTTCACGATCCCATAAATCAAAGGGCGCATGACCAGGTATGTAAAGTAGCTGTGTGTATTCACTGCGACCTTCAACGCGATTATGTGTCCAGGTTAAGGGCTCTTGAAAATCATGCGATACGTGTTTATAAAATTCTTTATATTGCTCTTCGGTGATGTCAGATTTGCTACGCGCCCACAGCGCGCTGGCTTGATTAACGGTTTCTAGTTCGTCCTTGACGACGGTTTCTTTTTTTTCTTCGTCCCATTCTTCTTTATGCATTTTAATGGGTAAAGAAATATGATCCGAATACTTACGAATGATGGAGCGTAGCTGCCAGGCTGACAGGAAATCATCTTCGCCCTCACGCAGATGCAAGGTGATGCGGGTGCCGCGTTGTGGCTTGTTGATGGTCTCTACGCTGAACTCACCTTCCCCCGAAGATTCCCAGCGAACGCCTTGTTCTGCAGGTAGGCCAGCGCGACGCGACTCGACAGTGATTTTGTCGGCCACGATAAAGCCTGAGTAAAACCCCACTCCAAATTGACCGATCATTGCGGCATCTTTTTGTTGGTCGCCAGACAATCTGGAAAAGAATTCTTTTGTTCCAGATTTGGCAATCGTGCCTAAATGCTCAACCGCTTCGGCTTGCGATAAACCTATACCGTTATCGGTGATGCTGATGGTACGAGCCGCTTTGTCAAACTCCACCTGTATGGCCAGATCGCTGTCGCCTTCGAACAAAGCCGCGTTATTAATAGCTTCAAAACGCAGCTTATCTGCTGCATCAGAGGCATTTGAGACTAGCTCGCGCAGGAAAATTTCTTTGTTGGAGTACAGCGAATGGATCATCAGCTGTAGCAGCTGTTTGACCTCGGCCTGAAAGCCCATGACTTGTTTATCTGAAGCACCCATGATGTCCTCTGTTAACAAAATTAATTGAAAGATGGCGAAATTTGTAATTATCTTGGGATGACTTGGCAGATTTCAAGAGCGCTCAAGGTAAAATCTTGTCATGTTTTTTATTGGGGTAAACGATGTCTATTGAACAAAAACTCAGTGCGCTAAACATTGCGCTTCCAACGGTAGCCACGCCAGCGGCCGCGTATGTCATGTATGTGCGAACCGGTAATACGTTATTCGTATCAGGCCATATTGCAAAAAAAGACGGCAAACCGTGGGTGGGCCAGCTGGGCCGCACGATGACTACCGATGAGGGCAAGCAAGCTGCCCGTTCCATAGCGATTGATCTGATGGCTACACTGAAAGAAGCCTGTGGTGGTGATTTATCTAAGGTCAAGCGAATCGTCAAGCTCGTTAGCCTAGTCAATTCTTCGCCAGACTTCACAGAACATCACTTGGTCACCAATGGTGCTTCCGAATTACTCTTAGACGTTTTTGGTGATGTAGGTCGTCATGCACGATCAGCTTTTGGTGTCGCTCAAATCCCTCTGGGTGCGTGCGTAGAAATAGAAATGGTCGCTGAGTTAAGCGACCATTAATTTGCAGCCGCTACCATTAGCGGCTATGCCTATTCTCGTTACCGAAACCGTTGCGTAAATCGTGCGTCCACTGCAGGTACGTTTTGCTGCTCTTGCGAAAGTATGAAAGCTAATTGCTTCTCGGCTGGGCGTTCGATTGTTTTATAGATTGCTTTAGACAGCGCATAGGCTTTGCTGCCGGGCCATTCAGATTCTAGTAACTCGGCAGGCAGATTGGGATCAGTTAGCAGTGCGCGTCGGTAGTCGTGTATTAAAAGCGTGC
>Ga0315909_10008003_pt1 | contig 11672 bp, 3 predicted proteins | sample LakEriMetagenome_11_FD_203527 | JGI IMG/M metagenome (GOLD analysis project Ga0315909, IMG submission 203527) | Freshwater fungal communities from buoy surface, Lake Erie, Ohio, United States - Buoy 2 MA125 | ecosystem: Environmental > Aquatic > Freshwater > Lake | place: USA: Lake Erie, Ohio...
GCTGTGATACAGTGACGGTGGTGGTGATTGCAGTTGCCACCGTTTCATCTCCTCTCTCCTTCACAAGAGAAGTTCACTCCCCGCCTAGTGCGGGGAGCTTTTTCTCAATCCTCCAAGTCTGCCGCCAACTCCAACATCTCGTTGCGTAGCTTGGGGCTGATGGTGATGCCGTGGTACATCAGTTGCGTCTGCCTATCGTAGGACGCTTTGGATTTGGACAAAGAAGTTTCTAGGTTACCGAGCGATGGGTGCTTGTCGTAGAGCTTCTGCAACTTCTCACGAACATCTTCCATACCGTCAATGTCGTACGTCCGCATGGCGGTGTTGTACTGACGGCGTAGCTTGGTCGCAGTCTCGTTGACATACTTGTCGGCACCCTTGATCCGTGCATTGATCTCAAGCTGTTTCGTGTAGTCCGCAGGGGCAAAACCGAACATCTGTGCGAAGGCGTTCCATGCGTTCACGTCACCCACGATTGGGTCGCCACGCAGGGTATTGGCACCCTCGGTTCCGAGTCGGACACCCCGCATCACGTTACCAAGACCTGACGGGAGCATCGTCTCAATACCGCGCTGAACTTCACCATCACCGATCATGTTGGTGCCACGTTGGATTTTGGTTGCAATACCGTACACAGGGCCACCGAGCAACTCAGCCACCGATTCAGCCAGTGAAGCAGAACCTGACGACATCTTGTTGTCGCGGAAGATCAGGTCGCCCAAGCCAGTGCGTGAGGCAATGTCGAGGTTGGTCATGTAGTTGACCAAGCCTTTGTATGCCAACTCGTTGGTGCTTGCACGTACCACGGTACCGAAGTCCTCATCGTCATCATCGGCAAACATGTTGTAGATCATGGCAAGCATGCCGAACAGGGGCAGACCTTGCAGACCGGAGAAGATCGCCGCCATGCCGTAGATACCAGCCAGTTGGTGCATCGCCGCTTTGCGGACTTCGGGGTCTTGTTTTTGCAAGGCTTCCTTGGTCATCTTGAACATCATGTAGTACATGGACACGCCGTAGCGTTTGAACATGAACAGCACTTTGCCGACAGAGCCTTGAGCAATACGGGGTGCCGAAGCCGCCGCAGTACCGCCGTTGGTCATCTCGGTTGCGTAGATCGCTTGGTTCGCGGCGTAAACTTCTTTCTCTTTGGCAGACAACGTGTCAGCCAGCGTGCCGTCTTCCAGCTTCGCGTTCTTCTTGTTCAGGCGGTCAAGCTCAAGGTTGTAGGCCGCGATCATGGACACCTGACGGTTCATGCGCTCACCGTGGTGGAACATAAAACCCGAAGCGGCGTTGAGCGTCTTCATGGGTGACTTGCCACCATCAACTTCCAGCACGTCATAGAACATCGAGCGGTTCAGTTGCCCCGCTTGAGCCGCAACCTCAGACAGAGTTTGCAGACGCTTGATGTCTTTGTTCTTCACATTCTCAAAGTCAAAGTTGTCAAGCGAAGGCATCGCGTTTTCTTTGGCAGTGATGGTCTTGCCATCTTCCTTGGGCAAGAGTGTGACCTTACGCTCGAAGCCACTGCGTGAGTACAGGCTGTATGCGTCTCGGAGTGCTTTTTGTGCGTCACCGTATCCGTACTTGCCGCCAAGGTAAGGCAACACGATCAGAGGCACCTGCGTCAAGTTGACGACAGCCGAAGACACGTTGAAGCCAAGCGACGACAGGAACTGCGTAGCGCGATTGGTCGTTGGGCTGATTGCAAACTTGATGCGCTCATCCAACTCACGGAAATACTGATTGTGAAGTTGGTTGTCCTTGGCACCCTCGCCCTCGCCAGCGGCCTTGGCTTCTGCAAACAACTCGTCACGTAGTGCAGTCAATTTCGCTGCGTATTTCATGTTTGACATCTGACGAGACATGCTGTTGGCTTTCTCACGGAAAGCACGGATGGCATCCTTGTTGAAGCCCAGCGTGCCCTTACGCTTTTGGAACGCTTGGGCAAAAGATGATTCAGGGAGTGTCTGCAAAAACAGGCGGAGCACTTGCTCACGTGCCTCAGTCGGCACACGATTGGCGTCCATGACTTTCAACACACTGTTGACAAAAGATGAAGACGGTGTGTTGCGGTAGTTCATCTCCGAGAGTTTGGAGAATCGCTGTGCATTGATCTCTTTGACCTGATCTTTTGTTTTACCGTCTTCCAACGCCTTGATGAACCGCTCACGCTCACGCTCAGTCTCAAATGCAGACACGTATGTCTCAGGCTTACCACCACGACCCGGCGCTTTGTAGGATAACCAGAAGTCACCATTACGTGTCAGTGGGAAGTAAGGAGCAATGTGACCGCGCTCGGCGAGTCTGGCGTAAATCTCACGCTTGACGGCGGCTTTCTCACTGCTGTCCATCTCAGTTGCGTCAATGCGTGCACCGATGGCTTCCCGAATCTCATCGTACATAGCCTTGTACGTGTCGCGCATGCGGCGGTACACCTGCCGACCAGCGGGGCCGAGAGCGTCCCAATCCTTCTGCATGGCATCCCACGACTCCAGCTTTTCCTTTTGGGTCAGCTTCTCGTTACGTTGCGCATCCTTGTCACCTTCCTTGTCTTCCTTCTCATAAGTTCCACGTGGAACCGATGGGTCAACCTCATCAATCGTGCTTTTGTAGACTAGACTGTTGAACTTGTCGAGTAACTTGCTGTGATCTTTCGCCCACTTTTCAGCTTCATTGACAACTGGCTCAATCTGTTGATTGCGGTTGTATTCATCGCCGCCCTTTTCTTCAACCATGCGGTTGACCTTGGGCGCGGAGGGCAGGTAGGTTTTGGCAACGTCCACCAGTGCATGCAACGGGAGAGTGGACAAGACAATGTTCTTGATCGTACCCGTGGCTGTACCTTTCAAGAATCCATGCAGTCTGTCAGCACGTTCTTGGTTCATGTACGGCAAGGTGGCAACTACATCAGCGGCACTGTCCAACCACTTCGCCACAACCTCACTCTTGGGGTTAACCGTGGCGGCGTAGAGGATCGGTGCATCCCGCAGTTCGGGCGAAGGCGAGAGCATGGCCTCGATGACTTGATCGGCCTTGTCCAAAGCTGTTTCGATGCGCTTGGGGTCAAGCCCAATGAGCTTGCGGAAGAAATTCTTTACCGAATTGGTAAAGCGTTGAAGCGCGGTGATCTTCTCACCCTTGGGGTTGATGGCGTTCAGCTTGGCACGGAACGACTCGTTTGACCATGCCTCGGCAGTGAACTCATCCAACGACTCAGCGCCGTATGCAGTGTCGAGCGAACCCTTGACATCGTTGAACAACTCACGGAGTTGCTTGGTCAGGGGGTGCGCAGGGTTGGCAATTGTGTAGGCAGTGGCGGCATGCCCGACTTCGTGCAAGAGCACGTGCGTGTTCATTCCTGTCTCAGGGTCGAGGTACACGGTATCGGTCTTGGGGTCATACATACCCGGAACGCGCTGCCCGGAGTCGTTCGTAAGATTCTCACGGATAACAACTTTTGGTGTGACACCTGCACGCACTAGGGCCGACGCCAGCTTACCAATCGTGCCACCAAAATAATCAGCGGTCATGCGCAACGCACCTTGGATGTCACCCTTGGACAGCAGATCAGCAATCGCTGGGTGCAGTGGCATTGCCATTGAGTCGGCTTCGCTCAACTCCATCGGGGCATCAGGGTCGGTGTACGAGCGCACATACGCTTGTTCATTGTTAATCTTGGTCAGTGCCTTGTCAGCAGAGGCGAACTGCTTCTGGTACTCGGCAACCATCTTGTCGAGGGCTTTGACCGAATCGGCATCCAAGTTCTCACGCACCCACTTTTCAGCAAGCTGGGCGGCTTTGAAGTCCATGCCCTTGAAGAACTCAGCTTCAGCCGCCGACTCACCCGGAGCTTGGCGATAACGTGGAGTCTTGTCCACGAGGTTGAACGCTATATTACGCAGGGCGTCGATGGTACGGGGTACCTTACCAAAATACGTTTTGGCGGCTTGGGCTTCTTTGGAAGGCTTGTCTTCCTTCTTGACCTTGGTGACCTTGGCACTGTCTGCCTCTTTCACATCAGTCTTGTCAGCGGCGTAGCCCACGTTGGCAACGCGCTTGAGTTCTTTGGCGGCAGTCTGCCCAGCTTTCTCCTCAACGGATTTGGCTTCGGGTTCTGCTTTCTCCACAGGCTTCTCGGCCTTGGGAGCGGCTTCCTTCTTGGGTTCTGGCTTGGCCTCGACCTTCTTTTCCACAACCTTTTCCACAGGCTTCTCAGCCTTGGGTTCAGGTGCGGCTTCAGCCTTAACTGCGGGTTTACCCTCGGGTTTACTGGAGGGGTATTTGGTGTCCAGCCAACCACGTGCAAACTCCTCGAACTGCGTGGAGCCTTCTGAGTAAGGGCCAGATGCTAGGGTAAAACCCTCATTAGCATGCTCGATACCTGCGTTGTACGGGTCTTTCTTAACTGCGGGTTTACCCTCAGTCTTAGCTACGGGTTTACCCTCGGGCTTCTTACCCTCAGTCACCAACGCAATAGGTTCAAACTTGGTCGTCTTCAGTGGAGCGGGTTTCTCACTCTTTCGTACTCCAGCCTGTCCAGTACTGCTTGCAGGTACATCCACTCGCCCATCTCCAGATGGGACAGTTCCTGCGGCGGTTTCAGTCTTTGCGGGTCGGCTAGAAACTGGAACGCCCTTTCCAGTAAGGGTAGGGACAGGTTCGATAGGTTTGAGTTCAGCACGGGGAGTCTCCTTTCTTCCGGTGGCGGCGGCAGTCGCGCCACCCTTGGGGCCGAACATCTCGGCTTGACCCATAAATAAGGGAGACTGCAATGCTTCTGTGACCTTGGTGCGAGATTCAGGTGGGACTGACTCATTGGTTGAGTACGCAGTCAATTCACGTTGAACTTGAGCACGTTCGGTCGGGTTGGACAAATCCTTTCCTACGAGGCGTTTGCGCAGCGGAGCGGAGGGCAACACACCAAAACCTGTCATCATCTCTTGCGTCACGACTTCTGGAGCCGGAGCAGGTGGAGTAGCTTCGGCTTTTGCCGCCGCTTGGTTGGCACGCACCTTGTCGCCGTAGCGAACACCCATGCCGGGGAACGACTCTTGTACAGGTTCACGTACAGTAGGTACGGGTGCAGGTGCTGGCTCGGGCGGCTCGGCGATCTGAAGTTCACGCTGGTTCTCAGCGGCACCCATCTCACGTTGTTTCTGCGCGGCGGCATCTTGCTCGGCCTGACGGAAGGCGCTGTCACGACTGACTTGCGTCTCCAACTGGTCAGGCATCTGAGTATTGAACGGCTCCTCACGGAAGCCACGGCCCTCGGGTGCAGGTGCGGCGAACTGCAAGGCACCTTGGCGGGGGTCGGCTGGTGCCTCGTTCTGCAACGACGCCAGCTTGTCGTCCTGCATCTCAGCACGAACTTGTTGGTACGCCTTGACTACGGCCTCTTTGGGGGCCATGCCGCTGTCAATCAATTCTTGGGTGACTTCGCTCACGCGAATAGCCATTGGGTCAGTTTCTTCAGGCGCGGCTTGGCGCTCTGGCAACATATCACCGAGCAAGTCGGGCTGTTGGGACATGAACCCTTCTTCAGCGGCGGCTTGGCGGTCAGGGCGTTGCATACTTCCCATGCCGGGAAGTGACATCTGACGCTCGTCAATGGTAGGTGCTACATCTTCTTCGGGTGCAATCTTGGCCTTTGCCAGCTTCACCGAATCCATCTCATCAGCGTCTTGAAGCATCTGCGCTTCAGCGCGAGTCAGTTCATCACCACGGTTGAGCTTGGTCTTGGCGGCATCGAGCGTCTCAGTGTATGAGGCACCCTTACCATCAGGCGTAGCCCGAGCCACATCGTCCATGCTGAACTTGGCCTTTGCCAGTTCACTTGGGAACAAGTCTGCCTGTGGGCCACCAGTGCGGCGCTCGAAGGCGGGGCGGTTGTAGTCGATGTCCGCAGGTAAACTTGTTTGTGCGGCTGTCTGTTCACCAGCAGCTTCGGCCCGGCGATCTGCCTCATCACGTGATAACGCAGCGGTGCGGCGTCCTTCTACGATAGCGCCGGGGGCACCGAATGTACCACCACCGATAGCACCCTTGATGGATGAGTTGATGATGCGGTCAATGTTTTCAGGGTCGAGGAGACTGCCTTTTGCGCCAGCAGTTTGCTCGGCAAGGATGCCCAACACTTCCTGCAAGCCTTCAGTACCAGCCTCACCCAACGTGGTCGTACCAAGCGCCTTGGCAACAGCCAGCTTTGCCGACTGAGGTACAACGGTGGAACGGTTCAGAATCTCAACAGCCAAGCGATCCTTGGCAGATGGACTCAGTTGCTTGAGAATTTTTGAGGGAAGATAGGTGTCCAGTACACCTTGGGCGGCACCAAACGCCAGCGCGATGCCGGGTTCTAAGTTACCTGTCTTCTCGTAAACACTCTCAAACGTGTCGGGTGCGTTCAACCCAACAGAGGAGCCGTACATACCAGCCAGTACACCGCGCTCGGCACCTTTGGCACCTGCTTGGGTAACTGCACGTTCTGCAAGTCGAGTTGCGTATGCGTCAGCGGCTTCGCCAGTCAGACCACGCTTGGCAATAGTCTCAGCGGCTTTCTTGGTGGCAAGTTCCTCAACACCTCGGGCGGCAACGCGCTTACCAATAGTTGCGCCAGCACCTGCACCTGTGAGTAATCCCAAAATGTCAGGGCCGAGTTCACCAATTGTCTCGGCAACGTAACCAGCGGCATCACCCACACCGCGCACATCTTTGTAGGACTTGAACCCTGTGGGGTTCTCCATCTCTGCCTGCTTGCGCTTCTCAGCGGCTTCAGCCAGTTGCTCCTTGGCATAGTTGTCAAACCCAAGAGCCGAACCCGCCAAGGCGGGTAATGTGTCGGTGATCGTACTACCCAAACCTGATGCGGCGCGTTTGAATCCACCCGCCACCAACGAGCCAAGACCTTGCTCCCGATAATCGGGAGTGTAGGTACCTCGGCTGATTGCGGCGTTCGCAAGTGCGGCGGCGCGTTGCTTGATCTCGTCATCAGCCATTGTGTCGGGGAACGACACAGGCCCATAGTTGGGTATCTGTACGACTTTCATTATTGTCCTAAGTCAGCGGCAGCTTGATCATAAGGCGTTGGGCCAGAAGAACTGCGAGTCCCACCCACTAAATTTTCTACATAACGCTTTTTGGCGCGATCAATAATAGGTTGAAGTTTGTCCAACGTGACACGCTTATTCTTCAGGTCAAGTGCAAGCTGTTCTGGGCCACCTGTGTAATAGGCACCCACGTACTTCGAGAACTCAGGAGAACCGGGACTAAACACTTCGCCAACACGTTTCTCAAGCGCCAACTTCTCGTTGACTGTCAGAGCTTTGGGTTGGTTACCCGCCACCAACTTTGCAATGCCAAGCTGTTGCAACAAGGCGTTCTTTTCCATTTGCGAACCCAGACGCTCCACCCCCAGTTGCATAGCCGTAGCAGAACGCTCACGCTTGCCTTCTACATCAACCAGACCCTTCTGAGCGTTGATCAGGATGTTGGAACGCTGAATCTCGTACGTCTCGGCATCGCGCTTGTTCTTCTGGTAAGAATCAAAGTAACGCTGTGCGGCCTCGCGGTCGCCCTTCTCGTCAGACATGCGAGACTTAATTAAGTCCATGTTGGCTTGACGGTTTGCTCTGTTAGCAGAGGACTCAAGTTCGCTGACTTTATCGTGATAGTCCAAGCCTTCGGTGACACCTTCAAAGAACCCTTGCATACCGGGCTTACGGCTGGACAAACCGCGCAGACCTGCACGGATCATGGCGTCAGCATCTTTGTCGGCGTAGCGTGCCTTGGTCGCGGCGCTCTCGTCATCAAGCATCTTCTGCATCTTCTCGTAGTACGGTCTGGATGTAGATTGATTTTGTTGAAACTGCTCGTCAATAATGCGCTTGCGATCCGCTTCAGATACCTCGGGGTTGCTACGGTTGCGGATTGCTTCCATCTGCTCTTGCACCAGCTTCTGATACGCAGTCTCTTGCTCCGTAGGTTTCTTAGACTCGTCAATTTCTTTTCTAAGGGCCGCAAGGTTGATACCCCCACCGCCACCACCCATTTGCTTGAGGATCGCGGCAATGTTGGCGTTACCGCCACCACCTTTTTCAATCATGATGTCAGTAGGATCAACACCTTTGAAAGAATCAGCAGTGGGCTGGGCGTTTACCTCTGCCATATTGCGTTCGCGGTCATACTCCAGTTGCTGTGCACCAGTTGGGCGGCGAGGGCGGTAGTTCTCCATTGCGCGGCGTTGATCAGGAGTTGAGGTATCCCGATTGCGTTTACCTGCGCTTGGATAGATACCAAACGCCGCACCAGTATTTTGGGCAAGTACTGCATCTTCCTCGCTGGGCATGTCTGCATCCACGGGCTGATCTTCGTTATTACGAAACGCAACGATGCCACCACGTGCCAACATCAACGGCTGACCTGCACCGGACATATCCAGTGGGCTTGGGGGTTGTTGGTCACGTTGCATCTGCATGTCGCCGAGCGAGGCGATACCACCAGCCGCAAGTTTTTGAGGTTGCTGTTGGGTAGGTTGTGTCGGCATCTGTGGGCCAGTAGGGGCTTGCGCCATCTGCTGTGGAGGAGCCGCTTGAGGAGCCGCTTGAGGAGCCGCTTGAGGTGCGGCCTGTGGAGGTGCGGGAGGTGCAGAAGATTGAAACTGCGCAGGAGCACCGGGCATCTGGGGCGTAGGCTGTTGAGCAATACCAGCCAGACCCATTGCGGCCTGATCTACCACGGTCGGCATTTGCTGGGGGTTGGGTGCCATCTTTGCCATCTGCTCTTGTTGCAGTTGGGCGCGGCGGCTCAGTTCCAGACCTGCCAACATGTCCATAGGCATACCATCAATGGCTTGCTTATTGGGGTTTTTCTTGTACTCCATCAACGCAGGAGTAGGCATGAGGCGCAAGTCTTTGCGCATCTGTTCAAGTGATTGTCCAATCATGTTTTACCCCGGCTTTTTGTTATACAGCTTATCGTACACACCTGCGGCTGTCGTAACACCCGACAAGATATTGTTCGCAGTACTTGGTGCCTCAGTGTATTGGTTCTGAGTGGTCATTGGGATACCTGACAACATATCCTTGAGGTACTTCTGCTGTGTCTTGTCCCAATCACGTTGCTCCAAGAAGTCTCTGTAATCAGAAGTCAAACCTTCTTGGTCAATAGCACGCTTGGTAGCACCCATGTCAGCCATAGACTTCAGACGGTTCAAGTCAAAGTTGGCTTGGTTGACACCGATATTACCCATGTTTGTAGCGGCGTTGCCAGCTTCAGACAGGTACTTGAGGCCGAGGCCAGCACCAAACTGACGAGACTCCTCGCTTGCTTTCAGACCTTCCAGACCATACTTAGCGGCAAGATCAGCAGATGTTAGCCCTTGCTTGGCACCAAACTGACGGGAGTCTTCGCTCAAACGAGCGGCTTCCAAGCCATACTTGGCACGCAGTTCAGCGTCTGAGATACCTTGCTTGGCGGCAAACTGACGAGAGGCTTCACCTGCATCAAACGCCGCTTGACCGTACTTGGCTTGCAACTCGGCTTCGGTAAGACCTTGCTTGGCGGCAAACTGGCGAGACTCCTCACCCATACGCTGTGCATCAAGGCCGTACTTGGCGGCGAGTTCTGACGAGGCCAAACCTTGTTTGGCACCAAACTGACGAGACTCCTCACCAGCTTTTTGAGCTTCCAATCCCAGCTTGGCTGTGGATTCTGACCCAAGGCGATACTGCTCGGCTTCAGCCAGACGTTGCTTGAGTGCGGTGTCGTATGCCGCTTGCGAACCCTTGGCTTGGATGTCACCAATCTGTTGGTTGACGTTGCGCACGTTCTCAGCGTTGTACAGGGCTTGGCGTCCACCGCCAAAAGCACCTTGGAACTTGCGTGCATCAGCGGCGCGTTGGATGTCCGCTTGGCGACGAGCCTCACGTGCTTGAACATCTACTACGTTCTGCAAGTACGGGTTCATGTAGCTTTCAACGCTACCGGGTGCACCTAGACCCGCAGACACAGTACCCGCATTGAAGGTACCACCTGTGTAGGCTTGGGGTGCATTGAACCCTGACGTGAACTGACCTGCTTGGAAGTCAGATACACCACCAAACTGATTGGTGGCAGTTGCGGGGCTGTATGCACCCACACCGCCATACGTACTACCTTGAGTGGTAGGAGAGTACGCGCCGGGGGCGGTGAACTGATTACCAAACGTGGCACCCGAGTACGCAGGTTGCGTAGACGCAGTTTTGTAGACGCTTGCCAAATTACTTGTGGCATCAGTCACTGCTTGTGGTGCCGCAAGGCCGCTGATACCCGTGAAGGCGCTGGTCTGAAGATCAGAAGCATCAGCAACTTTGTTGCCGCCGTAGACATCGTAGTCCCGCCCAGCGGTATCAACCGCCGCACTGACTAGCCCCCCTACGATAGGCGCGGCCCAAGGCGATACTGTTGATTCAACTACTCCGGTTGCAATTTCAGCCATGACTGCTCCTTATTTAGGCAAGTACTTTTTTGGATTGATCTGCTTGCCTTGATCAGCAGTACCAGTACGCGCCTTACGAACACGTTCCATCAGAGCATACAGTTGTTTGGCACCTGCCTCTGAATTGCCATTACCAAGGTGGGACACCACATCAGCGGGAACTACAAACTCACCACCACTTAACTTGGCAGGGCGCTTGTTGTCAATGGTTGCATTGATCTTATCTTCCATACCGTCATGGGCAGACTTGAGGTAGCCGAGGCCACCACCTTTAGCGTAACCGTCAATTGCACCACCAGCGGCTTTTCTTTCAAAGTAGCGTACGCCACCTTTACCACCAGTACCTTTGGCACCTGTTTGAACACGCTGTGTACCTGTGCCTTGAGCGATTGAACGCAAGCCTCGGGGTTCGATACCTTTGGCACCAGATGCCGCACCGACTGCCGCACCTGCAAGCAGAGCCGCTGTCTTAGGGTTGGTCAGTGCAGTGGTAATTGCGTTTGCAAGTTTGTCAGTTCCGCTGGTCGCACCTGCGGGTTTGGTTGTACCTGTACCTGCGGGTTTGACAGGGCCAGAACCTCCGGGTCTATTACCTGTACCGCCTGTTGCGGCAACGTAACCAGACTTGGCAGAGTTAAGCGTACCGTTGGCAATCAACGCTTGAACTTGTTCTGGGGTTAGGGTAGACGTTTCACCTGTGGTTGGATCAAACACCAAGCCGCCACCTTCATCATCAATCATTACTCGGTTTGTACCAACAGTCTGCCACTGACTACCAAAACCACCCGCAGGGTTAAAGTTTTCATTGAACGAGTTCATATTCTCGGGGGAGATGCCGAGGTCTTGCGGTGCCAAACCTTCCAACGGATTAACATAGTTGGGGTCTTGCATAGCAAGATACCGCTCACGCTCCTCGGGCGACAGTCGGTCAAGGAAACTCTCGTCAACACCGTCAGGAGTCCGCAAGGTTTCAACTGCGCCAGCATTACCACCGCCAGTATCCATGTCAGCGAGGTTACGTTGGTTATCGTATTGCTGTTGATATTCTGCGGCTGCACGATCCCATGCGTCCCAGTCAAAGTCTTCGTATTCTTCCATAGTAGTCCTCAAGTCGGTTGGTGTTACACGGGCAGGTTCTTGGCTGACGGGTAACGTGGTTTTCTCTGTACGCAGTGGAGACAAGAACTGATCCAGC
>Ga0315909_10008006_pt1 | contig 11670 bp, 10 predicted proteins | sample LakEriMetagenome_11_FD_203527 | JGI IMG/M metagenome (GOLD analysis project Ga0315909, IMG submission 203527) | Freshwater fungal communities from buoy surface, Lake Erie, Ohio, United States - Buoy 2 MA125 | ecosystem: Environmental > Aquatic > Freshwater > Lake | place: USA: Lake Erie, Ohio...
TTCCATAGGTTTGGGTGAAGATGGCCCTACGCATCAACCGATAGAACATGCAGCGAGTTTGCGCTTAATACCCGGTTTGGATGTATGGCGTCCGTGCGATGGCATGGAAACTGCGGTTGCCTGGGCATGCTCACTTGAACGTCACGATGGTCCATCGGCTTTACTACTCTCGCGTCAGAATTTGCCGCAACTATCCAATGCGATATCTGCAGAGTCGATAGCTAAAGGTGGTTATGTGTTGTCGGATAGTGAGCAAGCACCCGAAGCCGTACTCATTGCTACCGGCTCAGAAGTAATGATCGCTATCGAAGCTCAAAAAACGTTACGTGAACACGGTCGTCATGTGCGTGTGGTGTCTATGCCGTGTACTGCCCGCTTTGATGCGCAGCCTTTGGTATGGCAACAGCAAGTTTTACCTGAAGGCGTAAAACGTATTGCGATAGAAGCAGGGCATCCTGATTTTTGGCGTAAATACGTAGGTTTGGCGGGTCATGTGATTGGCGTCGCGCGCTTTGGCGAATCCGCACCCGCGCCGCAGGTGTATGACGCGTTTGGTATCACAGCAGGACAATTAATCGCAGCGGTCGGATAAGGGAGTAACCATGGCTTTAGTAATGTATGACTTAGATGGCACGCTGTTAGATACGGCCGACGAAATTGCCGAGGCAGTCAATCTCACGTTAAAAGAATTTGGTCTGGAAAGCGTATCGGTAGATCAGGTACGTAATTGGATAGGCCATGGCACAGGTTGGTTAATGAAACGTGCTTGGGAAGAGCAGCAGGGTCCTGCGGATGCCAACTGGGATAAGGTGATGCAGCGCTTTATACATCATTATGAAGCCACTGCAGGCACCACTAGCACACCGTTTCCCCATGTATTAGAGACACTGCGCAAAGCGCGTGACTATGGTGTCAAGCAAGCCGTTGTTACTAATAAAGAGCGACGCTTTGCTGATCGTATTTTGCAAAAGCACGGCTTGATGGATCAGTTTGATTTAATCGTTTGCGGTGATTCACTCAGCGTTAAAAAACCCAACCCCGGCATGATTAATCATTGCCTAGATACCTTGGGTGTGACGAATGGAGAATCACTGTTCATAGGCGACTCAGAAATCGATGTGTCTACTGCCAAAGCTGCAGGTGTGCTGTGTTGGGCTGTGCCGTATGGTTATAACTTGGGCCGTCCAATTGCGGATGCGATGCCCGACCGCATCGTGCCAGACATTCGTGAGGTACCGAATTTTTTCAGGCATCTTTAAACACGTGTTCACGTGACTGATTTAAATTTTAAAAAATAATTAAAAATCCACCGGAGGAAACACTATGGCCCTGATCTCTTTGCGCCAATTGCTAGACCATGCTGCTGAACATCACTATGGTTTGCCTGCGTTTAATGTGAATAACATGGAGCAGATACACGCCATTATGCAAGCTGCCGCTGAGGTTGATAGTCCGGTGATTTTGCAAGCATCGGCCGGCGCGCGTAAATACGCGGGCGAAGCTTTTTTACGCAAACTCGTTGAAGCGGCTATTGAGCAGTACCCTGATATTCCAGTTTGTATGCATCAAGACCATGGCGCATCTCCTGCGGTATGTCAGGGTTCGATACGCAGTGGATTTTCTAGTGTGATGATGGATGGTTCGCTCAAAGAAGATGCCAAGACACCAGCTAGCTATGAGTACAACGTTGAGGTTACGCGTCGCGTAGTTGAAATGGCGCATGCAGTCGGCGTGTCAGTAGAAGGCGAGTTGGGATGTTTGGGTTCGCTGGAAACCGGCCAGGCAGGTGAAGAAGATGGCGTGGGTGCTGAAGGCACGTTGGATCATTCACAATTACTGACCGACCCAGACGAAGCCGCACAATTTGTCGCCGCGACTGATGTGGATGCCTTGGCAATTGCCATTGGTACCAGTCACGGTGCGTATAAATTTAGCCGCCCACCTACCGGCGATATTTTAGCGATTGATCGTATTAAAGCTATACACAAGCGCATACCGAACACACACTTGGTGATGCATGGTTCGTCGTCAGTGCCGCAAGAATATCTGGAGATGATCCGTCAGTACGGCGGCGACATTAAAGAAACCTATGGCGTACCTGTGCAAGAGATTGTTGAAGGTATTAAGCATGGCGTTCGCAAAATTAATATAGATACCGACATACGTTTAGCGATGACTGCCGCTATGCGCAAAGCGATGGCGGATAAGCCCGATGAATTTGATCCACGCGCGTTTTTGAAAGCCGCTACTGCCGCTGCTAAAAAAGTGGTGAAGGATAGATTTGAATCATTTGGTTGCGCAGGTCAGGCGTCCAAGATGAAAGCCATGCATTTGGATCATATGGCGGGTCTGTATCAAAAGGGTACTTTGCGAGCCAAGGTTCACTAAGAACCTTTCTTGTCTAGCCGCTTGCGGTGTTTTTTACGTATAGATAATCACATGATCATTCCGGGCCAACACCGTTGCGTACTGTTTGATGTCGATGGCACGATAGCCGAAACAGAAGGACAGGCTCATCTTCCAGCGTTTAATCGTGCGTTGGAAGAAGCGGGCTTGCCCTGGCGCTGGACGCATGCAGATTACAAGCGCCTGCTTAAAACGGCGGGTGGTTTCGAGCGACTATTGCGCTATGCCGAAGAAACCGGTAACGATACTGGCGCATTACGTCATCTGTTAGCTAGTGTTCATAAAAACAAAAACAAACACTTTGCTGAAATCCTCGCCTCGGGAGCGGTTGCACCTCGTGCAGGTTTTGCGGAACTGATTCATAGCCTCACTCGCAGCAACATACGCTGGGCAGTAGTGACCACCACTAGCCGATCCAACTGGGATGCACTGTGGAATTTTTCACTTTCACCTTTAGAGCTGCCAGTGCCTGAGGTAATCGTTGTCGGTGATGATGTGCAAGTAAAAAAACCAGATCCTGAAGCATACCTTTTAGCGTTACAGCGGCTTGGGTTAGCTGCCCATGATTGTTGCGCGATTGAAGATTCTCGTAATGGCTTATTGGCTGCCGGTGGCGCGGGCTTGGCTGTGGCTATCGTACGCAGCGAGTTTTTTGCAGATGAATCGTTTGATGGCGCGGCGGTGGTGGTGAATGAGCTGACCGAGTTGGTGGTTTAATTACTTTCGCGATCTATACCTCAAGGCTTCATCAGCCTTCAACTTTTCCTCCTGCCGCAATATGCCGGCAAAATCGTATGCCTATTCTGTCATTGGTAAATACTGCGCCAGACCGTAAACTATTCATGTGAAAGGCATATTGGCCTTTTTTACATCAACGACACCTTATCCATTGAACTGCTTGTGACGCGGCCATGACGCCCGAGATCATTGCAAAATTAGACCCTGCAACGGCGGACGCGATGCGTACGTTTGAAGATAAGGTTTCTGTGCGCAGTGATTTTGCGGGTCTGATTCTATTTGGCAGTCGAGCTAGAAATACCCATCGTGCAGATAGCGACGCAGATGTTGTTGTGCTATTGCGCGGATCACCCGGAAAGTTTATTGCTACTAAATTTGCGATGGATGATTTGGCATATGACGTGCTGTTGGATACAGGCATTCGTATACAGCCGTTACCCGTATGGGAGTCTGAATGGAATCAGCCGGAAACTTACTCTAATCCTTGGCTTTTAAAAAACATTGCGAACGAAGGAATTCGTCTGTGACAGCGGATGGGTTACTCAATAGACTCATCGATAAATGTCACTAAGTGTCACCTACCGGTGAGTGCGAAGTTTTTGGAAGTTTGGGGACGTACCAACCATTTGGCAAGACAGGTTTTGAGGTTGGGACGAGAGACTGATGGGCTTCTGAGTTAATTGTAACACTAAAAATACACGATAACAAAATTATAGTTAAGGTGCATTTTTAGTGTTACCATTGGCGAATGGATGCCCAACTTCAAACCTATCTGCGCGACGTTCTTGGCAAAGCTATTGCTGATGTTAAGCCCTGTGTTGAAGCAGACCGACTGCCCTATTTTCTGCAAGACGAATTCAATTTTCTGTCTGCGCGCATTGCAGGTACTGGGGTTGTGCTGGCAATCCCCAAGCCTCAGGCAAATCCCTCACTCAAAACTATTCGAGCTCAATTAGCGCGCGCTGAAGCTGAGCTCGGACACCCTGTGGCCTACTGCCCACCAGCGCTCGCATCATATGAACGACGAAATCTTATAGAGCAAAAGCAGGCATTTATTGTGGCGGGCAATCAGATGTATTTGCCCGATATGGGCATTGATCTTCGCGAGTACTTTAGTAAAGCAAGAACAAAAAATGTCGACGTATTTAGTCCTTCAACACAAGCAATTCTTATTTGGTTATTGCTAAATCACCCAGTTCAGCAGCAATGGTTTGCAAGCGATGTCGGAACGCCTTTGGGATATTCGCTAATGACGGCTAACAGAGCCATACGCGAATTAGAAAGCGCTGAGCTAGTTGAGAGCGAGATGAATGGGCGTGTTCGAGTTGTAAAATTTTTACGTACCAATGAACAAATTTGGCAAATGGCGCAGCCCTATTTGAAAACACCGGTTAAACGCAGTGCATGGATAAAGCCGCCGAAAAAAAGTAGTACGTATCGTCTTGCAGGATTGTCTGCACTTGCGCAAAAAAGTAATCTGGCTTCACCTAGTGAAACTTGCTATGCAATGAGCGGCATAGCGTGGACTAAGCTGCAAAATAAAATAGATCATCTGCCTCAAGCTGTGCCGGGATTGAGTGAGCTGCAATTGTGGTCGTATCAGCCAGATATGGTTGGCAAATCTAATGCGGTTGATCCGTTATCACTCTGGATTAGCTTGAAAGAAGATGACGATCCCAGAATTAAAATGGCGCTTGACGAAATGATGAGGGAGATCGTTTGGTAAGAGGTTTGCAAATATTTAGCGCTTGGTTTGAAAAATTTACAGATCAATATGTTTTGATAGGCGGTACGGCAGCAAGTCTTGTAATGAATACGGCCGGAGTTGAATTTCGACAGACAAAAGACTTCGACATTGTTATTCATATCGAAGTGCTGAAAAGTGAATTCATTGCAACATTTTGGGAGTTCATTAAGGCTGGGCGGTATGAAATCAAACTGTCAGGGGTACATGGAAAGCCTTGTTTGTATCGGTTTCAGAAACCCGCGGATAACGAATTTCCATACATGATCGAATTATTTGCAAGAGCACCTATCAATTTAGAAATGGCATTTGGTCAAAAGTTAACTCCATTGCGTGCAGAGGACTTGGCATCAAGTCTTTCTGCAATATTGTTAGATGATGATTACTATAAATTCATTCTAGAAAATAGACGAATTACAGATGGAATTCCTATTATCGCTGAGGTTGGGTTGATTCCACTCAAGGCGCTGGCTTGGTTGAATCTGAAAGAATCCAAGGAAGCCGGAGAGCAGATCGACTCAAGAGACATTAAAAAACATCTTAATGATATAGAAAATATTTCAGGGTTATTAGCACCGAGTTTCACTGTTGATATTTCTGAAAAAATCGTTAGTGATTTAAGTAGATTTACCAAAGAGCTTAAAAAACTGGAAGATTCGAAAAAAAATTATTCGATCTTAACCAATAGGCTAAAGATAACTTATGGACTGCTAAACTAATTTAGTGAACACTGTAAACGACAAAAAACAAATGTCCAAAGCGTTCTGGAATGATTTAGATGTCATTCCTGAATTGGATGATGAGTTCTTTGAGCGCGCTGATGAATATCGGGGTGAGAGGCTGATCGAGCACCCAGTGGACTAGCGTACCGTTTTTTAATCTTACTTCTTCTTCAGTAGCTTTTTAATCGTCGCATGGGTCAATTACACGGCCAGTTATTGCTGCCGTACCTGCACGGCCTCAAAACTAGCAGGGCCTATTACATCAAATATTCTTAAATCAGGTACCCGCTCAGCATCAAGCGAGTTAAGGTTTTGAAATAAAAGGGTGCTCTTGCTTATGCCACAAAGCCTTCTGATTGCTGTTCCCACAAACGCGCATAGTAACCATCAAGAGCTAGTAATTCTTGGTGTGAGCCTTGCTCGAGTATGCGTCCATTTTCCATATACACGATGCGATCCATAGCTGTTAGGGTAGACAAGCGATGCGCGATAGCGATCACAGTACGGCCACGTATAACTTCGGCGATCGCTTCGGTGATTTGATGCTCGGTGTGCGAATCCAGTGATGATGTCGCCTCATCCATTAACAATATGGGCGCGTCTTTTAACAATGCACGCGCAATGGCTATGCGTTGCCGCTCACCACCCGACAAATGAGTACCGCGCTCACCGACGATGGCCTCTAAGCCTTGCTCGCGATCGCGTATGAATTCATCGCACTTAGCTTGTTTAAGTATTTGGTGCAGGCGTTCATCGCTGACATCGCTCGACGCATAGGAGATGTTCTCTCGCAGCGAGCGATGAAACATGGTGGATTCTTGCGGAATTTCTGCTACCGATAAATTCAAGCTCGCCAACGAAACGGTTGAAATATCTTGCCCGTCAATGAGTATGCGGCCAGCTTTAAGATTGTATTGGCGTGTGAGCAGTTTTAAGAGAGTGCTCTTGCCTGAGCCCGATGGCCCGACTAAGCCGATTTTTTCACCGGCGCGTATATGAAAATTAAGATTGCTGAGTACGGGTCGCGCATCATGATAACTAAACTGCACGCTATCGAATTCAATCATCCCTGAGTGCGCGAGTAAATTGTTAGCTACAGCAGGCTCTTTGATTTCATGCGGGCTCGTAGACTTCCCCGTCAAGTAGACAGGTCATAAATAGAGTTTTCGGTTTTAACAAACCTTGGCAAATAGGCCGCAGGCGGCCGGTTGCCAAGGGACTCGTGACCACGAATACCGTTATAGTCTTCGCGCCAATCTTCTATAACTTCCTGTGCATGCTCTAGCGAATGAAACAGCCAAGCATTTAATACTTCGGTTCTCACGCTTTTATTAAAGCGCTCCACATACGCATTTTGGTTCGGCTTACCCGGCTGAATGAAGCGAAGTTCAATCCCATGCTCTTCTGCCCAACTTACGAATAAATCAGAGGTCATCTCTGGACCATTGTCCATACGAATCGCTCGAGGCTTGCCATAAAAATCAATCAGCTCATCCATCACACGTACCAAGCGTCTGGCAGGAAATGAATTACCGCACTCCATACGTAACGCTTCTCGATTGGCTTCATCAATCACGTTGAGCAACCTGAACTTGCGGCCGTCATACAACGTGTCATGCATAAAATCTAAGGCCCACATCTGGTTAATACTTGTGGGTGCCAGTAACGGCATACGCTCACGGGTAAATACCCGTTTCTTCGCACGCCGTGGAAGATTCAACTTCATGCTGCAATACACGCGATGAACCTTCTTGTGGTTCCACACATGGCCCTGATCTCGCAGTCGATGAAAGCATTTCCAAAAGCCCCAGCGACCATGATGCTCTACAACCTCATTTAAGGCTTGAACAACAGGGGTATCTCTCTTAGCCCAATCTGTGCGTTCTCTGTATAGCGCCGCCCTCGATACGCCTGCTAGTTTGCAGGCTTTAACTCGCGAGAGTCGATGTTCTGTCACCATTACATCGACTGCCACAAGTTTCGCTGACGGCGCTAGAGCTTTCGGGACAGTACGTCTTTAATTGCTGTGTTCTCCAGTGCCAGTTCAGCATACATACGCTTTAACTTGGCGTTCTCTGCCTCGAGCTCTTTAACTCGCCTCAATTCAGGCAGGGACATGCCGGCATATTTGCTCTTCCACTGGTAATAGGTCGCAGCGCTGATACCATGCTTGCGACAGACCTCTGCTACTGGAATACCTGAGCCGCCTTCTTCCAAGATCGCCACCATCTGGCTTTCCGTAAACCGCGATTTCTTCATTAATAAGCCTCCCATACGTCCGGAAGACTCTATTTTTACACTGTCTCAGATTTGGGGGAGTCTACGATACAAGTCGCAGGCAGCGGTAATAGCGTTTTCAAGTGAATAGTGAGTGGTTGTTTGTCTGTGCCACTTACCGTCTTGCTGTTTAAAACGACATTGCCAGACGGGACTATGGTCGCGCCGATAGACAACAACCTCACCATCACGTAGATGGACGATGTGTGGCTGTGAGTAGCCGAATTCACTAAGCACTAACTTTCTGAGTGCTGTGCCTCTAGTTAGTGAAGGCAATATCCTACGACGCATAACACGGTCGTTTAGATTTAACACGGTCACGTAAAGACACGCAGCGTGACAATGTTTGACTGCGTTGGACAAAGAAAAACGCCGCAGTGCGAACACTACGGCGTTTATTTGGTGGGCCCCCCGTGAGTCGAACACGGCACCAACGGATTATGAGTCCGCTGCTCTAACCAACATGAGCTAGGGGCCCGAGAGAGGATTACATCTTAACTTTGATAATTTTAACGTGTGACTCGCATAAAGACGAGAGTTGCCTCTGTCTTTATGCTTGTCGTGTGCTTTAACCGCCCTCGAGAAAGCTCTTGAGCTTGTCAGAGCGCGAAGGATGACGCAGCTTACGCAACGCTTTGGCTTCGATCTGACGTATACGCTCGCGAGTCACATCGAACTGCTTACCGACTTCTTCCAGGGTATGGTCGGTCGACATTTCGATACCAAAGCGCATGCGCAAAACTTTGGCTTCGCGTGGTGTCAACGAATCCAATACATCCTTAACCACGCCGCGCATAGAAGCATGCAGTGCGGCGTCTGCTGGTGCCAACGTATTGTTATCCTCAATGAAGTCGCCCAAATGAGAATCATCGTCGTCACCGATCGGCGTTTCCATAGAAATCGGCTCTTTGGCAATCTTCATGATTTTGCGGATTTTATCTTCCGGCATTTCCATTTTGATTGCCAGTGTCGCTGGATCTGGCTCGGCTCCCGTCTCTTGCAAAATCTGGCGAGAGATACGGTTCATCTTATTGATAGTCTCTATCATATGAACCGGGATGCGAATGGTGCGTGCCTGATCTGCAATTGAGCGCGTAATCGCCTGACGTATCCACCAAGTAGCATAGGTGGAGAATTTATAGCCGCGACGATACTCAAACTTATCGACAGCTTTCATCAAACCGATATTGCCCTCCTGGATTAAATCCAAGAACTGCAGACCACGATTGGTATATTTCTTGGCAATCGAAATCACCAGACGCAAGTTTGCCTCAGTCATTTCACGTTTGGCTTTGCGCGCTCTGGTTTCACCAGCAGCCATTTTTTTGTTGATGTTGCGCAGATCGGGTAGTGGTAAAACAACGCGTGACTGAAGGTCCAGCAGTTTTTGTTGCAGCTCTTTCACAGTTGGCACGTTACGCGCCAAGATCGTGCTGTAGGAATGCCCACCGCTAACCTCTGCATCTACCCATTTCAGGTTAGTCTCATTTCCCGGAAAACTCTTAATGAAGTGCGGACGCGGCATACCACATTTGTTTACGGCCACATCAAGAATCTGGCGCTCTATCTGCCGTACTTCATCGACCTGACCACGCAAAGTGTCACACAATTTTTCTACGACTTTGGCTGTAAAACGTATACCCATTAACTCATCGGTAATGGCTTCTTGAGATTTGATGTACGTTTTAGAGTTATAGCCCTCTTTTTCATACGACTTGCGCATCTTGTCAAAATTGGTAGAGATGATTGCAAATTTGGCTAACGAATCACGCTTTAACTGATCAAGTTGCTCAGCCGAGAAACCTGCCGCACCGCCGTTGGCATTACCCTCTTCTTCTTCGTCTTCTTCACCCTCTTCTCCGTCTTCGTCTTCTTCCTCTTCATCACTTGCTGCTGATTTAATGGCAGGCGTAGGAATAGGCTCGTCGACTGCATTCGGATCAACCAATCCATCAACCACTTCATCAATCTTGGCTTCGTCTTTGGAAATACGATCTGCCATGGCCAGAATTTCAGAGATCGTCATCGGGCATACAGAAATTGCCTGAATCATGTCTTTGAGGCCGCCCTCAATGCGCTTGGCGATTTCAATTTCACCTTCGCGAGTCAATAGTTCTACTGAACCCATCTCACGCATGTACATGCGGACTGGGTCGGTGGTACGACCAAAATCAGAGTCTACTGTTTGCAGCGCGGCCTCCGCAGCCGCATCAGCATCATCGTCATTTGCAACTGTGGCCACATTGTCTGATAGCAACAAGGCTTCGGCATCAGGAGCTTGCTCGTATACGGCAATTCCCATGTCGTTAAAAGTACCAATAATGCCTTCGATGGCTTCTGGATCAACGATGTTTTCAGGCAGGTGATCGTTTATTTCGGAGTGCGTTAAAAAGCCTCGGTCTTTACCAAGCTTAATCAGTGTCTTAAGCTTTTGACGACGACGCTCAAGTTCTTCTTCAGTGGCCTCCGAATCCGCAGCAAATGCGTCTTTGAGAAATTGCTTTTCTTTAGCTTTCCGATCCTTGGCACGTGCTTTGTCAGCCGCTTTCAGTTCAGCACGCTCAACTGCATTAAGTGCTGCTACTTCTTCGTTTTCTGGCTGAAAATCACGCGGTTTACGACCACGACGCCCTGGTACTTTGATACCTGGCAGGATGTAACCTGAGGTGTCTATCTCAGCCAAAGCTGCGGCGTCGGTAGTTTGTTTCACCAACATGATTTTTTGATCAGACTTAGACTCAGTATTGGCGCTAACCGGTGGCTTAACTACCTCAGCCGGTTTTTTTGCTACAACTTTTAACTCTGTTTTCCTGGTTGTCACGGACACTTTCTTTGCAGGTACTTTGGGCGTGACGGCTGGTTTGGCAGTAGCCTTACTAACCGACTTCACCGCGGTTTTGCTGGCGGCGACAGTGGCCTTTAAAGGCTTCTTAAGCGCCGGCTTGGCAATTGTCTTGCCGGCTTTTGAGACAACTTTGCTGGTCGGTTTGTTCGCTGTTTTTTTAACGGCGGCCTGTTTTGGCTTGACGACTGCTTTAGCCGCAGTCTTAGCAGCCGTCTTAGTTGCAGTCTTTACGGCGGTCTTGGCCGGGGCCTTGGTAACCACTTTTTTAGCCGGAGCCTTAGAAGTTTTTTTCACAGGAGATTTCGCGGTTGTTTTGACATTTTTTGCCGCTGCTCGCGAGGTAGTAGGTTTTACGGCCTTGGATTTGGCCGCACTAGTTTTAACGGTTTTTTTGTTTGTCGCCATGGGTTCATCCACCAAATGGAATTGCCGATGCTGCAAAAGGAACTGGAGCACGGGCCGGGCTGATTCGTCAGCTTTGTTGCAGGCCGGTCATTTTGCCGGGCTAATCTGCAGGGTCGGGGCCGTCTGTCCAGCAGGATAAATACTACATTTCTAGCTTAAAGAAACGTCTCAGAAAATGTCGGTGGCAGAGAAATCAAGCGAGCCAGCGGCACTTTCGGAGACGCCCTAAGCGGTTTTTCAAAAGCCGCAAATTATATCACAAGCAAGCTTATTCTCTTTCTGGCAATATTTGACGTAACCATAATAAATATCTTTTTAATCGATATCGAACTACCAATATTCATCGATGGGTTTCTTTAAATGCAAGTAGTTACGGTTTATTGCATAAAATCAGTCTACAGAACTATCTTTGTCGGCAGCAGCGCGCATTTTTTCAAGGTCTAAGGTAATTTCACGATAACGTGCGCGATCCTCTTCACTGGACATGCCACCGGCTGCAAGTTGATCTTGTTCCGACTTCAATAATCTGATCG
>Ga0315909_10008010_pt1 | contig 11667 bp, 20 predicted proteins | sample LakEriMetagenome_11_FD_203527 | JGI IMG/M metagenome (GOLD analysis project Ga0315909, IMG submission 203527) | Freshwater fungal communities from buoy surface, Lake Erie, Ohio, United States - Buoy 2 MA125 | ecosystem: Environmental > Aquatic > Freshwater > Lake | place: USA: Lake Erie, Ohio...
GAAGTTCATATGGGGTAAGGTCTCTGTTCAAGAGTTTCTTACCCCTTACAAATATCTGTTGAACGATAGGTTTCATCTTACCTACCAACCATTCCACCACAGATTTCCCAACAAGAGCCGCAGCAACAGAAGCAGTAGCAGTGGTGCCAGCAAGAATAACCTGCTCTTTAGGTGGGATTGGGACTTGTCCGACGAGGGGTACTTCAATGACGGGTACTCCTAGATTAGTTTTGGGGGCATCATCGGAAATAACCCGATTATCCTGCTTTTCTTGAACAGGAATTTGGACTTGTGGTAATACTGGGGTAGTGTCTGGAAGTCCCCTAGTCTTCTCTTGTTTTTCTTCTTCTTGTTTCTTTTGTTCTGCTCTTACCGCAGCATCAAACTCTTCTTGTGTGGGAACATCAATCACAGGATATTTGACAGTTGTATCAGGCATATTAATAATCGGCATATCAATTTCAGGTATCACAGTTTTCTGTGCTCTCCGAGTTACAGGAGGTTCTATCGTAGAAATAATTGGTGGTTCGTCAATTCTTACGGACGGAGACCTGATTGGTTTTATTTCCATTGACTACATCTTGTACTTTTGGATACCTAACAACGACATCAGCACATATTTTTGCGTAGGGACTCTCTGGATGAAAACTGATACCTGACTTGATTGCTTCACCACACTTCAGTAAACGAACTAATTCAAAATCTAAACGAGCCTTATCTGCCTCTGCTTGCTGCCTTGTGATTTCAGTTCTGACTCTTGCTTTACAAAGTTCTTGGAAAGATCCGTCAAGAGGTATGGAGAACCCTGCAGAGAGTCCTCCATTAAATGAATTGGTCTGATATGATGTTGGATCTGTACTGCCCGCAAGACTATTGTAACCAAAGGTTTGTAAGTTTAATGTTGGACCCTGGCAAGACACACCACCACCATAAGTATTCATAGCAAAAGGACCCTGAAGCACCTGTACTGCCTGGTTGGTTACATTACCAGTGGCAGATGCTGAGGGTCCTGCTATGTTAGTATTAGACGGTGCTTGCTGAGCAGTTGCTGGTAGAGCAAATACTATTGCGTAAAGACCGATAATGTATTTGTGGTAGAGTCTTCTACCGTTTTGCGATCTATCCATGTTTCTTTCGCAATTCCAGGAGTCAAGTGAGTTTCACTAAACTGGAACGGAGCACCTTGATTGATAATGGTGTAGTTCGCTCCTGGAGATGGTGTTCCAGGAATGTTGATATTTGTGCCAGTGACAGTATAAGATGTCCCAGTTGTATATTCTATTTGTTTGATAACTTCAACCACCTCAGTGCGAGTTCTGGTCTCAGAAGTAATCGTGCCACTCGTAAAGTTGGGAGTGACTGGTGCCGCATAGCAGGGAGAAATAAATCCCGCTGCTAGCAGCAAAGCGGGAGTTATGTGTCTCACTTGAATACGCTTAACTCGACGGTTCTTTGAGCAGTACCAGTGCTTCCAGGACCACCAGCGGTGATGGTAGGAACACCAGCAGCATTGATAGTTCCAGCAAGAGAACCTGCCGAACCACCTAACTGAGTAGTAGAGTCGCTATAAAGGTTGGGAGCAGCAATTGTTCCAGAAGCTGCCGACTGAGTGGTGACATTAGTATCAGCAGTAATTGAAGATTCACTGAAAGTAAATGCCCCACCATTTGTGTTGATCGCATAAGAACCAGCACCACCAACTCCACCAAGAGTTGTGACGTTAATGTTTGTGCCTGAGACGGTGTATTGAGCACCGACTCTATTTGATTGTACCGCAGCACCCTGAACGCTTAATTGTACGGAATCAACGATTTTTGATGTAATCTCAGCAGCAAAAGCAGGAGTAGTGAAGAATAACGAAAAGGCTAGAAGAAGCTTTTTCATTGTTCTAAAGATGAAAACCTAGCTTATTTAGGAGTGGACACTTCTTAAACTGGCACCTTGACAGATCCTAAATATTAACTTATTATGAAAAATCCCTCTCACAGGGGATTACATCATGAGATTTTGATGTGATTTTAGAGCCCAGGAGATCGCCCTCTGAGAAGAGGGAAGTGCGCTTTCTCTATTGGGATGTAGAGTTCAATTAAAACTAGTGCAAAATTTCTTTACAGTAGCCCTGCCTCTTGTGGCAACGGTTACAACCAGTACGGCAACACTGCCATTCGTAAACTACAAAATGGATGGACCTCCTCCTCCAGTTGAAGTTGAGAAGACAGCAATCCGCGAGGTTGCTCCCGAAAAACCTAAAGAGACAAGGTTAATTTGTAAAGGGTGTAATGAAAATGAGAATGCTACCCTGGCATACTTCCAGGATCGTGGTATTAAAGACAGAAACGCCCTTGCTACCATCATGGGCAATATTCGTCAGGAATCAACTTTTGTTCCTAACATTTGTGAAGGTGGTAGCAGAACCAGTTGGGGTAACTGCGGTCGTGGTTACGGACTGATTCAATGGACATCTGCCAACCGTTATTATGGATTGGGTGATTTTGCTAAGAAGTTTGGTGGTTCGCCATCAAATCTTCACACGCAACTTCGTTATCTAACAAATGAAGTCCAGTGGAAAGAGATTGAGAGTAGGATGAAAACTCCTGGTAAATCTATCAATCGTTACATGGACTATGCGTATAGTTGGATTGGTTGGGGGCATCATGGTGCTCGCACTTCGTATGCTCATGATTATGCCAACCGACTGATTCAGGTAGAAGTTTGATACAATAGAATAATGGGGGGAGATTCATTCATATCTCCCCCCTCTAAATAAACCGGATTTACTGAAATTTATGACTGAACAACAGCAACATCTTGCAAATCTTTTGCAGCAAAGAGCAGATTTAGATAAAGCAATTGCACAAAACAGAGAACTTTTTTGGAAAGTTCAAGGAGCAATTGAATATCTTCAGCAGATTGGAGTAACTCTTCCAGAATCAGAAACTACTGAAGAATCTACTGAAGAGTGATACATAGTAAGAGTGCTGCGCTCTTATGATTAACTTTAACTTTGGTAAAAAGAAACCAGATAAAAAGCAACTTATAATAGTCAGTATTGTATTATCAACACTTATCGCAGCACTCTCACAATGTACTGGAGCATCAGAAGATGGACTTTGGGACTTATTGGATGAGATTCAAAGAAAGTATTTCCCACAAACTATTCTCAATGAGATTTTTATTCAAGATCCTAACAAAGTAGAACGCAGAGTCAAACGTGATGTTGATCGTGCGATTGATGAAGTAACACCAGAGTATGACCGTATCATTGAAGAATCGAATAAGCGTTATAAACCAAGATATTCTGAGAAAGCACCAGACGGCAGTGAGGCACAAAAACTGCTTGGTGGAGAAATGAGAATCTGTGCTGTATGGGTTGACGACTGTCCCAAGCAGTAGTATAATAAGAGGGTTGAGAGATCAACTGCGACACTCCCCTTCGGTAGGTTCAGGAGTGGCGGCGATAGGAACCTACTTTATGTCTTGGTAGCTCAGATGGATAGAGCCACTCACTTCTAATGAGTTGGTCGGGGGTTCGAGTCCCTCCCAAGACGCTTGGAGATTTATTCTCCAATTTTAACTGAATAAGCAATGGGGTGTAGCACAACGGCAGTGCGTCGAGCTGTTAACTCGCAGGTTACTGGTTCGAATCCAGTCACCCCAGTTGCCCTTGTAGCTCAGTTGGTAGAGCAATGGTTTTGTAAACCATTTGTCGCAAGTTCGAATCTTGTCGGGGGCTCTTGACATAATACTCATTATGTCATATACTTTACAAGTCCGTGTGAAGTGAAGTGCGTGGGGTTCCGTGCCTGTGAAGGGAAACCTGAGGCTGGGTAAATCCCCACCATTGCGGAGTTAGTTCAGCGGTAGAACGCTATCCTTCCAAGTTAGATGTCGTCGGTTCGATTCCGATACTCCGCTCTTAAAAAGTCTTAACCGTATCTTAATTGACACATCTGATACGGTTATGCTATGATACCGTTAACTTAATCATCTCTTAAAATTTGGTTAAGTCTCTCTAAATAAAACCGCATAAGAGACGCCCCAACTACTCGCGTCAATTATGTGACCCATAACACATAGGGTTTGTATGCCCTGGTGTATAATGCCGTTTAGTACTAAAACAAACTTTTTATGAAAATCAAACAACTGATGCTTGCACCTGTTGCTTTGGGAATGGTTGCTCCTGTTGCTGCGAATGCCGCAGATCTTAATATGGCAGCAGTCAACCAATACACTTCCACAGAACAAGTTTCTAGCGTCACTCAATTGTCTGATGTCCGTCCTACGGATTGGGCTTATCAGGCACTCAGCAATCTTGTTGAGCGTTATGGTTGCGTTGCTGGTTATGAAAACGGAACTTACCTTGGTGGTAAGGCAATGACCCGTTTTGAGGCAGCAGCACTTCTGAATGCTTGTCTGGATCGTGTGACTGAAGTTACCGATGAACTCCAGCGTCTTGCTACCGAATTCGCTAACGAACTTCAAGTTCTTCGTGGTCGTGTTGCTAAACTGGAGAAGCAGTCTGCTGCTCTTCAGGCACAGCAGTTCTCCACTACCACTAAACTGAAAGGTGAAGCAACCTTCGTCCTGGGTGGTGTAGATGGCGCTCGTCTTGCTAACAGCAGCAATGTCGGTAACACTGCTTTCAACTATGACCTCCGCCTGAGTTTTGATACTTCCTTCACTGGTAAGGATCTGCTCAAGACCCGTCTGCGTTCTGGTAACTTCTCCAGTCAACCCTTTGGTTCTTCTTCCTCCCTGTTCAAACTGGACAAGGCAGAAACCTATGCGAACCAAGTTACTCTTGATCGTCTCTACTACAGCTTCCCTGGACTTGCTAAGGGTGTAACTCTGACTGCTGGTGCTCTGGTTCGTAACACTGAGATGGCTTGGGTTCCTACCGCATACAAGTCGGACATCCTTGACTTCTTCTCCGTTGCTGGTGCTCCCGGTGTCTATAACAAGGCAACTGGTTCTGGTTTCGGTGCTCAGTGGGTACAACCTGGTAAGAAGGGTAAGGGCGGTTTCGTTGCTGGTGTGAACTATGTTGCTCAGAACGGAAACGATTCTACCAAAGGTCAGTTTGATGAAGATGGTTCTCTGAACACTCTGGCACAGGTTGGATATCGTGCTCCTCAGTATGGTATTGCTTTCGGTTACCGCTATGGTACTGAAGGTACTCGCGTCCGTAACTTCAATGCTCTGGGTGGTGGTTCTGGTAACCTTGCTGCTAACCAAACCTCCAATGGTTATGCATTTAATGCTTACTGGCAACCCAAGAAGTCGGGTATCATTCCTTCTGTGAGTGGTGCTTATGGTTGGAACACTGTAAGTCTGTCTAACAACCGTGCCACTCCTAATGGTGCTACCGATTCACAAACGTGGATGGCAGGTCTTCAGTGGAGTGACGTGTTTATGAAGGGTAATGCCGCTGGTTTCGCCATCGGTGCTCCTGGTAACGCTGCTTCTCTTGCTGCTGACCAGAAGGCAATTATGTGGGAAGCTTTCTATCGTTACAAAGTTAGCGATGCAATCAGCGTGACTCCTGCTGTTTTCTATGTGTCCAATAACCAAGGTCTGAAGCAAGCTTCTGACAATTATGGTGGTGTGATTCAGACGACCTTCCGTTTCTGATAATATCTACGATACCTCTAAACCTCTCTTCGGAGAGGTTTTTTGGTGTAAGGGACTATTTAACTTTTTCTTAACCTACGATTTTCTACAATGAAACTCAAACACATTGCTACACTCGGTCTTGCTCTTGCTCCTGCTGCTGCATTTGCTGGACCTGCTATTAATGGTGCTGGTGCCACCTTCCCTGCACCTATCTACCAGCGTTGGTTTGTTGATTACTCTTCTGCCACTGGTGAAAAGGTAAACTACCAGTCCGTTGGTTCTGGTGCTGGTGTCCGCCAGTTTGTTGCTGGGACTGTTGACTTTGGTGCTACTGATGAACCTATCAAAGCAAAGGAAGCAGCAAAAGTAAAGCGTGGTGTCGTTCAGATTCCTATGGTCGGCGGAACGATTGCTGTTGCCTATAACAAGCCTGGATGCAAACTGAAACTGACTCAGAAACAAGTTGTCCATATCTTTATGGGACACATCAAGGACTGGAAGGAAGTTGGTTGTGCTGCTGGTTCTATGCGAGTTGTTCATCGTTCTGATGGTTCTGGAACCACTTACGCATTCACCAACTCTCTGGATGCTTTTGGTGGTTGGACTGCTGGTGTAGGTAAGTCTATTAACTGGCCTGTTGGTGTCGGTGCTAAAGGTAACGAAGGCGTTGCTGGAACTCTTTCTAATACTCCTGGAAGCATTGGTTATCTGAACACTGGTTTTGTTCGTGCTAACAAACTCCAAGCTGCTGTGCTTCAAAACAAGGCAGGTAAGTTCGTTGGACCTTCTGCAGTCACCGGTGCTGCCGCTCTGAATGGTATTAAGGTTGACCCCGTGACCCTTGCTGGTGAAGACCCCAACCCCGCAGGCGACCGTGCTTATCCTATCTCCACTCTGACCTGGATTCTTGCCTATAAGAGTGGTTATGCTCCTGGTAAGGCAGAAGCAGTCCGCGAGGCACTGAACTATGCCCTGAGCACCAAAGCACAAGGTATTGCTGATGATCTGGGTTATGTTCCTCTTGCTGGTTCTATCCTTAACAAGGCTCGCATCAAAGTCAAACAAGTTGGTTTAGGCGAGAAGTGATACATAGAGGGGGGGTTGACAAGACCCCCTTTTTAATGTATTATAGATAACGAGTTAGGAGGTCTATGTCTCTTATTTCCCAGCGTGATAGAGAAGTCGCTATGACTGCTATCAATCATTATGTTGATTATTTGACTAGTGAGATTGAGTTTTATGAAAGAGAGGAAATGTTAGATGATACTGACTATCAAGATCATAAGTCAGAATTGTCTGAAGTTTATGCTCTTCTAAACTGGATTAAACTGGAATACTCAAAGAATGAAAATTAATCTCTGGTATTGTAATGAAATGAAACAGTGGCGTTGGACCTTAACAGAGGATCATCGTCCAATCATCAGACAAGAGTCTGGACAGAGAGAAAATCTACGAGATGCTATGAATGATGTAGCAAATACTGTAGAATACCTTATGGGTCAGTTTTGACTTTTTATGGGCGATTGGCGCAGCGGTAGCGCAGCTGCTTTACACGCAGACGGTCATTGGTTCGAATCCGATATTGCCCATTATAAATACCTAAAAAATGGTATAATGGAAAAGTTATATAAATTACTTTCTGATACTCAGGCAAGTCTTTTTGTATTGTTCCAAAAGACTTGGGTCTATCACTGGCATATTGTCGGTCCTGACTTTAAGCAGATTCACGATTTATTTGGTGAGCAGTATCTTGCAATTCAGGAAGAAGTTGATCGTATTGCGGAGCATATGAGATTTCTTGAAATTAAACCAGTCAGTTCTTTATCTAGAGTAGTAGAAGTTTCTGGTATCGGTGAAGCAAAATCTAATATTTCCGAAATGGAAATGATTCGTGACCTAATGGAAGGTCATCAACAAATAATCACAATGCTTTCAGATGCTGCTGTAGAAGCGGATGAGCAAAAGTCAAGAGGCACGGTCAATCTTCTTGATGATTTAAATGAAGCACACGGTAAATTCCTTTGGATGCTTCGTTCATTTACTGAAAAATAATTAACTTATTGTAGAGATGGAAAATTTAAGAATCAGATGCCGCTCTTGTGGTAAAGAGTTAGAAGGGCATCCTACGAAAACGGTGACTTGTGGTTGTCCAAACATGGCAACCATTCGGGGAGACAAGATTTCAGCAGTTGATTTATCAAATGTTGTTATGTTAAACTCGTATGGGCATAAATCAAAATCTGGTGTTCTTACAAGCGAAGATATTGCTTGGCAAGAGGCACGTCGTCAACGTAAATTTAGACGATTAGATTTTGAAGTCAGATAGGTTTCAATATACAATTTTTGTCATAACGGGCGTATTGGAATCCATCTTCTTGTAATTCGCCAAATCCAAACTTACGAGTGACTAAAGATCTTTGGTACTTTCCAATCATTAATGAAGATTCTGTAAACCCTTCATTGATTTTAGGACCGTGAGGTTTTGCTGCTAAAATATCGCCGGGTCTTGGGGAAAGATTTACCATACCTTCTTCAAGATTTTTGTATGTATAATTCATAAAGTGGTAGAAGATTTGTTTTCTCTCTTCTAATGAGAACTCATCTGGTTGTTTTGTATATTTGACTTCCCAACCAACTTCCATCAATCTTGTTTTTTCATTAAAATGAATATTTTCAGCAAGTGTTGAAATACGCTCTTTTAATGTTGGTGAGTTATAGTGATCTTTAAACTCTAGATATAAGTAACTTTTTTTAGTTTGATAAAGTATGATGAATGTATAAATTGCCATTGCTCCATTAGAGCACTTGAAATTGACTTGTTGATATCTTTTATCTTCTTTCGGATAAACTGGTAGTCTATCTTTATAACCAAGATGTTTGAGAAGTCTTTCAAACTCAATTCTTTTTTCTGATGGTGTGATAAGCACTTGACGAAACTGAATAGATAGTGTATATTATAACATATGGAGAGGTGGCCGAGTGGTTTATTCTTATAAATATTTCATAAGGTATCAATAAACCACCGTGCCCAGAAATCCAAACTGTTCTTGTTGTGTTTGTGAAAAATTAATCTATAGAAGACCATCCCAAATAATTGGAAATGTTTTTTGTAGTTCTGAATGTTGTGGAAAATTTCAAAGAATAAATGAAAAACTTTGTCCTATATGCGCCAAATCATTTATTGGACATAAAAAAACCTGCTCAAGGTCTTGTTCAAATAAATCAAGAACTGGTATAAAATATGATGGAACTAATTCAAATAACAAATCTACTAGGAGTAAAAGATTAAGACTTCAACTTGCCTCAAAGAGGAGTGGTAAATGTGAAGAGTGTGGTAATGAAAATTACAATATTCTTCAAGTTCATCATATAATTGAAAGATGTAATGGTGGAACTGATGATGAAAGTAATCTACAATTGTTATGTCCTAATTGCCATTATACAAAACATTTAGGTTATTCAAAATATACGGAAGATAGCACCGATGGTCGGTAAATCGCCTTGAAAGCGATGCCAGGTTCACGCCTGATGGTTCGATTCCATTATCTTCCTTCTTCATATAAATACCAGAAAAGTCTTTGTGACGAATGGGTATTCAGATAAACGGGCAAACTGATACTATTACAGCGATTGATGGTGCGTTGACTGTCAGTGGTGCCGACTTACCTACGGTAACAAACTTAAATGCGACTGGTATTGTTACTGCTACAAGTTTTAGTGGTCCATTAACTGGTAATGCGACTGGCCTTTCTGGAAATCCTAATATTAGTGTTTCAACCATCGGTGTTAATGGTGCCTCTCCTCAAACACCAATAGACGCTATATCTAATAGTTCTGGAAATGGAATAACAGTTCGTGGTAGAAGTGCTGACGGGTTGGGAAATATTCGTTTTACTAGTAATAACTATGCCACTCTTTATGGTGGATTTAAACACGATGCTTCTACTTTAACAATATTCAATGAATTATCTGGTTCATTAAAGTTAGGAACTAATGGAATTGATAGAGCAACTATTGATGGTTCTGGTAGATTGACTTTGCCTTATCAACCATCATTTTATACTGTCGGAACAAATTATTCACAATCTGCCGCAGCTTATAGTATTATTATTCCAAATGTAGTTTCTTATAATCAAGGAAGTCATTACAATGGAAGTACTGGAAGGTTTACTGCTCCAATTGCTGGAAGATATATTTTTGGATTTTGGGGACTATCATATCCACATAATACTGAAGTAAATACAATTAGAGGATTTGTAAATGGTAGTGGAGCAGGACAAGAGGTACAATTCAATGGAACTTCATCACAACATGAAGAATGTAGCGGAACTCTTCTTTTAAATTTAAATGCCAATGATGTATTTGACTGGAGATACTATCAGACATCTGGTTCTGCAAAAGCATATAGTAGTCAATGGAATATGTGGGGATACCTTTTAGGATAAAGATAAATACTCAAAAAGACTCAATATGGACTATACAATTACTCTAACTGAAGCAGAAGACCTAGCACTTCAATACGTCGCTGCCGATCCTCAAGACTGGATTGATAACGCAGCAACCAATAGAGCAAGAATCGCTATTGACGAAATTTGTGACCTTTATATTAAGCATAAGTTGGACAACAACGAAGCAATCACTGCTACTAACAAACCTGATATGGTTTTATCGGCTTATGAAGAAGGTTTAGTCAAAACAGCGGCACAAAGAAACGAAGAAGTATCAAACGCCACACCTTCTTTATAATCTCTTAAACACTATCACCAAACCCACACATAGTTGACACGTTGAAACTACTCGCTAGCATAACTAGTAGTATTCAACCTAAAACCCCTATGGATCAGCACACCTATGACAATTGGGTGAAGATCAAGGAGACTTTTGAAGCCTCTGGTAATACAAATAATATGTTTTACAAGAGAGCAGTTGAAATTACTAAAACGAGGAGAGACCCTTTGGCAAAACTTCTTGGTGATGAAAAATGATGTACGAACAAGAAGAATTGGTAACTCGTTCTGAAGTTCAGGAGATGATTGATGCTGCTATACGACGACACAACCGTAATGCTTCTATCATTAGTATGTGCGTCGGTTGGGTGGTTCTTGCTTTATTTGCTGAAGGACTCCTCCGACTAATAGGTGTTATTCCACCGTTACTTCCATTTCTTAAAATTACTTTAAACTGATGGGGATAATTACAGAAGAAGATTTGCAGGAATTACAAGAAATAGTTTTACGACAAAAGATGGATGAATTATTCGAAGAACCTTCAACTTATGAGGACGAAGACGATGAGTAATCTTTTTATATCTTCACTTTTACTTTTTAGTTCCATTATATTTTTTATTTATTGGGGTTTGAATAATGCATATCCTCACTAAACAGAGATATTCCTTTGCGATGACATGCTTTGTGAGATCTTATGGTAGAAGTGTTTTAAATGATCATTACATTAAACAGTTTTGTAAAGAATGGTCTCAATGGGATGTTGATGCTCCATTAGACAATAATGTAGATCAATACTTTCATTATGAATATAAAAATTGGAGAGGGATATGATTTTTCATTTAGTCGAAGTACTGGCAGCGAGTCCAGTTTGGTTGGGTGTTTGTGGGGCAGGCTTGACAGTCGCTCCGATTATGGGTATAATGCTTATACACCGAACTAAATAACGGTACTTCGGAATGTAGCTCAGCTTGGTAGAGCACTCGCTTTGGGAGCGAGACGCCGCAGGTTCGAATCCTGTCATTCCGATCGCCAGTTTCTTCACTGGCACACTTGACTAAACACCCAACAACCTTTATAATACTAAGGCAACAATTCAAAACAATGTCTCTGATTCAAAAGTTCAAAAAAGATGTTAGCACTCTTCGTCTTGCTGCTAACGGGGAAATCTATCTTGATGTAAAGAGTCCGAAACTTTATAAAAAGGTCCGCCGCTTTTATGAGAATGAAGGCGTTGTGTTTTCTGGTGACCCCCTTGACGACTACGAAATGCTTATGGAGTATGTCGCCAGTGATCTTGAGGCAGTTGAAGCGTGAGTAAGGTTCTTCT
>Ga0315909_10008014_pt1 | contig 11664 bp, 10 predicted proteins | sample LakEriMetagenome_11_FD_203527 | JGI IMG/M metagenome (GOLD analysis project Ga0315909, IMG submission 203527) | Freshwater fungal communities from buoy surface, Lake Erie, Ohio, United States - Buoy 2 MA125 | ecosystem: Environmental > Aquatic > Freshwater > Lake | place: USA: Lake Erie, Ohio...
CTGGCGCTTGCGCGGCAGCTTGGCAATCACCTTGCGCACGTCGTTGATAAAGCCCATGTCGAGCATGCGGTCGGCCTCGTCGAGCACAAACCAAGAGAGGTCGCGCAAGTCCACGTGACCCTGCTGCATTAAATCCAAAAGGCGACCCGGCGTAGCGACTATCATCTCGGACCCCCTTCGCAGGGCATCCACCTGGGGCTGCTGGCCGACTCCGCCAAAGATGAGGGCGCGCTTCACGTCGACGTACTTGCCGTAGTCGCGAATGCTCTCGTCAATCTGAATCGCCAACTCCCTGGTGGGAGTCAGGATTAGGGTGCGAATGGGGCGCTTGCTGTCAATGGGTTCGCGGCTCAAAAGCTCAAGAATAGGCAGCACAAAAGCCGCCGTTTTGCCGGTTCCGGTCTGGGCCGTTCCGAGCACGTCGCGTCCTTCGAGGGCAGGCGGAATCGCTTGCTGCTGAATGGGTGTGGGCATTTCGTAGCCCAAATCGTCGAGCGCATCCAAAATGTCTGCGTTCAAATCAAGATCAGTAAATTTCATAAAATCCCTTAGTGGGAGGCGGAGCGCCGCACCGGAAGCGGCTGCACCAAGGTTAAATACTCCCTCCGGTGTGAAGGCAACCGCCCTGGCGACTGCGGTGCAAAGGTACTTCATTTCGCGTGTATTCGAGTCCTGATAAGTAACTTGTTCAATATCTGTATTGTGTATGATTAAATACATGCGCTTGAGAAAGCATACTGCAGAACCTCTTCGCACTCTTCGCCACATCCAAGTATTGAAATGAGTTTGTACCTTTTGATCACATTTTAACACCTTTCTGCTATGATTAAGTCACTAAAGAAGCTCGTTCTGCTGCTCATCCTCGGAATCACAGCCGCGAGCTGCGAAAAAGACCCCACAATTCCGCGCGAGGTGTATGCGGTGTTAGAAACCAAGCAAGCGGGCGGGGCGACCTCGTTCTTTTTCGTGGCGATTTATGACCAGAACCTTGCTCCCTTGGGCGGAGTGGGCGTGACGGGCGCAGAGAGTCCGATTAAAAAAGCAGGCCAAACCTTCACGGCCATGGCGGGACAAGAACTTAAAATCAACGGACAGCTGTTCAACAGCACCGGAGCGGCCGACGTTCACTGGAGCGACATGGTCGCCAAAGTATACGTGGACGGGAGCGTGAAGTGGTCCAAGCGATTTTCTGAGGGCGACACCTACGCGCCTTCGTTTGAGACGTTGGTAATCAAGTAACGCCGTTTCAAATGCAGCGGAAGGCACCCCGAACGGGTGCCTTTCTATGGTCCCGTAGGCCACTGAATGCGCCCAGCAGGATTAGCTCCGCTGTTCCTGGTGAGGGCTTTTTTATAAAAACTAAACCCGCATTCGCTGCGCGAATTCGCGGGTATTTCTAGTGCCGCAGCCTGAGCCAGCTCGCTGCGTCCCAAAAAAAATACCCGCCACCCTTTCGGGTGACGGGTTTAGTGCGCCCAGCAGGATTTGAACCTGCGACCAAGGGATTATGAGTCCCCTGCTCTAACCACTGAGCTATGGGCGCAGAGGGCCGCAAAAATAAGGGAATTTGTCGCTGAACTCCCTAAACGCCCATAAATAAGAAGAAAAACTACCGAAGCATCTCCAGTCCGCCGTAGGCCAAAGCCAACCAGGCCAGGCCTTTGAGCAAGAAGAACGAAAAAAGTCCGATAGCCACAGGCCAGCCCGCTTGGCGCACCAAGCCGGCCCATCCCTCTCTCTTGAGGGTATCGCGGTAGTCCGAAATCTTTTTCACAAGGCAAAAATAAAAACGCTTCGCCTGGTATTATACTCCATTGCGAAAAATTGATAGCCTAAAGCGAAATAGAATAAACAGTACAAAATAGAGGGTTTCGCTATTTTTACCATGTAGACCTATGAATCCTAATAGCCCAATCCGATACCAAAGCCTGTTTGAAGGCATTGACTGGCTCCGCCTCGAGGGGCGCGCCAGCGAAGCGCCCAGTACGCTCATCTTAGAGCGAGAACACGTGCACCTGTTTTTTAACCTCGACGGAGACGCTTCGTTTCAGTTCGGCCCCATGTACATGCGGCCCCTGCCGGCCGGCCAGAGTTTTTTTATCTACAACCCCAAAGACGAGATCAAAGCAGCGGTGGGGATGCCCCACGGCAAGCGAATTATAGCCATAAGGCTCCGTTTTGACCGCTTGCACCGGCTGTTTATGCCCGACGGAGGCAAGAGCGAAGAAATTCCGTTTTTAGGACGTACCGACATGCAGCGCCCCATCTACGACCAGCGCACCGTCGATGCCGGCCAGCGCGTAATTCTTGATTCGCTTTGGTCCAAGAAACTTAGCGACAACGCCCTGCGTGTGGCGCAGCTTGGCTACGTGCTGGAGCTTCTCGGGCACTACTTTCACACCAGCGAGCCCGACACGGCGGCCTGCCCCTTCTTAAAAGACGAAGACAATTTGCGGCGGATTCACGACGCCAAGGCGGTCATCTTGGACCAGTGGCAAGCGCCGCCCACCATCAAGGAGCTCGCGCTGAGGGTCGGCCTGAACGAGTACCGCCTCAAGGCCGGATTCAAAGAGGTCTACGGCAACACCGTCTATGGCTATGTGATGGATACCCGCCTGAACCACGCCCGACGCATGCTGGGCAACGGCAGCATGACGGTGAACGAAGTAGCCTTTGAGATCGGCTACCACAACCCCAGCCATTTTATTGCAGCCTTCAAGCGCAAATTTGGGATTACTCCCAAAAAATACACCAAGGCAGGCGCCCAATAAAGCGATCTTTGGGCCATGCGTTGCCTCAAAACATCCGAACTCGCCTCGCACCAGGGCAGCTGGCTCATTTTTGATTTCGGAAACGTTTTAATAGAAATCGACCCCGCTCGAAGCATTGAAGCGTTTCAAGCTCTTGGCGCTCAGGCGGACCTTCATCTTGACGCGGACTTTTTTCACGACTTCGAAACCGGCGCCCTATCGGCCGCCGAATTCCGCGATGCCCTGCGCGGCCAGCTTGGTCGTGCTGCCTCTCGCTCCAGCCTTGACAAGGCGTGGAACGATCTCCTTCTAGAAATTCCGCCCAAAACCCTAAGCGTGCTGCGCTCCCTGCGGGCTCAGGGCTATCGATTAGCCCTTTTGAGCAACACCAACCCGATTCACATTGACGAAGTCCGACGCCGACTCGGGCCCTTTGGCTATGGCGAATTTGCGCGCTGCTTTGAGCGGATTTTTTATTCCTACGAAATGGGTTTGCGCAAACCCGATCCGGCAATCTATGCCGCAGTGGACCGTGAACTGGGCATCACCTCGCCCGCCGAGGTGCTCTTTATTGACGACAACGCCGCCAACATTGCTTCAGCTGCCGCCTACGGATGGCGGACGATGCATTTTATTTAGTTTGCGGACTAAGACAATGCCAGTCGAAGCGCCGGTTTCATCAGCGCGCATTACCACGAGAAAGTCCGTACTTTTTGGCTATGGTTGACCACTGAAGTGTGGCTTGTAGCGCTAAGCTAGTCACATTCGTATAAACAACTCCTCCGGCAGTTAGAGGTAAAACAAGGTTCTCCTTTGTTGATGAAAATCGTGTGGCGTTGGTCAATGGTACTGCAAATGATGATGCCTTATTGATTATTTATATTCATAAACAATAATAATCCCTCCAGCTCCAACTCCACCTGTATTTGAAGTGGCAGTCTGGTTATTCGCAGCCTTCAGACTTACAGCACCAGAACCTCCAGCACCATATCCTTGGCCAATATTTCCAGCAACAGAACCAGATGCAAAAAGAAAAGATTGCTTAGCCCCTAAACCATATCCTCCAAACGGACTCCCACCTAACCCACTAAAAGAAATAGTAGTTCCATTACCATCTCCAGTGCCTCCTGAAAAACCAGCAAAAGAAGCATCCGCCGTTCCCGAGCCATTTTCACCACCTATACCACCTGCACCAACACCTCCCGCAGTTGTTACTCCTCCCCCTCCGGTACCGCCAATAGCAGTAATAGTACCATCCCAAATGGTAGTTCCACCTGTGCCACCTGTACCGCCAGTATTAGCTCCAGCAGTACCGCCTGCACCAATAGCAAAAGTATAAGCAGAAGCTGAAGGAGCAGTTACCCTTACAATTCTAACTTCGCCACCACCACCGCCACCGGCAACAGCAACAGCTCCAGTTGTCGCAACTGCAGCAACCCCTCCTCCGCCACCGCCGGCACCAACAACATAAACAACCAGCATATTAGTGCTAGCTTGTTTAGTGAATGTTGTTGCACCCGAAGTTAAAGAGGTTACTTTAACAAGTGTTCCGGTAGTAGCAAGAGTACCTGATGTAGGTAAAGTAACATTTGTAGTACCTGTAGAGGTTAACGTAGTGGCAAATGCTCCTGATGTAATTAAAGAACTACCATCGGCAATCGTTAAGGTAGAACCGTTGGTTGGTGCTGTGATTGCTACTTTATTTACTGACCCTGTTAAATCACCTACAAAGGCCGTTGAAGTTATAGAAGTTGCACCAGTTACCACACCAGCATCAACATTAATAGTTCCATCTAATACAATTGCCGAACCTGTAGCAGGAGTAATGTTTACTGGTCCAGTTGAAGCCGTAACGGTATTTCCATCAATACCTATATTATCAACAGCTAATGCGGTAAGTGTTCCAACACTTGTAATTGCTGGTTGTGCTGCAGCGGTAACTGTAGCAGCACTTCCTGATGCATTACCTGTTAAATCACCTGTGAAAACTCCCGCAATAGCTCCAGCCCCTGTAATTGTTGGAGATGTTAAAGTTTTACCTGTTAATGTTTGAGCTCCAGTTAATTGAACAATATCAGCATTCTCAATAGTAGCAATCTTAGTTGCTGTAGCAGCATTACCTGTTAAACTTCCAACAATAGGAGCAGTTACTGTTAAACCTGTTAATGTTCCAACACTTGTAATTGCCGGCTGTGCAGCAACGGTAACTGTAGCAGCACTTCCTGACACATCACCCGCTATGGTAGAAGAAAAAGTCTGTACTCCCGTAAATGTCTGAGCAGCATCTGTTCTAGCAATTGTTGCGGATGTCGATGGAAAGGTAATCGTAGTTGCATCCGCTCCTGCTAGAGTCACCGAATTATTTGCTGTCAGCGTTTTACCATCGGCAATCGTTAAGGTAGAACCGTTGGTTGGTGCTGTGATCGCTACCTTATTTACTGACCCAGTAACATCTCCAGATAAATTACCAGTTACGTCTCCAATTACATCTCCAGATAAATTACCAGTTACATTACCAGTTACATCTCCAACGAAGGTTGGTGCAGTAACTATTCCAGTGAAGGTTGGACTTGCTATTGGAGCTTTTTCTAGGTCCAGCTCATCAAGGGCTCCCTGAACATCTACTGCTGCAATAGTTCCCGCTGCAACATTGGCAACAGTCGTTGCTGTTTGATCGCCTGTGTTTGTACCTGTTAAGTTCGCTACTGCTGCATTCGCTAGCATTGCATTGCTGATCGCTCCGTTTGCTATCGCCGTAGAATTTCCTATGGAAGTTACTACGCCTATTAAGTTAGCATTCGTAGTCACCGTTCCCGCCGTTAAGCCTGCGGCTGTTCCCGTGATGTTCGTCCCTATTAAAGCACTTGGTGTTCCAAGATCTGGTGTAACTAAAGTCGGACTATCTGCAAATACCGCAACACCAGTACCTGTTTCATCGGTTAACGCATCTGATAAGTTTGTAGAGGTAAATGAGCTTAAGCCTAATGTTGTAGCATTACCAGATGATACAATTGCACCTGTCAAATCCGCATTGGTAGTCACCGTTCCCGCCGTTAAGCCTGCGGCTGTTCCCGTGATGTTCGTCCCTATTAAAGCACTTGGTGTTCCAAGATCTGGTGTAACTAAAGTCGGACTATCTGCAAATACCGCAAGACCGCTTCCTGTCTCGTCAGATAATGCACCAGCTAATCCTGCTGAATTAGTTAAGGTGTTTTGTTTGCCCGTTACTGCTGCGCCTGCGGCTGCATCGGCATAAGCAGTCGTTGCTAATGTTGTATTACTGGTCAGCGCGGTTTGCGTAACACCGATTGTCCCTGTTGGTAAGGTTACCGTTCCCGTAAACGTTGGGTTTAATAAATCTGCTTTTTCAGTATCCAACTCATTCAATGCACCCTGAACAGTGGTCGCTGCAATAGTTCCCGCTGCAACATTAGTAACTGTAGCGGCAGTGTTGGCTGCCGTGGATAATGTCCAAGTTGAAGTTGATGTGTTATACACCCACAACCCGACGTTGCCGTCTGTTTGATAAACAATTAAACCGTTCGCGGGCGACACTATAGAATCTCGCTTAGCTGCAGTCATCCTTGGCGCTAAAAGTCCTTTGGTGGTACTTGTGAGATCTAGTATGGATGAAGCTGCAGGGGTCGTGGTGCCAATTCCCACCTGGGCATGGCTCGCTAGGGATGACGCCAGCACGAGGCTGAGCGCTAAAAGTATATTCGTTGGTTTCATGGCTTGGAATGGTGGTGGTTTGTTTGCTTTTTATCTGGCCTTAACCCTAGCTAGGGCGATTAGACCGCTTGGACTGGTACTTCTTGTAGGCGACGGCGCCACCAGCAGCCAATAGGGCTACGAGGCCTCCGTCGAGGGGAACAGGCAGGTCTGGTGGGGTGTCTTGAGGGATCCACACAGGTTCCTCGTACTGAAACATGTCTTCGAAGGCCTCCTCAAAGGCGTTCTCGCTGTCTTGCGCCTGCGCAAACACTGAGATATTCATGAGTACTGTAAAAACTATCCTCTTCACAACTACAATTAATAGGTGATAATGATTTTCTGGCGCAGGGACCCCTGGGGGCCGTAGGCCTCGATTAGGTAAAGACCCGCGCTAGTGGGCGCCGCAATACTCTGCATGCCCGAGGTCAAGGGTCCGCTCGAAAGCTCTTGACCGTTGAGGCCATAGAGGCGGTAGGCGCTAAAGCCTTCGCCAATGGAGCGGAGCATAATACGATCTTGGTTTTGGTAGGCCACAAAGAGGTCGGCAGCATTGGGCTCCTCGACCCCTACCGTGCTTAAGCTAAAGTGAAGCGCAAAACGCGGACCCTCCTGAGTCCAGCCCTGGTGAGTAAAGGGGTAGTCGCTTTGGTTTAAATCGTGGTAGCTGCCAGTGAGCCTGTCTTCGAGGTAGACGTCATAGTACTGGCCTCCGGTTACCTGTTCGAGGCTTACTCCAAACTTCTCGCCGGCCACAGCGTAGCTAAAGCCCATAGGGAGCACCTTGGCCGCATCAATCTGTGTGGCGTTGATGGCGATGCGCTCGCCCAGTTCCCAGGTGAAGACATTGGGCATCGCGGGGCCGTTGGTCATCTTCCAGGCGTCGTAGGCGCCGTCAAAGCCGTCGGACGTTCCGAGGATGTTGGCCACCCACAGGCGGTCTGTTGTGGCGGAGTCTCCCGCCTTGGTGACCGAGACAATTAAGTTGTCATAAATGGTCTTGAGGTAGGCAGGGACATTAGAAAGCGTGCCGTTGGTAGCCATAGTTGTAGAAATTGACGCAGCCTGAGTCGTCTGCACCCAAAATGCCTGCATGGGGGGAATTATCGATGGCAACGTCCCATCCGAACTGGCGGGGCTGTAGTACTTGTATCCAGGGGTTGCGGGATCCCAGATGTAAAAGGCCGAATGCACATTGGTCAGTGAAACAGTGGACCAGTCCAGCCCGCAGGTGTAGGGGTTGCCGATGAGGTTCCAGCCCGATCCAGAGCCACCTGCCGCCACGTTGGACGCATAGCCCAAGGTGTGGGTCATCGACGTGTTCGGGGTGCCCGAAACGCTGAAAGTACCCGCTGTGGTTAAAAACGGAATCTGCGAGGCGTCCACCCGCGCCGCAAAGCCAAGACCTGCTGTAGTAGCGTTAGCTCCTATCGTTGCCCAATTACCCGCATTTGCATCGTAGGAATAAAGCTGAGTGCTGTTGCCGTTGGTATTAGCCGCCGTGAAACCCTGAGTGACCGGTGACGATATTAAATGAGAACCGGCAACAAGGGGTTGTTTTTGCAGGATGTCGCCGGTGGCAGTACCTAAAATTTTGAGCGGACTGCAGTCTAAGGTCAAGGTTCCGGAATTTGAATAATTTCCACCTACCACAAGCTGGGTGCCACCGCATACAATAATCTCACCACCAGAGGTAATGACTAAATCTTGGCAGACTAAGGAATGACTTACGAACGTGAGCAGTCCGCAAACCATAATCGTTTTAAGTTTTAAAATCATATACATACCACCCCAACATCAATTATAAATTTTTACTACGAACAGTCAAAAACTAGGATCAAGTACAAATTCAAAATTCTCTTTGGCTTTAACTTTTTCCAAAACCATTCAACTCGAAAAGAAATGATTGAATTATGCTTGCTCGACTCTAGTTTTCCAGAGAATTTATCACAAACAAATGTAACCCTGCATCAAATCGATAAATGAGTAAAAAAAAATACTCGAATTATATAAATGACTTACAATTAAGTCCTTACCTTAAAATAATGTGTACTTTTTTAATTATACACCTCGACACGGAACGATTGTCCCGTAACGGACTCGAATGCCGTGTAAAACGACTTACGGCTTTTGAACCCGAGCTCGAGAGAGAGGGACTCCACTGTTTTAGCGCCTAGATAGTTGCTTTGGAGCTGTTGAATAGCGTAGCGAATGCGCACACGGTTCTTAAACTCCGGCCAACTGAGACGTTGCTTGGTAAAAAAGGTTTGCCAGTCTGGACTCGAAATCAGGCTTGTGCTAGCTAAATTCTGTTTAGTGAAATTATTAAAAAGGCTGAGCACTTGAACCCCATCAAGGTTAATCAGAAAATTCTCAATAGCCTCATTCTTGGAGGGCTCAAAAAACATCGAGTTGCTAATCAAACTCGTTAATTTAAATTCCTCAAAGCGCGTCAAACTCAGGACATAAACACCCAAGGCGAGCGAAACCACACTCAATACGAAAAATATATATTGACCCGACGAGATACCGAGTATCGTACCTACAACGGCGAAAAAACAGCCCACCGATAGAAGGATCTGCAAAACGGGTAAACCATGGTGGACCCAGATCGGGCCTGAAAAGCGTGCGGATCGCACTTTTAGAATCAAAAGAATCGAGTGAACTATAGAAAAAATTAACACATAGGGAAATGAACTAATTATGCCTCCTAGAAGGTGTTCTAATTGGAGAAATTCACCTGCTAAAAGACGATCCAAATTTTTTTGGTAGAGGGCTGCATCAGTCAGGATTCCGTACCCACTAACTATTGAAAAAATTGGCATTAAGAATAGGAAGTAATAAACCCAATCCTCATTCTTAGTTTTTGTGATCGCGCTTTGATTAAACTGTACCAGGGTCGGAAACAAAAAGATCAGCGGTAATCCCCAGGGATAAAAAATCTGTAGCATACCGCGACTTCGCAGGGCAATCGCAAGCAACGTAAGGAACAAGACCAATAAACTGGCCACGTAGCCATACAGCGGCAGGAACCGGCGTCGAAAATGAGTTATTGCGTAGGCGAGAACTGCAAGAAGTATGAGCACCATAATAATGATACCACCCGGGTCAATATTCATGCGTCCTCGACGGATTGGCAGAGCTCAATGAGGCTCCCGCCTGTGGCTTTGGGGTGCAAAAAAGCAATGATTTTGTTGTCGGCACCTGGCTTGGGGTGCCGGTGAATCAGAGTGATGCCGGCCGCGTCAAGGCGGTCGAGTTCGGCCTGAAGGTCGGCCACCGCGTAGGCGACGTGGTGCAGGCCCTCGCCGCGCTTCTCGATGAAGGTGGCAATGGGCGAATCCGGTCGGGTTGCGGCAAGCAGCTCAATTTTGTTGCCTCCGACTGCAAAAAAAGACGTCATGACCCCTTCGGATGCGACCTCTTCGCGCTTGTAGGGCCCAACTCCGAGCAGCCCGGTATAGAGGATTTCGGCGGCATCGAGGTCGCGCACGGCGAATCCGAGGTGCTCGATTCCGAGCCAATGGGGAGAGTGAAGCATCACCCTAAATTTAGCGGTACTTTTGCCTAAATGGAATCAATTCGCCAAAAACGCATCAACGCGCTACTTCAGCACGATTTAGCCGACGTATTTCGCGCTTTGGCTGCGGCCGAATTCCCGGGAACGCTCATCAGCGTGAGCAAGGTGCGGGTAACGCCCGACCTGGGGCTCATGAGGGCCTACCTCAGCATCTTCCCTATTGACCGCACCCAGAGCGTCATGAACTACATCAGCGAAGAGGCTCCGCGCATTAAAAACGAACTGGCCGGGCGGGTGCGCCACCAGCTGCGCGTGATTCCCAACCTGCAGTACTTTGCCGACGATTCCATCGAGTACGAAGCCAATATCGACCGACTTCTGCGCGAAGGGGGCGAAAATCCGATTAAATAGTGCGCGCGAGCGGTCCTGAATTGGGCTGGCGGCTGCTGCGCGGACGCAAACTAACCCAGTGGGTTGCGCGCCTTGCAGCCCTCGGAGTAGCGGTCGGAACCGCCGCCATGCTGGTGGTACTGGCCGGGTTCAACGGCCTTGAAACCATGGTCCGCAGCGCCTACGACGGAATTCACGCGCCCTACACCCTATCGCCTGCCCAAGGACAGCACGCCCTGATCGACCTTGAGTCCCTGCGCGCCATGCCCGAAGTGGCCGGACTCAGTGCGGTGGTCAGCCAAAAAGCCTTGGTTCGCAGCGACAAGCGCGAGGTGCTTGTGGAACTCTGGGGCGTGGATTCCGCCTTTGCCGCCCTGAGCCCATGGTGCGCCAACCTGCTGCGTGGCGACGGTGACAGCCTGGTCGATCTCGACGGACTCTATGCGGGCAGCGGGGTAGCCGACCAGCTTCTCCTTGATTTTAGCCAGGGCCCCGACCTTGTGGAACTGCTTTGGCCCCAGGCCGGCCTCGAAGATTTTCAGCGCCAAATTGCACCGGTGCGCGGAACCTTTGCCCTGCACCCCCAGGTGGATTTTGCCTTTGCCCTGATGCCCCTAGAGGACCTAATGGCCCTGAAACCCTTGGCCGACAGCGCGGAGCGCTCGCAGGTTCTCGTTTGGCCCACCAAGGACGCCGAAGGCAGGGACTTGCGCGCCGCCCTGGAGATTTCTGCTCCCGGATGGATTGCCGAGCGCCCCGAGGAACGCGAGCAGGCTATGTTTCAAGTTTTGCGCAGCGAAGGGCTCGTGACTACCGCCATTTTAGGCTTCATCGTGCTAATTGCATCCCTCGGACTTTATGCGGCCGCTAGCCTCATCATCATCGAGAAGCAGGGGCAGCGCGCAATGCTTGCAGCCCTTGGCATGCCCGCGGAACAAATACGCGCAGCTTTCACCTGGAGCGGAATCTGGCTGAGCATTCTGGGAGCCTTCTCGGGCTTTGCCCTCGGCGCAGCGGTGGTTGGCGCCCAAGCGAAGTGGGGCCTGCTGCAGCTCGGCGACGGCTACCTGGTCAATGCCTACCCCGTGCGCTGGGACCTGGCCCAATCTCTGGCCGTCTTGGTTTTGGTTGGACTAATTGGTTCCTGCTTAGCCTGGCTTGCGGGCCGTCAGGCCGGCTCAGACACCAGGCTGTTGCGCAGCGCATAGCCGCCGCGAATCTCGTCAAAGGTTTGGTTTAGAAGTTCCAGCGAATCGCAGGTCACCAAAGTCTGGCGGAGCTCCTTGAAGTTGG
>Ga0315909_10008015_pt1 | contig 11664 bp, 12 predicted proteins | sample LakEriMetagenome_11_FD_203527 | JGI IMG/M metagenome (GOLD analysis project Ga0315909, IMG submission 203527) | Freshwater fungal communities from buoy surface, Lake Erie, Ohio, United States - Buoy 2 MA125 | ecosystem: Environmental > Aquatic > Freshwater > Lake | place: USA: Lake Erie, Ohio...
CAATACTAATGCTGGGTATTATAGTCTAAGCACGACACCAGCTACCTATGCTAATATCGCATCAGCATCAGCAACATATACATATACTAATCAGTGGTTAAGATTAAATGTAACAACAAATAATCCACAAGGATCAAATAGTGATCGCGGATCTACAGTAACATTTACATTAGACACAGCTCAAGCTGCTCAAACTAATTCAAACTTTAATGATGCAGTTAATGTAACAGTCACCACACGTGTAGATATCATACTACCAGAAACTACCTTCCTAGCTAACACATGGGGAGTTATCGGAGTAACTTAATTTAATAATTTACTTAAAGCACTCGCAAGAGTGCTTTTTTTTAGACTAAATTTTAGGTCGATAAATAGCTGTATGAGCGATCTAGAACAACTTACTAACGAAATTCGTTTAGCGACTGATTATCAAATAAACAAACGTATACTACGAGAAAAAATACAAACAGATCTTCAGGTGCCTTATAATGGTGGACTATTTAAAGTCTCGCCAGAATTAATTGCATTTCTTACTACCTGGGACAGTGACGAATTATACTTAGAAGATACCTATCAAAATCCAATAAAAATCAATCGAGCAGAATTTTTATCTTTGTGTAAGCAACACTATCAAATGATTATGAATTCTTGGCACTGTCAACATGAAGAAATCCGTCGTGCAAGAAAAATCTAGAGGTGTATTGTTATTTGCTTTTAATACCAACCAAACTGACTATGTTAAGATAGCAGAACGAGCATCAAGACTTATCTCTCACACGTTAGAACTACCGGTCACTATCATTAGTGATCGAGATATCACAAATAGTTTGATTAATAGCAAGCCAGGCAAAGGCACCGCATGGCGCAACGGTGATCGGTATAGAGCTTATGAGCTAAGTCCCTATGATGAAACATTACTATTAGATAGTGATTATCTCATGTTAGACAATAACCTACTCAAGTTATTTGAACAATCTTATGATTATAGAATCATGACACACAATCAAAGCCAAACAGGAGCGTGGTCAGAACAGATGGGGGCATATAGTTTTCCATATCAGTGGGCTACTGCGATATTATTTAAAAAAACAAATAAATCCAAAATGTTATTTGATCTAGTTGGTCGTATACAACGTAATTATAATTACTATTGTCATCTTTATCAGATAAGTCAATCTAATTTTCGGAACGATTATGCTTTTACTATAGCTGATAATTTATTAAATGGATATAATCAAACACTAGATCAAGGAATACCTTGGCCTATGCTGACCTTCAATGAGGTAGTAGAATCTTTAACACTAAAAAACAATATGATTGTAATCAAAGAAAAGAATCGAGCCTATTTGATTCCTAGACAGAATATACATATCATGGATAAAGATTATCTGTTAAGCGACAATTTTGAAAATTTCGTAAATTCGATATGCGTAAATTAGCCCATCAAGCACAGAATGGATTTTTAACCATAGCGCAAAATTCTACGGTTGATTATTTACGCCTGGCATACGTTCAGGCTATGAGCATTAAATTAACTATGCCCGGCAGTTTGTATGCTGTGATCGTTGATAAGAGCACTAACGAACAAATACAAGACAAACATCTTAAAGTATTTGACTATGTGATAGTGTTAGATGAAGATCATGCCGAACATGATGAATGGAAATTAAGTAACGAATGGCAGGCATTTTATCTAACCCCATTCAAGGAAACAATTAAATTAGAAAGTGATTTGATTTTTACTCGCACTATTGACCATTGGTGGAATACTTTTAGGTTACGCAATATTGTTTTAAGTCAAGGATGTAGAGATTATCTGCAGAGGCCAAGTGCTTGCCGTGCATACAGACAGTTATTTGATGACAACGAATTACCTGATGTTTACAACGGACTAATGTATTTCCGTTATAGTCAAGAATCAGCAACATTTTTTAATTACACCAGATTAATTTTTAAAAACTGGGATTATATAAAAGATAATGTTTTAAAAAACTGTAGAGAAGATCTGCCATCAACCGATGTGGTATTTGCCATGGCGGCTAAATTGCTTGGGGAAGAATTTTGCACATTACCTGGAATAGATTTTATAAATTTTACACACATGAAACCATTGATAAACGGATTGAGTCAACAGGCGTCTTGGCACCAATCAGTTGTGTATGAAATTGATCTGCCTATGGTAAGGATAAACAACATAAATCAATATCATCCACTACATTATTATGAAAAATCCTGGATTACAGAGGACTTAATTGAACAGTATGAATCAAAGTTGGCAAGAAGAATTTGATCAAGCGATGAAAAGTTTTGGTATTGTTACACCAGAACCAATAGAATATCGTATACATTATGATAACACAGGACATATTACCATGTGTAGTATGCAACAACATCCAGCCAACACCCAATATTTGGTCGTTGATAAAGATTTATATGATCACTATTACCAATATAAAGTTAATATTCACAGAAAACGTCTGGAAAAGATTGCAATTGATCTAGGAATTCGTGTAAAATTAAAGAAGAGCGATCACGGATACGCAGTAGTTAAGAATCATGCCGGACTATTATTAGAATCAGATGAAACATATGAGAACATAGAATATTATGACACAGTTGATTGATATAGCAGATTTGGACGTAATCTACTTAACCTATGATGAACCCAAAAAGGAAGAGTTTTGGATCAAAATACAAAACATGGTACCTTGGGCTAAACGTGTAGATGGAGTTAAAGGCAGTGATGCCGCACATAAAGCTGCGGCCCGAGCTAGTTCGACAGATCGTTTTGTGCTTATCGATGGTGATAATATTCCCGATCCAGAATTTTTTAATCTTCAGCTCAGGCTCGACACTAATAATAGAGATTGTGTTTTCCGCTGGAAGGCTCGTAACAACATCAACGGGCTGATGTATGGCAACGGTGGACTTAGTTGCTGGACTAAAGAATTTGTCTATGCGATGAAAACACACGAGAATAGTGACGGTACAGAAGCTAATGATGTAGAGTTTTGCTTTTATCCTAACTATTGGGCCATGCATGATTGCTACAGCACAACCTATCCCAATGCTACACCTTTCCAAGCGTGGCGTGCAGGATTCCGTGAAGGTGTAAAAATGTGTTTAGATCGTGGACGTCGTCCTGGGCTTGTAGACTTTGAAGTCAAAGTCCATAATCGTAATTATGATCATCTGTGTATCTGGCAGACCATAGGGGCAGATGTAGAAAATGGATTTTGGAGTATTTACGGTGCCCGATTAGGCACATGGATGACCATGATAAACAACTGGGACTATCGTGATGTGCAGGACTTTGACAAGTTGGCTTTATTATGGGAAGAATTTCGAGACCACGGATCAGATCACTGCACTGGCATTGGAAATATTTTAAGACAAAAACTAAACTTACCTATAGTGGATATGGATCCAGAAGAAAGTAAGTTTTTTAAACATCACTATAAAAGTGTGTTTAAAAACCGAGGAGTAATGGAACGTGAGTAAAAGTAAATTCATGACGGCTGCAGAAGAGATGAAGGACAAGCTAGGTCCTAGCCTCTGTTTAGCCAAATGGCAACAGGTCAGCCTGCACTTGCCAACAGGATTAAACAATAGCTGTTATCATCCACCTTTACATGAAATGGATGCACAGGTGATTGAATTTAAGCCAAGTGCTATCCACAATACACAATATAAAAAAGAGCAACGTAAAAAAATGCTTGAAGGTGAACGACCTAAAGAATGTAACTACTGTTGGACTATGGAAGATGCTGGGCATCTAAGTGATCGACACTACAGATCAGGAGAACCGTGGGCGGCTGAACATTATGACACTATCAAAGCTCTACCATGGGACGCTGATGTTACTCCTAGCTATGTAGAAGTAAACTTCAGTCATGGCTGTAATCTAGCATGTAGCTATTGCAGTCCACAGTTTAGCACTGAATGGCAGAAAGATATCGACCGATGGGGTGCTTATCCAACTAAACAACCACATAATGATCCTATGCATTTTAAAGGACGTCGTCAGCCTATCCCTGTGCGTGAGAACAATCCCTATGTTGAAGCGTTCTGGCAGTGGTGGCCTGAATTATACGGTAGTCTAAAACATTTCCGTATGACTGGTGGCGAGCCGCTTATGGATAAAAACACACATCGAGTTTTTGATTATATTCTAGCGGCTCCTAAGAGTGATCTACATGTGGACGTTACTAGTAATTTTAGCGTAACAGAAGACTTGTTTGCGAAATATCTTGTCAAAGTCAAAGATTTGTGCACCGGCACCAAGATTGAACACTTCATGCAGTATGTGAGTTTAGATACAGGCATCGCCGAGCATGCTGAATATATACGTGATGGATTGGAATTCCAACGTAATCAAGCCTATGTCCATCGCTATCTAACAGAAGTGCCTAATCGAAACAGCTTGACATATATCATCACGATGAACAACCTTAGTATCTTAGGATTACAACGTCTATTAGAACACATTTTAGAGTTGCGCAAGTTATACAGCACGACCTATCAACGTGTTTGGTTTGATACTCCCGTGTTGAGAACACCACATTGGCAAAGTCTACAGATACTGCCAGAGAGTTATCACGGTATCTTAGAAAATGTCGTTAAATGGATGAAATTACACAAACTAGAAGAAGGTAGCGGACGCTTTGATGGATTTAAAGATTATGAAATCCAACGATTAGAGCGTGATATTGATTGGATGAAAAAAGGTAAGAAATTAAGTGAAAAATATATCAACGAAACACGTGCTGACTTCTACCGTTTCTTCCATGAATATGATCAACGTCGTGGATTGAGTTTTGAAAAAACGTTTCCACAGATGAAAGAATTTTATCAAGAATGTAAATGGCATGCCGAAAATAGCTAACGAGTCAGATCTACAGTATAAGCGCAGAGTCATTGACATTAAATCGTCGAGTTTCTGCGGTGCCAAATGGTATAATGCTACCATATGGTTAGGCAGTGGACAGACCACTAGTTGTCATCACCCCTTGCCCCACGCTATTGATGTAGAAGCGATTAAAACAAATCCTAGTGCTATACATAACACGCTACAAAAGAAAGCAGAACGTGCTATGATGCAGAAGGGAGAACGTCCAAGTGGTTGTGAATACTGCTGGAAGATAGAAGACATAGCAGATCAAGAAGATGCGTCTGATGAGATTATCAGCGACAGAGTTTATAAAACAGTAATTTATGATGATGGAGATTTAGATGAAGCTTTCAATACTAGCGCAGAACAAGACGTTAACCTACAAACCTTGGAGATTGCTTTCGATCGGACTTGTCAGTTCGCTTGTAGCTATTGCAATCCAGCTTTTAGCAGCACTTGGGTTAAAGACATCCGGCGTAATGGAGGATATACCAATTTGGTTTCGGATGGCAGGAATCATTTCACTCATGAGCACGATAGTAGTCAGCTGTATATTATCACTGATGTTAATCCCTACGTTGAAGCCTTCTTCAAGTGGTGGGAAACGGACCTCCACAAGACGCTAAAAGAATTACGCATTACCGGTGGTGAGCCGTTGATGAGTGGCTACACTTGGCGTTTAATAGATTGGTTCCAAGAGAATCGTGGTAGGAGCAAGACTAGATTAGCAATCAATAGTAATTTAGGATTTGAACAAGATAAATTAGAAAGGTTATTAGATGCTACAGCGGGTATTGAATTGGATCTATACACCAGTAATGAAAGTATTGGCAGACATGCGATTTATATACGCGATGGCCTGGATTGGGATCAATGGTGTAGCAATGTTCGTTATCTATTGGATAGTGGTAAACTGCGAGGCCTACATGTTATGTGCACCATCAACGCATTATGCCTATTAAGCCTACGTGAATTTTTATGGAATATAGTCAACCTTAAAAGAGAATATGGTCGCGATGCGATTAACTTTAGTCTAAACATCTTACGTTTTCCTAGTTTCCAAAGCCCGCTAATATTACCGTCTGAAGTGAGAGAGAAAGTCGCTGACGAGCTAGCCTATAGTTATAATCTTATGGCTGATGATGTATTCTGTCACGAGTTTGAACTAAATCAATTGCACAGATTAATTGAGTATTTGCGCACTGTAGATAGTCCGCATAGTGGTGCTGTAAGTCGAGAAATCCTACAGCGTGACTTTAAGAATTTTTATGAACAATATGATCAACGTCGAGGTAAAGATTTTAGATATACTTTTCCAGAATTAAAAGATTGGTATGATACGCTATGATATTAGCATTTGGATGTAGTGTAACGCATGGTGCCGAATTGGTATATCCCAATCAACACGATGATAATATAAAATATAGTTACCCTAATATTGTTGCCCAGAGTCTAGAAGTAGAATGTAAAAATTATGCTGTATGTGGAATCAGTAATGAGGGAATATTCCATAATGTGATTAATACATTAGCAAGATACAAAAGACAAGAAATAACTGCGGTTATAATCGGGTGGACTAGTACCATGCGAGAATACTGGCGCAATGATAATAGAGAATGGTTTGTTATTCCTAGCTGGTGTGCTACTAACGAGAAAAATGCTCAGCTTAAATGTTTTAAAGATTATACAGATAAAGATATTAATTTATATCCTAGGATTTGTGCCGATAGTGAAGAATATTTGACACCATTAACTGACGTTTATAATATTATTACCAGATATAAATTTGATTTTAAGGAATACGAAAATAAAAAAAACAATTACATTGATATGACAAGATTGTTGTGTCAAGACAAAGGTGTGCGCTTAATTGAAACCTGTTGTTTAGGCTCAGTGGGTAGCATAAGCATTAATCTAGATAATTTTGGCAGTTGGAGTACCGAAGGTGGACACCCATCTAGAGAAGATCATCAACAAATAGCACAACATATATTACTGATATTATGAGCGACAAACAACAAGACGATTATTACACAAGTTATAATTACTATGAACGAAAACCAGTTTATATCAAAGAAGAAGATCTACGCCAAGATCAATTTGATAGACTAGTTAAAAGTGACGTATTCTGTATGATTCCGTGGATACATATCCACGCTTTCCCTAACGGACAAACTTACCCTTGCTGTTTAGGTGATGACAAATATCCAATCGGTAATTTACATGAAAACACCATTAAAGAAGTATGGAATGGTGACCCGTATAAACTCATGCGTAAAAACATGCTAGAAGAAAAGCCCTGTAAAGAATGTAGTAAATGCTACGAACAAGAAAAACACGGATTTATGAGCATGAGAAATAGTAGTAATAAGAGTTTTGGACATAATATCAGTATTGTAGATCAAACAAAACCCGATGGAACTTTTGAAGATTTTAAATTACGTTATTATGATATACGTTTTACTAACTTATGTAATTTTAGTTGTCGCACCTGCGGTGGCTGGTTCTCGAGTAGTTGGTATCAAGAAGAAGTTGATTTGTTTGGCGCTCGTAGTTATCCACAATTTATGTATGCAGGAAAAGACAAAGATGATATGTGGAATCAAATGCAAGAACATATTCCTTATCTTGAACAGATTTACTTTGCTGGTGGTGAGCCATTGATCATGGAAGAACACTATAATCTACTTAAAGAATTAGTGCGTAGAGAAATGTTTGATGTTAGATTACAGTATAATACTAACTTTAGTAGACTAAATTTAAAAACAGAAAATGTTTTAGATTATTGGAAATTGTTTAGTAATGTCAGTGTGGGAGCAAGTTTAGATGCCATGGGCCCACGTGCAGAATACATACGTAAAGGAACTGATTGGGATACAATCATACGTAACAGAGAACAAATGATAGAAGTGTGTCCTAGTGTAGATTTTTTTGTTAGTTCAACTGTAAGTATGTTAAATGTATTGCACGTAATGGATTTTCATCGCAGTTGGGCTGAACAAGGACTGATTAAAGCTTCGGATTGGAATATCAATATTTTACAAGGCCCTGACCGTCTACGTATTGATGTGTTGCCTGAAAAATATAAACAACAAGTCAAAGAAAAAATTTTAGAGCACATCGAATGGTTACGCCCGCAAGATACACTACAACGTGCAATAGTAGGTTATGAAAGTATTTTAAAATTTATGTTTGATGATGATAAAAGTTGGTTATTGTCTGAATTTTTTACAGTAAACGATAAATCAGACAATTATAGGAATGAAAATTTTGAAAATGTATTTCCAGAATATGCAGAATTAAGATCCTATTGCATAAGCAAATCAAAATTTGAAGACTTAGAAAAAGCTAAATCTGTGTATAATCTTAATCCTAGTTTAGATGGACCATATGGTGAATATCTGAAACAATTTAAAGATTCTAAAGGTGCCCAATATAGCACAGAAATACATAATTTGATTAAAAAATGGTTTAGAAAATAATGTCATTGCCTGAAAAAATTTGTATTCTCCCTTGGATCAGTATTGAAACTAGTCCTATAGGATCAGCTCGCCCGTGTTGTCTTGCTAAAGATGAAATCACCTATCATGATGAGCAAGGAGTAGAACACAAATACAATCTAAAAACTCACACGTTAGAAGAAATATATAACAGTCGTTACATGCAACTCTTACGTAGAGATTTTTTATATGGACAAAAACCAGCGACCTGTCAACGCTGTTGGGATGAAGAAGCCGCTGGTCGAATTAGCAAACGCATCAATAGTCGTGTCAGATTAAAAGAATATTATGACAACGTTGATTGGAATAATCTTAACCCTGATCAGTTGTGGTTTATTGATCTTAAGCTCGGTAATATCTGTAATCTTAAATGTCGTATCTGCGGCAGCTGGTCGAGTAGTAAATGGGCTAAAGAAGAAATAGATTATGTGCCTGAGCTGTTAAATCGCAAGGAACATCTAGCTTATAAGTTTTTACAAGATGGTGCCTGGCCGCGCGAAAGCAAATTATTTTGGGACAATCTAAAAACTCTACTACCTAACATTAAATATCTAGAATTTACAGGCGGAGAACCTTTCCTAATAGAACAACATTTTGATCTATTACGCTATGCAGTAGAATACAATTATGCAAAGAATATTGAAATACACTATAATACCAACGGTACTGTTTTTCCTGATAACTATAAGCTATGGGAACATTTCAAGCATGTAGAAGTGGCGTTTAGTATTGACAACACAAGAGATCGTTTTGAATATGAACGATATGGTGCCAGATGGGATGAAGTGCAGACTAACATAAACAAATTTAATCAACTACGCGGTAATAAATTTTCTACACAGATTTGTTTAACAGTAAACATACAAAATGTTTTCTACTTGCCTGAGATATGTGAATGGATCGATACTCAAACATTTGATCATGTGTATTTCAATATGCTACACGATCCTTGGCACATGTGCATCAGTAAAATGACGCCTGCCGCGCAAAAGCTAGTGATCGACAGATTATCTACCGCTACTATACATTCAAAATACCGTGCAGAGATTTTGCGTATAGTGCAATTTATTAAGAACGGTGAAGGGTCAGATGGCCAAGAATTTTTGCGTAAAATGCAAACTACAGATGAATATCGTAACCAGAGTTTCTTAGATACACATCGAGAAATTGCTTTAGGTATGGGATATGTATAATTTTAGAAACTTGATTTCCGACGGAAATAAATTAGCATTTGGGTGTAGCCACACGTATGGTGTGGGTGTTGATGCTGAACAAACTTGGTCATATCATCTGGGTGCGATGAATTTTGGAGTTCCAGGATGCAGTAGTGACTTAATAGCTAGAATAATGCCAAAATTATTAGAACAATACAATCCATCTGTGGTATTTGTATTATGGCCAAGTTGGACCAGATTTGAGTACGAGAATTCAGGAATATATCATCAATCGTTGCCCACAGATAGGAATAGAATACAATTCATGGAAACAGCCACTGATGAATGGTTAAGAGAAAATTTTAATAAACAAGTTGATACTGTTGAAAAAATGTGTTCTGACAGACAATTATTTCAATTGACATTTTTTAATTTAGCGCCACCATTGATGGAGTATGCTTGCACATATCCCAAAGCCAAAGATAATTTTCATTATGGTGAAGACTTTCATCGTAAAGTATCAGAAATTTTTAATGATATGCTAGTCAATAACATTAAACATAAATTATTATATGAATAAACCAGCGACATTGTGTATGGCACCGTGGACACACACATACCTAAGTCCACAGACTGAGCGCCGTATGTGCTGTGCTAGTCGCGAGCCCGCACAGAATTTTGAACAGTATATAGATACTAACAGAGGCACAGGCAAGTATATTCCTATTACACTTGAAGAACATTGGAACGGTGAACACATGAAGTCAGTGCGTCGCCGCATGATGGCAGGTGAAACCCTACCTGAATGCGAAGTCTGCAATGATAAACTACTCAACACAGACATTTACCGTAGTTATTTTAACGGCATGTTTGGCCATAAGTATAATAGTATATGGGACACTACAGACGCAGATGGTACAACAACTATGCGGCCTGTAAGTTGGGATTATCGTTTTAGTAATCTATGTAACTTTAAGTGTCGTATGTGTGGTGATATGTTGTCTAGTGCGTGGGAGACTGAACAAAGACAGCATAACATGATCAATTGGGCCGATCCAAAGAACAATTGGATGCGCCCCGAAGTTAAAAGCGAAATTGAAAAGTTCCAAAGTTCTCAAATAGAACAAGAGTTCGCAGCCGCAGTAGAGGAACATCGAATCGAGGAAGTATATTGGGTTGGCGGAGAGCCCCTGATGTATGAACAACATTGGCGATACATGCACCGCATTGTTGAACTGGGAGATGGACCAAATGTTTACGCTAGATACAATACTAATCTTAGTCGCATCAATTATCGCGGCATCAATCTCTGCACTGATATTTTGGCTAGGCTACGTGACTGGCAAATCTGCGCAAGCCTCGATGGTACGGGCACAATTGGAGAATATATCCGCACAGGTCTTGACTATGAAGCGTGGCTTAAGAACTTTCAGGAAGTTGTGGGAATCTCTACTCACCGCCGCCAAGCAAGAATAGACTTTACATTAACATTACCAGGCATGTTCGAGTTACAGAACATCGAGCGCCTGGGTGACGAATTGGGCGTAGACATACTTGCCAAAGTTGTCTTTAGTTTTAGTCCTGACATTATAATGTCGCCTTTGGCCCTACCTAAGAGTATATTACACCCTTGGATAGATGAACTTTTGGTTAGCCAAGACCCTGCAGGAAAGCGCCTGCAAAATAGCTCGCTAAGGGACATACTGATACAGCTTAAAACTCGCCCAACCTTTGAAGAACAATGGCCGGATACTTACCAGCAGGCTCTTGCAAAAGGTAAGCGACGTGTGCTACAATTAGAGACTATCCGCCAAGATAAATTAACTTTGGCTGACATTTTATTAGAAAGGAAAACGGCTTTTGAGTGGTATCAATCAATCAACTGTTAAAGTAACCCTGCGTAATCCCCTAGACAAACAAGATCTATTAGATTATTACATCATTCCCGACAACCATCGATTGGCACAAGATTGGGTGGATGCACTAAAATTGCTTTTATCATCGGGCAATCTACTAGAAAAAAACTTTTGCTTTATGGGCTTTCCTAAAACAGCCAGAACTTTACCCTTTTTATGCGATGAAGTAAATCATGCTGTAGCTACTATAAATGATTTTTTTC
>Ga0315909_10008017_pt1 | contig 11661 bp, 14 predicted proteins | sample LakEriMetagenome_11_FD_203527 | JGI IMG/M metagenome (GOLD analysis project Ga0315909, IMG submission 203527) | Freshwater fungal communities from buoy surface, Lake Erie, Ohio, United States - Buoy 2 MA125 | ecosystem: Environmental > Aquatic > Freshwater > Lake | place: USA: Lake Erie, Ohio...
ACCTCAATGTTCGTTATGGGGTCATCACCAGAGTGCGACGGAGTAGCTCGATACTACTTCAGTTCGCGGTGATTTATTTGTTTATACTATCACACAAAAGTCTCCAAACAAGATTAGAAGTTTTCTTGCTTGGAGATTAAGTTATTGGGAGAAGATTAATCAGCGATCGCTATTAGTTATTTCTGCTCCATTATTGTTTTTGTTTTAGGGAAATAATCCAAGACAGTTTTAAGCTCTGACGCAACATCATTGTCTCCCATGAATCGAACTTCTAACCTGTGCGCACCATCGTCTTTATTGAGCACTGAGTCTAATAGCTCAAAGCTAAACATTTTTCTACTATAACGACAATACATAATAGTTCCCATCATTATTTCTATGTAAGAAGGGTCTGCATCTTCTATCCAAGTTTTTGTGGCATGAGAAATTAAAACAATAGGAATATTCAACTTGCGCGCGAGTAAATTTAATTCGCTCATAACAAAACCAACTTCATGATCTAGTATTTGATTGTCTAGCTCACTTGATGTCATTTCTCCGTAGAACCTCAGATCCTCAGATATCAATTCCCCATGAGTTTTATATTCTTCTCTTGACCTTGATGTTATTTCGTTAAAAATAGATTTTGTTTTCCCACCATCATTCACTAATTGAATAGAATTGATAAAACAATGCGTCACACCACTTCGCTCTTTCTCGAAGGCAATTAAACTAGTTAGATAATCGATAGGTCGGCTTGTGTTAAAAAGATGTTCAATTAATCTTTTGTCATCAACATTTGTTCTCTTGCTATTAATGCCATTAATAAACTTTTTAGGATTTATATTAATATGCAAGCAGACAGAGTCTTGATTATGAAGTAATTGTTGTTCAACTAAATTTGGAGCAATAATGTCTTGTTCTATAATCGTTTTTCCTATTAAAAGAGTTATTGCTCCTTGCTCATAAAACTGGTTTCCAGTCAAATCATCTAAAGAAGGATAATAAGTAGGCATATCTACTATATCTCCCCAAAAACTATCCGGTAGTGAATTGCAATTAATAGTCATTTATTTTTGCCTAATGGTTGATTTTTGTTTTTTGTGTTGACAGAAATATAGCACGCCAAGCAAGATTAATTTTTTACTTACTTAGCGTGCTAGTCAATTAGTTAATCAGCGATCGCATACAGGAATTTTCAAAACACTTAAAGCTTGTTTAACTGCAACAAAAGGATGAAAGCTATCAAAATCAATTAACCGACTGGTCAGCGCTTCTACCTCTGCCACTAGAAATAACTCTTGACGAGTCATAGAATCTCTCGGATTCATGTTGTTCCAATCAGTTTTTAACTCAGCAGCTCGACGATTAAATATCCCCAGATAAATTAAGTCCGTTACGATAGGGTACAGGTTTTTATCAACAGTGGGATGAGCAAGCAAATAATCTTTGATGGAGTCCGTTAATGTTCGTCGGTAAACTTTTCCACTGTCTCTATCCTCTAACCATCTTTGACGCTCTTCTTTTTCAAACTTGACATAGAAAGCATCCGAGAATAATTGCTGCAACGATAGCCCAACCAATGAATCACGGATATTTTGAGCCGCAGTATTTCCACTTCTATCAAGCCGAGCTAGAATCAATTCAAAAACATACAAGGTCACAAAGTTTGTGTAGTTTTTGTTGTAAACAGTTTTTACCTTGGATGTCTTGAAATCGTCTCCCAACAGTCTTTTAAAGTCTCTTGAAGCAGTATTACTGGATGTCTTGGTTAACAATGCAATTTGAGGCACGCCTACCCCAAATGTCCCGTTAGCCATCATCAAGCCATCAAATTCAAGGCAACCGATTTTAACAATCGCTATTTCAGCGCGTGGATGTGATACCATTTCCTTATCCTCATGTTAGTTATGGGGTTATCACCAGAATTGCGACGGAGTAGCTGTCAACTACTTCGATTCGCGGTGATTTATTTATACTATCACAAGAAAAACCCCAAACAAGATTAGTAGTTTTCTTGCTTGGAGATTAAGTTATTTAGTAGAGATTAATCAGCGATCGCACACCGAGATAAATCCCGATTCAGGAAAACATGAACTTTAGAGGAGTCTGTTTCCACTACATAAATCTGTTTGTTTAAGATTAAATCTTTTCCCATTTTTTCCCACTGAATGTAATCACCGATCCAAGTTGGAATCTCTTTGTCTGCATTTATTTCTTTAACAAAGTCTTTTAAATCTGCATAGCATCCAGCATAACAATCATCAAATGTTGCAAGAGCTTTATGTACGTCGCCATCCAGACAATTAATCCATTTAGCTCCAATCTTTCCTTTGGCTAAAATAAAATGAGCTACTTCCACTACTGTTTCTAGGGAATAACTATCGACCAACCAATCTTGAGCACCACAAAAATTATCATAGCTTGAAACACTAATAAAAGAATTTTGAGGAAAGTTCTTTAATTTGCCATAAACATATTCCTCTATTGTTTTAGAGTCTTTGCTCCCATCAATCCATTCTCCTGTGGTAGGAAATCCATCAGCAAAATGATAAGTTACAAAAAATCTAGGGGTGTTTGTTTTAGTGTTCATGTTTTTATCAAAGGAATTAATTTAAAAAATAATACTTTGTCGAAAGACTGAATTAATCCTGTAAAAAAAATCTCCAAACAAAATTAAATATTTTCTTGCTTGGAGATTAAGTTATTGGGAGAAAGTCAGCGATCGCACACAAAATATGGTATTCTATTTACAAGTGTTGCTTTTCATTGGGGGCAACAAGGATGTAAACTAGAATAAAAAAGACAGATACCACAGGAATTGATTATGGCATTCAATATCAAACCACTTTTAGAAGAATATCTTGGGATTGCAATTAAAGAAGTTGAAATATGGGAAAACGTATTCTTCATCATCCCAGATAAAACTAGTGCACGTAATCCCCGATTTGTTCTTAAGAAAAATTTTATTCAAGCCGTCTTCTATCCCACTATTTAGCTGACAAAAGAATACCCGAGCATTGTTACTCTCCCTATGCTCGGAGTTACTCTCATTATGTTCGGAGTTTGGTTGTAATAAAAGTTATTTAAAATAGTATCACCTTGATTCCACAGCACCTAAGCTTAACTAACGAACACTATACCCCGTTACCAATTATTGACAAAGTGAAACTAGTTTTTGACGGGGTGATAGACACAGACCCGGCTACCTGCCAAAAAGTTAATCTTGAGAGGGTTTATGCTAAACAATATTTTGATACTGACGGCTTAAACAGAGAATGGCGCGGGAATGTTTTTCTTAATCCCCCAGGGGGCAAAATAAATAATAGAAGCTCTCAGTCAATCTGGTTTATTGCTGCTGTCAATAAATATAGAAAGGGGGAAATAGACTCGGTTATCTTTCTGGCATTCAACATGGAGATACTTAGAATAGCCTCTGAGCTATTGACTAATCAATGGGTTTGTATCCCACATAAACGAATTGCTTACGATATCTACCATGCTGACAGTCAAGGGTATTGTCCCCAGAAGTCCCCACCACATACATCTATTTTGATTTACCTCGGTCAACATCCAGAAAGATTTAGGGCGGTTTTTGCCGATATGGGAACTATCTGGCATCTTGTAAATTAATAGATATCATGAATATAACAAAATTCCGTGAATGTTCCGTTTCGGTTTTGATTTCTCCAATCATTTAATTTGTCTAAAAGCTCTACCTGGTCTCTTGTAAAAAATGCAAAATTATTTTTATAGTAAGCTGGAGACATATGTAATGCTTGTAACCGTCCACGAAATCCCACTCTTGATAAATTATATCTTTTCAGTAAGTCATACAAAGTCAAGTCATTGTTCTCGTTAGCGAAAGGACATCGCGACTCTATTTTTTCTTCTTCTGGCTTAATTGTCAAAATTTTTGCAAGTTCTTGTGCATAAACAGAATTTAGGTGTTCTGGCAACTCTTGTAAATTGTCTCCATAGACCGCCTTTATCGTGTCTATGTATTTGATTGCTAAGTCTAATTGTTTGTGAGAGGTCATCGGGATACTTCCTAAAAGCTTTTTGTATTAATGGCAATAATACTATAAAAAAATCTCCAAACAAGATTAAAAGTTTTCTTATTTGGAGAGTTGGTTATTAAAAAATTAGCGATCGCACACCGGGATAATTAACCGAGTCAAAGCTTCTTTAGCTGCTGTCAGAGGATGAAGCTATCTGGCATCTTGTAAATCAATAGATATTATAAATAAAACAAAATTCCGTAAATGTTCCGTTTCGGTTTTGATTTCTTCAATCATTTAGTTTATCCAAAAGCGCTACTTGGTCTCTTGTAAAAAATGCAAAATTATTTTCATAGTAAGCTGGAGACATCTGTAATGATTGTAATCGTCCACGCAATCCCACTTTTGATAAATTATATCTTTTCAGTAAGTCATGGGCAGTAAAATCATTATTCTCGTTAGCGAAAGGACATCGCGGATCTATCTTTTCTTCTTCTGGATTAATTGTCAAAATTTTTGCAAGTTTTTGTGCATAAACAGAATCTAGGTGCTCTGGCAACTCTTGTAAATTGTCTCCATAGACTGCCTTTATCGCGTCTATGTATTTGATTGCTAGGTCTAATTGTTTGTGGGAGTTCATCAGGATACCTCTTAGAAGATTTTTGTACTTAATGGCAATAATACTATAACCAAATCTCCAAACAAGATTAAAAGTTTTCTTATTTGGAGATTTGGTTATTGAAAAATTAGCGATCGCGTAGCTAAACAAGTAACGTTGTTACTAAAGTAGATTATTGATTTTTAGTAAGTCCTCGATAGTAAGTTCGTCGTTTTCTTCACAAATTTCTTTTAAGAATGTAGCACCATTTAGATTTTTTACTGTTTCTAAGTTTACGCCAGCAAGGATTACGCCAGTAAGAATACTATTTTTAAAATCCGCATAATCTAAATTTGCTTCACTCAAGTCTGCATCTAATAAATTAGACAGAACTAAGTTAGCTCCTCTCAGGTTGCATCCAATTAAATTACTGCGTCGTAAGTTAGCGTTTTCTAAACAAGCAAAAGCAAGATTTGCAGACCCAAACATTGCGTACTCTGCTGTAATCTTTTGCAAACTAGCTTTAGCAAAATTTACAGCGCGACAATTAGCATAAGTCATGTCTGCTAAATTAAATGTGGCATAAGAACAATCTGAATTCACTAAGTTGACTCCATGTAAACTGCTTTTGTTTAGCAAACTATAAACAAAAGAAGCTTCTTGTGTTTCTGCGTAATTAAGATTAGCTTCTATTAAATTGGCTTTATCTAATATTGCCCCATTTAAAATAGCTCCACTTAAATTTGCCTTATTTAAGTCAGCTCGGGTTAAATTAGCTCCACTTAAATCTGCTTCTGTTAAATCTGCCCCACTTAAATCTGCTTCTGTTAAATCTGCCCCACTTAAGTTGACTCCTGCTAAATAACTATATCTAAGATTTTTTCCTTTTAAGTTTGCTCCGATATAATTGTCAGTCATTTTTTTTGTTTCCTTTTTGATTAATGAATTTAATATTAGCCTTTACCGTATTAATGTAGTAAAGACTAATAACGTAGCTAAAGAATTGTTATTCCTTTAATAGCTGATATAGAAGCGCAGTTTACCGAGTCAACTTGCCCAAAACTTTCTGTAACAAAAGTTTTATATTTGTAGGGGTTGTAAAAAGCCTTGGTAGGCAATACAACATCAGTATCAATGTCGGCTAATTCCCCGTAAACGAAAGCGTGCACATTTTTGCGCTTCTGTTCAATGACTCTTTGTCTTCCGGCTTCCGAGACTTTAAATTCAGCATCATAAAGCAAGAGCGATTCCACGTGACCTACTACTAACCATTTTTTAGAAATATAAGCTTGTACGGACATTAACCCGTTTCTTAAATTCCGGTAAACACGAACTCTTGTCCCAATAAATTCAGTGCTTAATTCTCGTTTCATGTTAATTCTCACATTCCTGTTGGTTGTTTACTCTTCTACCATAGCAGATATTTTTAAAAGTATCAAGTCTTTTTATATAAGTAATTTAAAATACTCTACAAGCAAAAACTGGTTTAAATGTCAAGCAAAACTTTACAAAAATAAGTATTTTTTTTCTTGCTTATTTGTGAATAAACTGCTTTAATAAGGCAAAGCACAAATAAACAACGAATCAAACGCATGAATAAAACATGGGAGCGGTTAATACTGTATGCCGATAACCTAGGGTTAGAGTTTCAATTTAAGGACGATGCTAACGTTCTAGAGTTTTTCTCTGGCAAGGAAAAGATAGGAGAGCTGTCTCAATGCAAGCTTATGGGATGGGTTTTAGATAGTCAATACGGGTGTCGCCAGTTTAGCAATCAACCTAAAAAATTGATTAACCGAATTCAAGAAATAGCTTAAACACAACAACAAACACAACGAAAACTACCATGCTTAACTACACCGAATTATTCACCGAGTTTTCATCCGAAGTCCGTCAAGGATTACCTTACTGTCAAATACTAAACGCGCCCAATATGCCACAAGCGCAATTAGAGAAGTTGAGCCCTCCTCATGGCATATTCATCTCTAAAGAAAATGCCGAACTATCAGGATTGATTACCGAAGGTATGCAACCTCATGAGCAAGCATTTCGGGATGGAGATGAAATTGTAGAAGGGTTCATTCTTTCACATTTACGATTTATTGTTTTGCACATAACCCCACTGGTTGTACAGTCAGGAAGACAAATAGTAGGCTTTTATTTTGCCGATAACGGCAATGGGGTTAGTGACTTTGGAAAATTAGTTACCCAGAGTCCTGAGATTTACCATAATCGCTCTTGGTGGCTAATTGCTCCTTTAAACGATGCTAACCAGTTAATTAGCTCTACTCCCATAAAACTGTCATTAAGAGGTGCAGTAGGAGCAGCTTTTTCCCAAGAAAGAAAAAAAACATTGCAGGAGTTAGAAGTGGAGTTTTTCAAAAAAGCAGGAAAACCAAGACAAAATCTAAGTCCTAAAGCTCATTCTTTTTTAATCATGGATTGGAACTTATCGCCATATAAAGCCACTGGAAAAGCTCCCTATGAATACGTATCATCAAGACTAGGGATCACCGATACAGAGAAAGAAGACCACCGATATGGAAATGGCAAAGATTCAAGAAAAGTCAAGATAATGCCAGAAGTACTAGACAACCTTTTAATAGTTCCTTCGTCACCAACAGGACAGACAATCTCTAGCTGGTACGAAGACTATGAAGAAGCGTTTTTCCGAGCTATTAAGTCAATTGGTGCTCCCAGTCCGGCTAAAGAAGAAGAGCCTATCAATCTAGAATCAGATATGGCTGTTGCTCTTCAAGAAGCCCAAAGCGATCTGCTAGAAGAAATTGAACCACCATTCTAACCAATCTTTTCCCGGGATAACCCGGGAATTTTTCTAAATTCATTCAAAAATTAACTCATGTCACAACTATCATTACTACAAGTCGAAAAAACGTCAGTACAAGTTTTCTATGATGCCTTACTTAACGAACACTCATGGAGTAATTTAATTTTTTGTGCCAACGAAATAGAGCAAGAAGTTAATAACTTGGCTATTTACCAAGAACTGGGTTATTCATCCTTTAAGGAGTTTCTAGAGTCCCTAGGGAAAATAAAAAATGATTACGTCTACGCCATTAAATTAGTCTGGTGGCACAGAATGGTTTGGACAGATAAACATTTAAACTGGCTAAAGCGTGACCAATTTAAACAGTCTAAATTTGTTATCAAGTTTCCGTTTATAACTATCAATAAAAAAACAGGAAACTTAATGGTGAGACAAAACCAGTTACAAAAAGCTAAATCTAGTTGGCAACTGGCAAAATCTCAATACGGAGATAATATTCGTTTTGCAGACATGGAAACATTTATCGAGGGTTCATATAATCCTTATACAGAAGCCATGGAGAAACGAATAGACTTGTTAGAAAAAGATTTAGCATCTGCGCAACAAGGTATTTTATCTTTTTCTGGCTACAAAGCTAATAATAAAGAAATGCCCCCACGATATGCCGAGATATATACTCTGGCTCTACATTCCAACATGAGTGCTTTGCAACTCAAAATTTTTACTGATATTCTCATTTTGGAAGGATATTACCCGGCTTGTCGATACCTTGACCAATTCGAGATAATTGCCTAGATTCCCAAAACTTTTTTAGCCCGTTGCCAATAATTTAATCTATCAGCATACCCATTTAACCCGCCATTAATTAGGCGGGTTATTTTTTCGAAGTCTCCTCTGTCTGCCCAATAGTTTAGATTACGGCTGTGCCAAAACCATCCCGCTAATAACCCTAAATATTTAATATCTGCCGCTAATTCGGGCTTAGCCTCTAAATCAACTCCAATTGCTTTACCCGCTTGACGGTAATTATGTCGCCCAGTGAGCTGTATCCACCCGCGCCCTTTAAACTTCACTCCATCGCCAGGATTAACATTACCTAAGTCTTTTCTCCATTCATAGGCTTGCCCTGATGCTAATTCAACTGTATAACGCAGTCCACCTGATTCGTGTCCTATTTGCGCAAGAAAAGCAGCAATTCTTTGTCTATTAAATCCAATTTGATATCTATCTATCCCTTCTTGCAGAGATGGTAGTGAGGTTTCCAAAATAGACACAGAGGTATAAGGAAAAACTCCCTGTAAGTCTTTAACAGATAACTGCAATAAATCTACATGAAATGTCCAATGAGGCGCATAGATAAACCATGGTTCTCCATCAATGCAAATTTCAAAATGATTATCTGCTTTTGATTTAAGAATAGAACTAAAAAATTCTTTACCCGGCAGTACGTTTTTTTTATCTTGAGGTAATAATTCAACTGATTGTTTAAGAACTTTTTTAATAACAGTAGGGGAGTTTGCAACCAAAGTATACATAAAAGTTACCTTTTTATTTAATTGTAAACAATAAACCCGCTATAAATTTTGATGATAAACTTTACCTCAATCCAATAAAAAGTCAAGCTGCAATGGCAAAATTAGAAATTGTCGAGTTATTCTTTTCGGTAATCGGGAATAGAATAAATGCTGACCATGGCTATAAACTTTATTCAGCACTTAAAACAAAAATTCTTGATAAAAACCCAGAACTTTTACTAGATAGAAATTTTCCGGTTGATGTTAATATTTCCAGAATATCTGGAAAACCTTCTAGGTATGGAACAATTATTACAAACAAGTCAAAGTTAAAAATTAGAGGTCCACATGATTATCTTGCAGAGCTAAAAAAAATATTAAATGAGCAGGTTATATCAATAGGACATACCAAGATTTTTATTTACGAAGCAACAATTCTCCCACTTTGTCCAGAAGAAAGCTTAATCTCAGAAATGGTTATTATTAAATATCCTTTCTGGAAAACAATAAATTGTCAAGAAAAATTTTTAGCTTCTTGCAGAAAACAGTTATCAGCACTCAACATCAATAAAGAACCGCTTTTGTTAGAAAACACGTGGAATGCAACTAACCATACAATAATGACTGTAGAAAAAGATTCTCACAAAACTACGTACATTGGCTACGGAGTCAAGATTAATAATTTAAGCAGTCAGGAATCTATTGTTTTAAAAGTAGAAGGCATTGGGGGGAAAAGACACATGGGGTGTGGGTGGTTTGAATGAATAACTTTATATTTTCCTTAGATAATCCAGATTATTTATTGCCACATAAGATAGGAATCTTGGGACTTGCCAGAGTTTTAAGTCATGGCGATCGCTTAAACCTATTAGCACCAAATCAAATAACTTACTCAATCAATTCAAGAGAAATTACTCTTTCCTATAAGTGCAGCGATATTATAGCTTTTAGCGTTTTAAGTAAGCTTGCTTATTCTGTTGAGGATGGTTTAATAGATTCTCCTTGTCTTGAAATGACTGATGAAGAAAAGTTTGTTTTTAGCCAAGGGTTGTTGTTTTCTTTTCTTCAGCATAATATGCACAAAAAATTTACTGGAGAAAAAAAAGAGTTTACTTTTCCCATTGGAGATAATAACATTCCGTTTCATGCCACAACTAGGGCTATAAGTGAGTGTTATTACACATCTGTCATTCCTGGATTGTTTACTCATGGGGGAGACTTTGTATCTAGAGTCCAGATAAAAAGCCATAATTTTCCTGGAATGATACTGGATGAGCATAACCCAGAAAAAAACCTAGAATCAATAGATAAATTTCTGTTATTGTTTTTTCTCCCACTAGAAGCGCCAATAGTTTCATTGTCTAATGATTCTTTAGGTGCAAGAAAAGCACTGGTTTTAATAGAGCCTTATGATTTAACCAAACAACTAGAGATAAAAGTCCCCAGAAATCTACTTTTTTCTTTTTATTGCTCATATGGAGATGCTTTATTGTCTTTCGCTTGTCAACCGCACTATAAAGAACATATAGACGAACTTGAAAAAGAGTTTTATGTCTTAGGTACTCAAAGATGGAATTCAAAGCAAAAGTTTATCAAGAAAAAGGTTGTCAGACCTATAACCAACAATAAAATCAGAGAGCTTTTTAAAGCTTTTTCTATGGCTATTCCTAACACAGCTAGAGTTGTCAATTCTGATTCTTCAACAAAAGTTGCCGAGAATGAAAAAACCTTTATTAGTTCATCTCATTTACTGGGATTTATTGCAGAAAATTTAATTAATAATAACGATTGGCATTACAATTTAGGTCAATTTTTGTTAACTAAGCAATATTACGAGAAACAAACCCTGAAGTCTTTTATTCAAGAACACGGGGATAGTCATTACAAAGAAGTATTGTTTTTAAGTGAATCTGCATGGGAGGCTTATGTCAAAAGCAAAAAAATAAAAAAAGCTACTCCCAGTTATCGAAGCTTAAGAGTCAAGACTTGTTACTTATTACAATCCTCTACTAATGAGTTTAGTTTTAAAAGAAATTTGTTTAAACTATTCCCAGAGAAAATTGACTCATTTTTTTCTAAAGAACATGATTGGAAAATAATTAGAGATTGTATCCTGCAATCTATTTTTCTGTACAATTTCCCTAATTTAATAGAAAACAACAATGAATCCCATCAATAACAAATATTGTTTTATCTCTATCTTAACGCCATTTGGAATTGCTTCTAATAATAGAGGAGAAGGCGATGGAACTAATACATCTACGTTGCAGAAAATTTCTGTAGGAAAAGAAGAATTTACAACGGTTAGTTCTGAATCCATTCGCTGGGCATATCGAGAATATTTGGGAAGCGTTTACCCAGAGCAAGTCAATCGACTTTATGACGCAATGGTAGACGAATATCAAGTAAAAGACGAAAGTTACGATGAAACCAAATACATAGATGATGATATTTTTGGTTACATGGATGCCAAAAAAGATAGCAAAAATAAAAACGCCACGACAAAAAGAAGAGGTGTGTTAGAAGTTGCCAGGGCGATAAGCTTAACTCCTTATGATGGCGATAAAACATTTAACGCTAAAGCTGGAGAGATGAAAACTAGTACTTCTCTCTATAGTGTCGAGTTACACGCAACGCAGTATCAATATACTGTCGCGTTTAAAATGGGAGACTTTATCGTACCAGAGCGAGCAAAATACTTGCTAGATGCTATCGTTAATGTCCGCCATGTAGGGGGCAATCATTCAAGGTTTTTATACGACTTTGCCCCAACATCAATTG
>Ga0315909_10008018_pt1 | contig 11660 bp, 6 predicted proteins | sample LakEriMetagenome_11_FD_203527 | JGI IMG/M metagenome (GOLD analysis project Ga0315909, IMG submission 203527) | Freshwater fungal communities from buoy surface, Lake Erie, Ohio, United States - Buoy 2 MA125 | ecosystem: Environmental > Aquatic > Freshwater > Lake | place: USA: Lake Erie, Ohio...
CCACCTGCAACAAGGCGAAGCGTTTGGCCGCCTCGTCTTCTCCCGCCTGGCCTGCCGGTCTGGGTAAATGCCCGGTGTCGAGCAAGGCCACCCCCCGCACACGATCGGGAGCCAAACGCACCGCCTCGAGCACCACGCGTGCGCCCATGGAGTGCCCGGCCAACAAAAATGCAGGCGGGGCTGAAGCCAGCATTTGCCGCGCCATTTGGGGCAAAGAATCTGCCCCCGCATGGTCCACCACCGTGCAGTGGTGCTGCTGGCCGATCCAAGGCAACAAGGGCTCCCAAACGGTGTGATCACACATCAAGCCCGGCACCAAAAGTACGGGCAAGAAGTGGGCGGGCACGGCCTCAGGCAAGGGCAAATTCTTCATCACTGGCAATGAAATCAGGCGTGTCAGACATGAGGGTGTGGGCTCAGCGGGTTTTGCCAATGTCTTTCACATCGGTCACGGTCTCGATTTCCTGATTCCACAGCTGGCCACCCACCCGCTCTACACGGCGCACGTACATGTTGTGCACCACATCGCGCGTACGGTTGTCGATGTACATGGGGCCGCGTGGGCTCTCAAAAACCTGGCCCTTCATGGCATTCAGCAAAGCATCGCCACCTGCGCCCTTGGTGGCCTTGGCGGCTTCATAAATCACGCGCATGCCGTCATAAGCCCCCACGGCCATGAAGTTGGGGCGCAAACCGTTGTTGGCTTTGCCAAATGCCTCGACAAACTTTTTATTCACCGCCGAATTGTGCGAGGCCGAATAATGGTGCGCCGAGACCACACCCAGGGCCACATCGCCCATGTTGTTCAAGATATCGTCATCGGTCACGCTGCCCTCGGCAATCAGGCGAATACCGGCTTTGTCCAGACCGCGCTCGGCAAACTGCTTCATCAAAGCCGAGCCGACGCCTGCGGGCACAAAGGTAAACAGCGCATCGGGCTTGGCATCACGGACCTTTTGTAAAAACGGCGCGAAATCAGGGCTGCGCAAAGGCACCCGCAAAGTCTCGATCACCTGCCCACCGTTATTGATAAAGCGCTGGTTAAAGTACTTTTCTGAATCAATGCCCGGCGCGTAGTCGGTCACCAAACTCACCACCTTCTTGATGTTGTTCTTGGTGGCCCAGTCGGCCAAGGTGGTCACCACTTGCGGCACGGTGAAGCTGGTGCGAACAATATAGGGCGATGCCTCGGTAATGATGGAGGTGGCCGCCGCCATCACCACCAAGGGCGTTTTGGACTGCGTGGCCACGGGTGCAGTGGCCATGGCCAGAGGTGTCAGGCCAAACCCGGCCAACACCTGCACTTTGTCATTGATGACCATTTCTTGGGCAATTCGCTTGGTCACATCGGGTGTGCCAGTGTCGTCTTTGACAATCAGCACCACTTTGCGGCCCGCCACCGTTTCGCCGTTTTGCGCCATGTACAAGCGCACCGCCGATTCCATTTGCTTGCCGGTAGAAGCAAAAGGCCCCGACATGGGCAATATCAGCCCGATTTTGAATGTGTTGTCCTGTGCGTGCGCCAGGCCCACCACAGAAGTCAGGGCCAAACCCAGCATCGAACCCAATACTTTGCGCTTATTCATGTGTGTCTCCAATGAAATGAAACCACGTCTAGGGTCGGACAAAGCTTGTGCCCGCTGCCCCGACGACGCCAACCGCATCATTGTCAAGCCCGGTACAGGCGTCCAATGCTTTTAGCAAACGAGCTATGCGTTTGGCTTATTTACAGGGTTTTCACTTGTCATCTCGTCAGCCACCTGGCGGCACGCCTGCAACAGGGTTTGCATGCCAGGTGTCAGCAGAGTTCCAGAGCGGCGGATCAAGCCAATAGTACGAACGGCTTGCGGTGTCTCCAAAGGCAAAACCACCACCAAACCCGCATGAATTTCGCTTTGAATTTGCCGGGGCGACATCATGGCCAACCGGTCGCTTTGCAGCAACAAAGACTGCATCATCAAGGCACTGTTCACGCGCAACTGGGCCGCAGGCAGGGCCAAGCCCACGCTGTTCAAAGTGCGTTCAAACACCGTTTGTGCGGGGGTGTTGGGCATGGGCATGACCCATTGCGCGGTCTCCAGGTGCGCCCAAGTGAGCTTTTTGCTCAGGGCTAAGGGGTGCCCGGCCCGCGCTACCACGGCCAAGCCGTCTACAAACAAGGTCTCTTGCATCAAGCCTTGAATAGAAAAATCGGGCCGCAAAGCGCCCACGATCAAATCAATCTCGGCATCGCGCAGTTTTTGCACCAAGGCATCGTAGGTGCCATCGACCACCGTGACCTGCAAACCCGGCAAAGCCTGCAACAACTGGTTGACCGCCCGGGGCAACACCGGCCCCACAGAAAAGGGCAGCGTGCCAATGACCAAGCGCCCCGCCACCCGACCATTCAAAGCAGCCAACACTTCGTCGGCCTGCGCCAACTCGGATTCAAATAACTTGCACCCACGAATCGCCTGCGCGCCCCACTCGGTTAAGCGCAAGCCCTGACTGCGGCTGCGCAAAAATAATTTTTTGCCACTGAAATGCTCCAACTGCGCCAAGCTTTGGTGCACCGCAGATTGGCTCACGCCCATTTGAGTGGCAGTGACCGTTTCGGAGCCCGTGACGGCCAGCGACAAAAGCACCCGCAAATGGCGCCAACCCACGCCCGTGGCAAAGCGACAACTCAGCCAGCCATGCCCCTCGGGCACAGCAGATTTTTGAGGGCTGGGCATGGCCAGATAGGCAAATGCCCGGTTGCAGCGCTGCAACAACTCGGCCCACTGCGGCGTGCCCCGCATGCCGCGGGCAGAACGGTCAAAAATCACCTGCTGCAAAGCCGCCTCGAGCGACTGCACCGAGCGCGTCACCGAAGACTGCGACAAATGCAAAGCCTGCGCCGCCCCCAGGCTGCTGCCGGTCAGTGAAACGGCACAAGCGGTGCGTAAAAATTTAAGGTGATCGACCAGGGGCATGGGCTTCCCTACACATTCAGGCTCTTGGGGCAACGAGGAGGCGCGTTGCGCAAACCCTGCAACACACGCCCGACTGCACGCATTATGCGAAACGCTAGACTGGCCGCCTTTCAGGGAGTTTTGATATGCAACGTTGCCCTTGGTGCGAAGGCTTTGACCTGTACCGCCACTACCACGACACCGAATGGGGCGTGCCGCTGCGGGACGACCTGGCGCTGTTTGAGCTGATCAACCTAGAAGGCGCACAGGCGGGGCTGTCTTGGTCTACCGTGTTAAAAAAGCGCGAAACCTACCGCGCTGCTTTTGACCAATTTGACCCCGTCAAAATCGCCCGTTACGACGACGCCAAAGTGGCCCAGTTGTTGGCCGACCCCGGCATCGTGCGCAACCGCCTCAAAGTGGCCGCCACCATTGGCAACGCCCAAGCCTATTTGGCACTGCAAGCCAACGGGCAAAGTTTTAGCCAGTTTGTCTGGCAATTTGTGGGCGGCAAACCCCTGCAACACCAACGACACAGCATGAGCGAGGTGCCCGCCCAAACCTCAGAATCCGACGCCCTGAGCAAAGCCCTGAAAAAGGCCGGCTTCAAATTTGTCGGCACCACCATCTGCTATGCCTTCATGCAGGCGGCCGGCATGGTCAACGACCACTTGGTGAGCTGCCACAGGCATGGGGAGGTTGGGGAGTGAGTGGTGGGGGCGTGCACCACATTCATATGAATATGCCCACTTTCATATTAGCAACCCAGGCACTTTCATCCCCCCTGTAACCATTTCCCAAACTTTGCCGAATTGGCACTAGGACAGCGGCAGGTATCTCTTAAACCCACTGCTGTTTTGTTATTCAATATCAACTTGGGAAATTCATGAAAACTACTACAACTGCTTCTTTCGCCATGGCTGCTGCCGTTTTGGCTTTGTCTGCCAGCGCTTTCGCTGCCGACGCACCTAAAGGCTCCATGGGCAAAGCCATTGGTGCCAATGACACCGTGCATTGCTACAACGTGCATGACTGCAAGGGCAACAGCGATTGCAAGACTGCTGACAATTCCTGCAAAGGCCAAAACTCTTGCAAAGGCCACGGCTTCAAGGCCGTTTCTGCTGCCAAGTGCCTGTCATCCAAAGGCACCATCGGCGATCTGTGATCCGATCTGCACCTTTGTGCAAAGCAAGCCCGGGCTTTGGCCTGGGTTTGCGCACACAACACTACCCCGATTTTCAGCGGCAACGCCAACCGCTTGATTGGTTGGAAATCATCACCGACAATTTTCTGGTCGAAGGGGGTCGCCCGCTGTTAATGCTCGAAGCCATGCGCCGCGACTATCCGCTGGCCATGCATGGCGTGGCCATGTCCATTGGCAGCGCCGATGGTTTGGACCTGGCGTATTTGCAAAGGGTGAAAGGGCTGGCACAGCGCATTGAACCACTTTGGGTGTCTGACCATTTGTGCTGGAGCGGTCTGGGCAAAACCATGCTGCACGACCTGAACCCCCTGCCCTACACCGAAGAAGCGGCGCGGCGCGTGATTGCCCACATCAAGCAGGCGCAAGATATTTTGCAGCGCCGCTTGGTGATAGAAAACGTTTCGAGCTATGTGGACTTTGCCCACAGCGGCGCCACCGAGTGGGAGTTTTTGCACCATGTAGCCACTCAGGCCGATTGCCTGCTGCTGGTGGATGTGAACAACATTTATGTCTCATCGGTTAACCATGGTTTTGACCCACAGCATTACCTCGATGCATTGCCGCGCGACCGCGTGCAACAAATTCACCTGGCTGGCCACAGCCGCCACCCCACCCACATCATCGACACCCACGACCACCCGGTGTGCGAAGAAGTTTGGGCGCTTTATGCCGCCGCTTGCCGCCGCTTGGGGCCCGTGGCCACCATGATCGAGCGCGATGACCACATACCGCCACTGCCTGAATTGCTGGCCGAAATGGCCATTGCCCGCGCCATCGCGAAAGAAAATGTCGGACTGGCTGCGGTTGAAAAAGCCGCTTCAACGACAGCCTTGCTGCTGACCACGCCGCTGCACATTCGCAGCTTGGCCCACACAGTTGTAGGCGCTGGCTCAAGTCCGGGTGTATCGCCACCGGCCTTGCTGCAACTGCAAACAGATTGGCTTGAATACGTGTTGACTGACCCGCCTGCCGACACCGCCCCGGCGCGTTTGAGTTTGAGTTTGGCCACTGGTTTCGGTTTGAGCGGCGAAGCTAAAGACACCCCCGCCGACCGCTTGGGCATTTATCACAGTGCTTACCGTTTGCGCCTGTGCGAGGTGTTGAGTGAGAGTTTTGAGAAAACCAGCTCATATATGGGCTCGGTTTTGTTTGACCAAGAAGCCAACCAATTTGTTGTGCAACAACCGCCCGCCGAACGCAACCTGGGCCGCTACGGCAGCAATTTGCCCGCGTTTTTGGCGCAGCGCTACCCCGACAACCCGGAACTGGCTGAGTTGGCCCAACTGGACTGGGATTTGCGCACCCGCTTTGACGGGGCCAACCACCCCGCTCTTTGCGCTGCCGACCTGGCACCTCAGGCCGATGGCCATTTGGCTTTTATTGACATGCCCCAACCGCTGCACCCCAGTGTGGTGTTGCGCGACAGCCGAACCAACGCCATCAAACTCTGGCGCGCCATAGACGACGATGTAGACGTGCCCGAAGTGGCCTACCTGCCCAAAGAAGATGAAGCGAATGGCCCTCCGGGTTTGATGGTCTGGCGATGGAACTTGCAACCGCATTTCATGCGCCTAGACCCGGCCCAATACCGCTTCATGCAAAGCCTGGCCGAAGGTTTGTCGATTAATGAAAGCAGCGAATGCTGGGCCGACACCGATGTGCTGCCTACCCCCGAAGTGCTGGGCGCTTGGCTAAAAGACTGGCTGGCCCAAGGGATCTTGCGGCTGGGGTGATGGGGGGGGTGACAAGGTGGGGGCAAAGTCGTCTGGGATGAATTTAGCCAAGCCGAATTTGCTACCTGCATCGCGACAAGAGCTATAAGCGTTTAATCAGCTCTGCAGAAGTTTGAGCCTGCCCCTCAATGGCTCAACTGCCCCCAAGCCTTTTCCAGCCGCTTGACGCTGACCGGCTGCGGGGTGCGCAGTTCTTGCGCAAAGAAGCTCACGCGCAATTCCTCCAGTAACCAACGGAACTCCAGCATGCGGGCGTCTTGTGCGCCTTTGCGGTCGGCCACCAAGCGCCAATAGCGTTGTTCTTGCGGCTTGATTTCGGCCAAGCGCTGGGCATCGCGGGCGGGGTCGGCGCGGTATTTGTCCAGCCGCAGGGTGATGGCTTTCAGGTAGCGGGCGCAGTGTTGCAGTTGCGCCCAGGGGGTGGCGGCCATGAAGTTTTTGGGCATCAGGCGCTGCAGTTGTTGGTTGCAGTCTGCGGTGGCTTCAGGGGCGTTTTTGGTGTCTTTGATCTTGCGGGTGGCGGTGCCAAACTCCAGCAACACCGTGCTGGCTAGGCGTGCCACTTCGTTGGCAATCAGGGTCAGGCGCCCCCTGCCTTCCTCTATGCGCCGCTTGAAGCTGATGTCGTCATTGGGCAAAGGGTCGAGTAAGAAGGCGCGGTCCAGCGCCACGTCGATGATCTGGGTTTTCAGATCGTCTGCCGTGCCCAGCGGCATATAGGCCACCGCCATTTTTTGCAAGTCGGGGATGTTTTTCTCAAGGTATTTGAGTGCGTCTTTGATTTGAAGGGCAAACAGGCGGCGCAAGCCCGCCCGGTTTTTGGTGGCGGCCACATCGGGTTCGTCAAACACTTCAATCGTCACGGCATCGCCCATGTCCACCAGTGCGGGGAAACCGATGAGGGAGTGCCCGCCTTTGCTGATTTCCATAAGCTCAGGCAGTTCGCCGAAGGTCCAGGCGGTGTAGCGCTGGGGGGTGGCGGGCAAGTTTGGCGCGGGGGCTTTCGCTTGAACACTTGCCGTGGCAGGGGAGTTATTGGAGGCTTTGCCGGACGAAGCTGCTGCCGTGCCAGCGCGAGCATGGATACCCGCCTTCGCGGGTATGACAGAGGGGGCGTGCATGACAGCGGGGGCTGACATGACAGATTCTTTTGTTACACCCGGCTGCCCCTGCCCTGTCACACCCGGCTGCCCCTGCCCTGTCACACCCGGCTTGACCGGGTGTCCATCTGCTGCATGGCTACCCGCGTTCGCGGGTATGACAGAGGGGGCGGGTATGACAGAGGGGGCGGGTATGACAGAGGGGGCGGGCATGACAGCGGGGGCGGGCATGACAGCGGAGGCTGACATGACAGAAGAGGCCACGCGGAGTTGGGCCAGGGCTTGGAAGGCGCCTCGGGCTTTGGCGCCCAGCTCGCCTTTCAATGCGCCCAAGTTGCGGCCCATGCCCAGGTGGCGGCCGTGTTCGTCCACCACCCAGAGGTTCATGAACAGGTGCGGGCTGAGCATGTCGTGCTTGAAGTCGGCACGTTTCACGTCCAGACTGGTTTCGTCGCGCACTTTCTTCAGCAACACATCGGTCAGCGATCCGGCCCCAAAGACTTCGGGCACTGACAGTTCGGCAGCCAAGCGGGCAGCCGATTCGGGTAAAGGCACAAAACGTGAGCGGGGACGCTGCGGCAGGCTTTTCAGCAGGGCCTGAATTTTGTCTTTAAGCAAGCCGGGAACCAACCATTCGCAACGATCTTCGCTGACTTGGTTCAACACAAACAGGGGCACGGTCACGGTCACGCCGTCGCGTGCATCGCCCGGTTGGTGCAAATAAGTGGCTTGACAGTCAGTGCCGCCCAAACGGATTTGTTTGGGAAAAGCCAGCGTAGTGATGCCTGCGGCTTCGTGCCGCATGAGTTCTTCACGCGAGAGCAGCAGCAGGCGGGGTTGTTTGATGCTTTCGTTGCGGTACCAGTTTTCGAGCAAGCGGCCACTGCAAACATCGGGTGGTATTTGCTGGTCATAAAAGGCGTAGATCAGCTCGTCGTCTACCAGCACGTCTTGGCGACGGGACTTGTGCTCCAGCTCCTCGACCTTGGCAATCATCTTGTGGTTGGCCGCCAAGAACGGCAACTTGGTTTCCCACTGGTCACCCACCAAGGCTTCGCGGATGAAAATCTCGCGTGCCCCGTGCAGGTCCACCCGGCTGTAGGGGGTGCGGCGGCCGCTGTAGACCACCAGCCCATAAAGGGTGGCCCGCTCCAGTGCCACCACTTCTGCCGATTTCTTTTCCCAATGCGGGTCGAGCAGTTGTTTTTTTAGCAAGTGCGCGCCCACTTGTTCCAACCATTGCGGTTCGATGGCGGCGATGCCCCGGCCAAACAAGCGGGTGGTTTCGACCAGTTCGGCCACCACGATCCAGCGGCCCGGCTTTTTAGACAGGTGTGCGCCGGGGTGTTTGTGAAACTTGATGCCGCGTGCGCCCAAGTAGGCATCTTCGTCTTCGAGCTTGTAACCCACGTTGCCCAGCAACCCGGCCAACATGGACAGGTGCAGTTGCTCGTAACTGGCCGGTTGGGTGTTGATACGCCAGCCGTGTTCGGCCACCACAGTGAGCAGCTGGGTGTGGGTGTCGCGCCATTCACGCACCCGCCGGATGTTGATGAAGTTTTGCCGCAACAGTTGTTCGTATTGGCGGTTGCTGAGCTTGTGCTGTGGGGCTTGGGTTGTGGTTTGGCGAGTATGGATACCCGCGTTCGCGGGCATGACAGAGGCGGCGGTTTTGACAGATTCTTTTGCCACACCCGGCTGCCCTCGACCTGTCACACCCGGCTGCCCTCGATCTGTCACACCCGGCTGCCCTCGATCTGTCACACCCGGCTGCCCTCGATCTGTCACACCCGGCTGCCCTCGACCTGTCACACCCGGCTTGACCGGGTGTCCATTTGCTGCAGGGATAACCGCGTTCGCGGGCATGACAGAGGGGGCGGTTTTGACAGATTCTTTTGTCACACCCGGCTGCCCTCGACCTGTCACACCCGGCTTGACCGGGTGTCCATGGGCGGGGCCGCCTCTTGAGTCGTGAATCCATTTCCAGAGCTTGAGGTAGCCGGTAAATTCACTTTTGTCGTCGTCAAATTTGGCGTGTTGCTGGTCGGCTTGGGCTTGGGCGTCCATGGGACGGTCGCGCACATCCTGTACCGACATGGCACTGGCAATGATCAGCACTTCGTCCAACGACTCGCGGTGCCGGGCCTCCAGAATCATGCGGCCCACGCGGGGGTCAAGCGGCAAGCGTGCCAGTTCTTTGCCAATGGGCGAGAGTTCGTTGTCATCGTCCACCGCGCCCAGTTCGGCCAGCAGTTGATAACCGTCGGTGATGGCTCGGCGGGAAGGGGCTTCGATGAACGGAAAGTCTTCGACCACGCCCAGGTGCAGCGACTTCATGCGCAAGATCACCCCGGCCAGCGAGGAGCGCAAAATTTCCGGATCGGTGAAGCGGGGGCGTCCAGTAAAGTCTTTTTCGTCGTAAAGGCGAATACAAATACCGTTGGCCACACGCCCGCACCGCCCTGCCCTTTGGTTGGCGGCGGCTTGGCTGATGGGTTCGACCAACAGCTGTTCCACCTTGCTGCGCAGGCTGTAGCGCTTGACGCGGGCCGTGCCTGCGTCAATCACATACCGAATGCCGGGCACGGTGAGCGAGGTTTCGGCCACGTTGGTGGCCAACACAATGCGGCGACCATTGGAGGCCTCAAAAATCTGATCTTGCTCAGCCTGCGAGAGTCGTGCAAACAGCGGCAACACTTCGGCGTTGCGCGTCAGGGCTTGGTGCGCAAGGTGTTTGCGCAAGTGGTCGGCCGCTTCGCGAATCTCGCGTTCGCCGGGCAAAAAGATCAGGATGTCGCCCGCTGCCCCCCCCAGCCAAAGTTCGTCCACACCGTCAGCAATGGCTTCATTTAGGCCGTAGTCACGCGATTCTTCAAACGGCCGCCAGCGTTGTTCCACCGGAAAGGTACGGCCCGACACCATGATGATGGGTGCGTTGCCTTTGCTGGAGGCAAAGTGCTTGGCAAAACGGTCGGCGTCGATCGTGGCCGAGGTGACCACCACTTTCAGGTCTGGGCGGCGCGGCAGGATTTGACGCAGATAGCCCAACAAAAAGTCGATGTTCAGGCTGCGCTCATGCGCCTCGTCAATGATGATGGTGTCGTAGGCTTGCAGCAGTGGGTCGGTCTGGGTTTCGGCCAACAAGATGCCGTCGGTCATGAGCTTGACCGAGGCGTTTTTGCTCAAGCGGTCTTGAAACCGCACCTTGAAACCCACCACTTCGCCCAGCGGGGTCTTGAGTTCTTCGGCAATGCGCTTGGCCACCGAGCTGGCGGCAATTCGGCGCGGCTGGGTGTGGCCAATCATCCGGGCACGCTCACCGGGTTTGGCATTGAGCTTGCCGCGCCCCAGGCTGAGGGCAATTTTGGGCAACTGCGTGGTTTTACCCGAGCCGGTTTCGCCGCACACAATGATGACCTGATGCTGCTGCATGGCGGCCATGATTTCGTCTCGGCGGGCAGAGACCGGCAGGCCTTCGGGAAACTCGATTTGGAGGGGGGTATCGGACAAGGCGAAAACTTCTGTGAAAATCAGTGCAAGAACAGCCGGGATTATCCCAGTCCCGAGCACCCCCCACTTTTGCTTTCCAAACATTGCCCATGTCCACTGTTTTCAACTTTACCTTTGTGCCCTGGTTCCGGTCGGTGGCGCCATACATTCACATGCACCGGGGCAAGACCTTTGTGGTGGGCATCGCGGGCGAAGCGATTGCGGCGGGCAAGCTGCAAAACTTGGCGCAAGACTTGGCGCTGATCCAAAGCATGGGCGTCAAAATTGTGCTGGTGCACGGTTTCAGGCCCCAAGTGAATGAGCAACTGGCCGCCAAAGGGCACGCCCCCCAATATTCCCACGGCATGCGCATTACTGACAGCGTGGCGCTGGACTGCGCACAAGAAGCTGCAGGGCAACTGAGATACGAGATCGAGGCAGCATTTAGCCAGGGCTTGCCCAACACCCCCATGGCGGGTTCCACCGTGCGGGTGATTTCAGGCAATTTCATCACCGCACGCCCGGTGGGCATTGTGGATGGGGTGGATTTTCAGCACTCAGGGCTGGTGCGCAAGGTCGATGTGGACGGCATCATGCGCACCCTGGACATGGGGGCCATGGTTTTGCTTTCACCGTTTGGCTTTTCGCCCACGGGAGAAGCCTTCAACCTGACCATGGAAGAGGTGGCCACCAGTGTGGCAGCCGAGTTACAGGCCGACAAACTGATCTTTTTGACCGAGATCCCGGGCATCCGGATTCAACCGCACGAGCCCGAGAGCGAGGACAACCCCATTGACACCGAGTTGCCGCTGGCTGCTGCCAAACAGTTGCTGGCCTCGCTGCCCAACCCTACCCTGCCGACCGATGTGGCGTTTTATTTGCAACATTGCGTCAAGGCCTGCGAAGAAGGGGTGGAACGCTCGCATATTTTGTCGTTTGCAATCGATGGCGCTTTGTTACTGGAAATTTATGTGCACGACGGCATCGGGACCATGGTGGTCGATGAAAAACTGGAAGAACTGCGCGAAGCCACGGCCGACGACGTGGGCGGAATTTTGCAGCTGATTGAGCCCTTTGAGAAAGATGGGACCTTGGTCAAGCGTGACCGCACCGAGATTGAGCGTGACATTGACCACTACACCATCATTGACCACGACGGTGTGATTTTTGCCTGCGCGGCGCTGTACCCCTGCCCCGAAGC
>Ga0315909_10008019_pt1 | contig 11659 bp, 13 predicted proteins | sample LakEriMetagenome_11_FD_203527 | JGI IMG/M metagenome (GOLD analysis project Ga0315909, IMG submission 203527) | Freshwater fungal communities from buoy surface, Lake Erie, Ohio, United States - Buoy 2 MA125 | ecosystem: Environmental > Aquatic > Freshwater > Lake | place: USA: Lake Erie, Ohio...
CACTATCTGGATTTATTGTCAAATTATTAGTTGTTGTAAATAAACAACATTTGGTCCGGGGTACAGGAATCGAACCTGTATTGACTGCTTAGAAGGCAGCTGTATTATCCATTATACTAACCCCAGATAAATTACTAACTTGCCTCTATTGTAGCAGACTATTGATTTGTTGTCAAGTTTTTTACTAAATAATCAGATGATATCATTATTAAATTTACCTAAACCATCAGATAATCTAATGTCAATGATTGTATCACATCTTGATACTTTGAAATTTTCCAACAATGCCAAAACATATTATGATCTCACGCAACAAGGTAAGGTTAATTGTTGTGAAGGTCAAATTTTTCAGTGTTCACCACTGATAACTATGCAAATGTACAAGGAATTTTATCCTCATATAAAAATGAAATTTCTTACTACTATAGGTATCTTTAAAAATACTGACCTGACTAAATTAGCATACTTGCCGCCTCACATAGATGCTACTAGAAAATTAGTTTTAAATTATGTCATTGATGAGGGAGGTAAGAACACACTAACTTCAATGTATAAAATGAATTGTTCAAAATCTACTTTACCGCGTGATATACAAATGATATCATATGAAAATCTAGACTTGTCTTTTTCAGTGAAAACATTGAAGGATAATTGGTATGCAACTGATGTTCAAAATTATCATAGTGTAGATAACATTGAAACTCAAAGAGTTATCTTAACCATAAGTTTTAGTGATATAAATTATTCTTATTTTAAAAACAAATATAATAATTTTATTGTAAATGAGTGGCTCCTCGACCTGGGCTCGAACCAGGGACCAATTGATTAACAGTCAACTACTCTACCACTGAGCTATCGAGGAATATGTTTGGTGCCCCCACCATGACTTGAACACGGGACCTACCGCTTACAAGGCGGTTGCTCTACCACTGAGCTATAAGGGCATATTTTATTTAACTGAAGTATATCACAACAAAACTTTTTTGTCAAGTAATTTTCCAAGAAATTATTTTGTTACATGACCTAACAATATTTAAAATTTCACTACGATCCAAGATGCTAACTAATTTGCCTAACTTTATAAAACCAAATGCAAGTTTAGGATCGTCTATTTTATATTTTTGTTTTATCGTGCTTCTCTCGTAAAAATCTTTGAATCGTTTACGATACATTTCGGTATCAGCCGGGTCATCAAAGAATCTTAAATGATGATACGGTGATATGATGTTTTGGGGACGAATTTGTTCTACTGGACAATCATAATCGTTACCTTTTAGCATAGCAAATGCTTCACGACCCACTAGTGGGTAGTGCAATACCATTTCACCAAACTTTACGCTTGGATCAAATAATTCGTAATCATCATCATTAATAGGTACTGATTTATCAAAATTAGGAAGCACTACCAACATCAAACTTTCATGTTGCTGATTTTTATACAAGTGCTCCAATATATGAATAACATCATTATATTCGCTTATTTGCCGTAGACGTTCTGGATCTTTTTCAACACGAACTATTTCTGGAAAATGAACATGTAATTTGTTCAAGCAATGTTGAGGATCATTTTCATCCCATTGTGTTTCTATTTTTTCAGGAACCCATTGATTCAAAGAAGAAATTAAAGCAATTAATCTACTAACGGCAGCTGTTCTTTTTTCAGGAGATGTTGAACCCATTGAACCCATCCATGGATTGTATCCTTTCTTTAAAGCATCAACTGTAGTTGATTCCATTAAATTAGCCCAAGTTTGAGCAGGATGATGTTGCTCTAACTCATATACAAACGTATATGAATTAGAGTCATTGCCTATAGTTAGATGGTAATTTTTGTAATTCATCTATGATAATAGTATTCTACTGTGCTTAGGAACACCTGCTAACAAGTATTCCATTTGGTCAGCAAGAATAGTTCTATGCTGAAGAATCATGTTTTCATAATGATTAGGTACGTAAGGTGCGTAAAGCAATTCCATACGTGCTTCTTTCAAACTCTTATGACCCTTCTTACTGTTACAATCTTTGCAAGCTGTAACAACGTTCATCCAAGTGTTTTCGCCACCTCTGCTCTTTGGAACAATATGGTCACGACTTAGTGTATGATAGTTTGCAAAGTATTCACCACAGTAAGCACATACATGTCTATCACGACCGAACAATGTTTTGTTAGTTAGTGCAACACATGAGTGTTTGTATGGATTGAATCCATGACCTTTGATAGCAATGATGCTAGAAGTTTCTAAATAGCTTAACGTACCGTCTTTTTGTATGCCACCACGATATTTAGCCACAATATTCCCCATTGACCATGCAATGGCATCTTTTGCTTTATAGGTAATTGCGTCATCATTTGAGATCCACTGCCGGGGAACTCCTGAGATATCTAGTGCTAGAACAGCCATGGTGTACTCCTTTTCTTGCTATTGTCACTAATTGTATTTAATGTCGGTTTGGCGGGTCCTGCAGGAATCGAACCCACATCCCGAAGTTCGAAGCATCGTATTCTATCCATTGAACTAAGGACCCAAGTTTTTATTATAGTGCCTTTACGATTTCCTGTAAAGTTTTGGTTTCCCAATCAGTAGGCAACTGGTCAAATATTTCTTTTATTACAATTGCCTGAATTAGGGGGTGAGAATCTAAGTACGCAGTGAGTACTTTTGTTTTCTTAAACTCATTGATCTCATCAATGAATCTTAGGTGTTGCTGTGCTTCAATATAGTTATTGTGAAATGATTTTGCATATTCAAAATCAAAGTCACCTGCATTTTTATCTTTTACTATAGATGATAATTTATCTATAAATGTTTCTTTGTAAATTTCACTTAAATCTAAATGATGATAATAATCTACAGGATTAGAAGGTTTTGCAAATTGTTCTTCATTAACTTCATGTGGATTATTTTTATTACGCAGATTATACCATTGACGATATGCACTTACATGGTATGGCATATTTGGCATACCCTCTGCTTTATTAAAATCTAATTTATTTGGCATCGTGAAAATATCATTGTAATATTTTACAAATACATTTCGATGATGTAATGAAGTGTTATCCAAATTGTAAACATCAATATTGTGTACTTTAAAAATTTCTTGAATTTCAAAATATAAAGGCCACTTTGTTATTGCATTTATGTGGCCTAATTGATTGTAATGTTTATCTTCAGCGGATATCTGAATTATGACCGGGTCTCTATCAAATCCTATAATATTATACACTGATTTAATAAGCCAATAGTTATCCCATCCGTTTATAAGATATATTTTTTTATCTTTCGGTTGATTTAGAATCAACCAAAATACTAGTTGGTCGATTCCGCAATGTGTGGGATAACGATGATGTAAATGTGACGTTCCCAAACCACCATATTTTTCTGTTTGAGAAGTATTGATAGGATTATTAACTGTTGAATCTTTTAAAGATTCTTCACTTTTACTTAAGCACCAACTGACATAACTACCTGAATATCCAGCTGGATATATCAAATATATATTTTTGTTTAGCATCAAATCCTATCAGATATCAGACACGGCAACATTTGTTATAACAACAGAATGTGTTGTGTTTATCGGATTGAGCCAAGCATACCACGCATCAACTGCGTCCTGATCTAACCAAATTCTTTTTATACGGTATTCATCTAAAAATTCTACTTCTCCGTCAGTTTTCCCAGCTTGTCGTAATTCTTCTATTTTACTAGCTATTTCACTCAGATACTCCATACTTACTGAGTCTACTGGGTCTTGATGAGTTGCAATAACTGATTTTGTATATATTGGCATAATATTCTCCTATTATATATATTTATCACACTGAATGTAAAATTATTAAAGTTATTTGGTGCCACAGACTGGACTCGAACCAGTAACACAAGAATTTTCAGTCCTCTGCTCTACCATTGGAGCTACTGCGGCGTTGTTTGGTGGATGATAGTGGGATCGAACCACTGACCTCTTCGATGTCAACAAAGTATTCTACCGCTGAAATAATCATCCTGGTGCCCCTAGATGGAGTCGAACCATCGACTTCTCTATACCAAAGAGATATTTTACCGTTGCAAACTATGGGGGCATATAGGGCGGGAGCCTAACTATCTTATTGTTAATAAGCCTCGCTAGATTGTCTCGTATAGGCAAGTTTATACACCCATCAATCATACTATAGTGTCATCACAGTTAACCCCACTGTGACTAGATTGACAGGGACTCGAACCTATCGTCTATCCCATAACTGGCACCCCCTCAAGGATTCGAACCTCGGAGTGTCGGAATCAAAATCCGATGCCTTAGACCAACTTGGCGAAGGGGGTAAATTTGGTAGCCACGGACAGTTTTGAAATGTCGACCTATCGCTTATCAAGCGAGTGCTCTTCCTCTGAGCTACGCGGCTAAATTGTTTGGTGGATGTAAGTAGATTTGAACTACTGACCTGCTCCGTATGAAGGAGATGCACTACCGCTGTGCTATACATCCATGGGGTGCTTGATGGGATTCGAACCCACGTATATCGGAATCACAATCCGAGGTCTTAACCGCTTGACGACAAGCACCGTGTAGAACCGATGAGATTATATCAGGGAAACATTCAATTCTTTTAATTTGTTAAGATAGTGTACTTGACCTTGACTAACAGTTGAGCGCCAATCAGTTAATGAATCTTCATTCGCACCATCACTAACAAACTTATAACATAAAAATTCTATGTTATGTTTCTTACATACTTTTGCAATAGCATATGCTTCCATATCTACTACATCAGCAGGTATAAGTAAGTTACTATCAGTGACAAAGTTATCACCTGTGCTACAAATTAATCCATCACCATTATCAATAATAATTGTATCTTCAAATGGTGTTTGACCTGGTAGACTACCTAACTCACAGCACATCATATCACGTTGTACAAACTTTGATACTTGATGGAAGCCTGACTTAACAGTAACTCCACCAGCAGTGCCAAAGTTAATAACACGTTTTGGATTGTACTTTGCAATACATTCAGCCGCTGTCATGGCGGCATTGACTTTACCTACACCAGTGAAAAATACTTTCATACTGAAGGCCATGTCAGGTGCTTCTTCTTTCAATGCAATTAAAATTAAATCTGTCATTTAGTTTTCTCATTAAATTATCTGGTGGAAACGGTGAGATTCGAACTCACGGTGCCATCTCTGACACGACAGTTTTCAAGACTGTAGCAATAAACCGGGCTCTGCCACGTTTCCGTTTAACTTTTTGTATCAACAGTTTGACCCTTATCATTGTAAGTGTCAAGTGTACCTTGATATGTGTATGTCACACATTCATAATAGGTCTTGAGTGATTTTGGATCTAGTATTTGTGAATACTGACGGACTACGATTTCGTCACGCACATAGTCTGTTATTCGTTGTATAGATTGAATTTCCATCAAGTATTTATTGATACCATATAGGAACACACTCTTAAACAGTCCTTCAACGCTAGTCGCTATCTCCCCTACTAGAGGGCGGAACTGTGAATGTGTTCTTATATGGTAGAAGCACAGGGACTTGAACCCTGAACCTACCGGTTAAAAGCCGGTTGCTCTAGCCAGTTGAGCTATACTTCCATAAGTCGTATGTTTGATTTTACGTGCCAATCATAGACCTACGGAAGTCTATGACGACACTATCGCTTACTGCGCTTCATATCGTTTCCTTAAAAATGTATTGTATCAGACAAATGAATTATTGTCAAATCTTGGTGCGACCGGAGAGATTCGAACTCCCGACTCCCAAGTTCGTAGCCTGGTACTCTATCCAACTGAGTTACGGTCGCATAATATAAATACAGAATGAATCCATTCTGCATTAATTTAAATTTAGATATAGCCCCTTTAAAACCTGATATTGATATAAATGACTTTTCCAAAGATTATTGGAATACTATTCCTTTAACACAAATCAATCCAAAATTAATAACCTTTTTGTTACATTTAGGGTTAGATTTTCCTAGTGCGGCTACGTTCTATTCAGAAGGTGCATGTGTTCACCCAATTCACCTCGACGGCACATCATTATCTGATATAGTTAAAATTAATTGGGTATACGGAGATAACCATACAATGAATTGGTATTCATCAAATATTAACAGATCATCTAGTATTGGTAATATTGATAGAACTTATGTTCATTATAAACCACATGAAGTAGAGTTAGTACACTCACAAAAAGTAGGATGTCCTAGTCTAGTTCAAACAGGAATACCGCATAATGTAGTAAATTACTACGGAACACGTAGATGTATATCTATGGTATTATTCCATCGTCAAACTAAAAAGCACGTAACAATGAATGAAGCCTTGCATCTGTTTAGTGGTATTACGGCTTAACCTTTCAGGGGTCAGGGCTACTGTTCGTCCGTAATAGGCATTCTAAAACACACTATGGGGATTTCACTTAACGCCTCCCTAACTCAAAGTATGTTTTAGAATGCCGTGTATTGCTACACGACATGATAGGGTTGATACCCTACCCAGTGATTTTAGTCTCTATGTTATCGCCATAGATTTCATCCTACTGTCCGCCCATTCGATACACTTGACGCTGTATTCCGGCTCTCGTTGCCTATTCACGTTGCTTATCATTTTACCTTATACAGTATATGATAAACTTTTGCACGTTGTAACTTGTTAGCTATCAACTGTGCTAGTTGCTCCTTTGTCAGAACGTGATCGCTAAACCAATCACGCTTTGCTTCAGAAGTTTTGAATTCTATCTGTTTATCCATTTATTGTCAAATTTCCTTTTGTTGTTTTTTCACAACACAAACAAAAACCCCTGAGACTTTTTAGTTTCCCAGGGGTTTCTTAGATTCTGTAGTGAGACTGCTGTTTAGCTATCCCACCCTTCTATGAAACTCCCCGGAATTCTCGCATCATAATTAAACTGTGATCCGCGAATACTCGGTGTAGACATGTTACCCTCAAAGGCTAACACTGGTGTCAAAGAGGCTATATGCCACTGACCCGTGTGTTTTAGCGATTGAATGCAAATGTTTTTCATAGTAAATCTATTTAGTCCTGGTTAAAAAAATTGTCTTTTAAGGCGCTTTTTTGTGCCTTTTGTTAATTCATGCTGAAGTATAACAGAGAATTGAATTAGTGTCAACACTTTTTTTCAACTATCTGCCCAAACTTCAATGCAACGATTTTCGATGCAAGTGTGTAGTATATATGCCTTTTGAATTGTTGTCAACCTTTTTGTGCAATTTTGGGAGTGTTCATTATCAATATTTATCTGAGATGAGTACCAGTATGAAAATCGTACCCAAAGTACACATCACTGAGCAACAAGAAAAATAAGCAGAAAGCGTATTCAAAATAAATATTCATACTTCATTAACTTTAAAAGGAAAATTAAAATGAAAAAATTACTTACGGCTGCTTTATTGTCGATGACACTAGTTGGCGCCGCAACTGCTAGTACCACATCATGCGGTATGGTAATTGGATTTCCACCTGGCGGTGCTGCCGACAAGGTAGCTAGACTATTTCAAAAATATAACCCTGATTTTCGGATTGAGTATAGACCGGGTGCCAATGGAGTATTAGCTGTTAGATTTATGGCTGAGAATCCAGAATTTAGTTACTTAGCTAATCCTCTACTAGATGATACACCTGTTGAATTATATAAAATTTTAACAGCGCCATCAAATATGCTTATAACAGGCAAAACAGCCGTAGACATAGATAAAATGTTGACAGGAAAGATTAATGTTGGATATGCTAATACTACTATACCTCAGTATACAATTGTTCAACAGTTGGCAAAAATTAATCCAAATGTCAACTTGATACCAGTCGGTAGTGATATCAAGGCTTTACCTATGCTTATAAACGGAGATTTAGACTTGTACCCTGCAAATATTATTTCCGGGTTGCCATGGTTAGAACAATATAAAGGACGATTGTCAAATGTACTAACTCTTGAATTTAATAAACCATTCGTCAAAGGTAATGTAAGAATAGAAAGTTTGGGATTTACCGGAATATTATTACACAAAAATGCTACAGAAGCTAAAAGACAACAAGCTATAGACTGTTTAGAAAAGGCCATGAGTCAGCCTGGCATGGCAGAAGAACTGAAAGAATGGAATGCTAATCCAGTAATGATAGGTGGAAAAGAAAAAGATGCATTGTTAAAAAAATATGTTGATTTAAAAAACAAATTAGGCAATTAATAAAAGCTGACACTTATATGGTAACTGATAAGCTGATAGCAGAGCGTATATCATTAGAAAGAAATTGTGGTTACTGGGGAGTCAATAACCACTATTTTTTCAATAAGGCAGAATGCTTAAGATATGCTACACAAATTAAAGATTTTAATATAATCTATCATTATTACGATAGTGCGTTTCAAACGGTTAAGTGGGACACTGAAACAAATGAAACTTTGGAACAGTTATATAAAAAACGAGCGGAACAACTTAGACAAAAATATAAGCATGTAGCAGTGTTATTTTCCGGTGGTGCTGACAGCACTAATGTTTTGGACAGTTTTTTAAAAAATAACATTCCGTTAGATGAGATTATAACTTACTATCCCATAAAGGCTATCGACAAATTAAGGCCGTTTTTTAACAAAAATGATACAAAAGCAGAAAATATAATATTTGAATTTGATGAGGCTGCTAAGCCAAAATTATTAGAAGTAGCACAAACACATCCCAATATTAAAATAACCGTTGTTGACAACACCGACGAGGCTATTGATGCTATTATGAGAAATGATTTACATAATGTTTCTATTGGTGGTTTAGGTACAGGGCCACACTTAACTGGGTTAAGAATGGTCGCAGAAATGATGATGAAATGTCATGAAGGGGGCGGTGCAACATTAGTCACAGGTATAGATAAACCTAGGATGGGATATAACCCTGCGAATAAAAAATTTGGTACTTGGTTTGATGACATATCAGGACACAATGGTTTACATACTAATGAATCATTGGGCGGTTTTAAGCCAACCTTTGAAGCCTTTTATTATACACCTGACATGCCAGAATTATGGCAAAAAGCATGTCAAGTAATGAAAAGGGCAATGGAACCTATAGTCACTAGCAGGCCGCCATTTTATAATGATCTCCATTACATCTCATCTGGGCCACGAAGGGCTGAAATATTTAATGTCCATCATATCTTTTTCAAACAACTATTATATAAAGATTGGTCTGCAAGTATATTTCAAGCACAAAAACCTAAAAGCAGTTTTTTTCAAGATATCAATAATTGGTGTTTGAATACTACGCTTACTGACAAAAAATTTAAAGAGTACCATTATGGTCAAACATTAGAATTCATTAGCGGGATAGATCCAAAATTTATAAGCTATGATAGTAATGGTAAACCTTTAAAGTTTTACGACACACGTAGTAAGCTTATTACAATTGAATAACTCGCAAATTGAGGTACATTATACTTATACTGTATTGTCATAAGATAAATAAATAAGTCACTAGGAGATTATATGACATATGAATACACCCTTATTTATTCAAGATCAAGTGCTGATACACCATTCTACACTGCCACAGAAAATATATTAGATTACATAGATGCAGTTTGGCGCACGGATGGAAAATATACCACAGAAGAATCATTGACTGATGATGGGCTTACCAAAATAATTAGAGTTATCTTTAAGGATATTGATCTTTGGTTAGAGTTTATTGATGACCCTATTATTAAGTTAAGTTTGGCTGAGCGGAATGCTTACCATCTAGAAAATAACATAACGGTTACACGATTAGAAGGATAAAGCATGATCGATCGGTATTACGGACACTGGTCTGTAGACGAACAAATTTTTACAAGCAAGACTCTTGCAAATTATTTTGCATCTACTTCAGGTAAATCAGTAAAATGGAATTTTCATAATGATATCTGGACAAACTTTATCAATACTAAACGAGATACTTTAGGAGTAGTACCGTTAAACGACTTATACAAACAACGGGCACTTCAATTACGTGACAAATACGATTATTTAATTCTTAACTACAGTGGTGGTGCAGATAGTCATAATATTTTAATGACTTTCTTAAACAATAATATCAAACTAGATGAGATATGTACCCATCGTTCTGATAGGATAGATAGTAAATTATACACTCCCAATACTACTATTAGAACTGCTGAAAATATTTTCAGCGAATGGGATTATGCTACAAAGCCTACATTAGATTGGATAGCCAAACATCACCCTGAAATAAAAATAAGCATTGTAGATCCATTTGATAAAGAGTCTGACATTGTGTATAATGATAATACTTTTGAACAAGGTGTTAGTTTTGCAGGGGCATTTGATCTACGTAGATTAGCTACATATTCACCCACTATAGATTTATTAGCAGGATCAAATAAACGAGTAGCACAAATATACGGAATAGATAAGCCTACAGTAATGATTAGAGACGGCGGTTGCTATATGTTTTTTTCAGATACAGTAGTTGCCCAATGCAATTATACTACTCTGGATCGTGCAACTGTTGAATTATTTTATTATAGTAAAGATATGCCTGAACTACCGTTTGAGCAAGCTTACCGTGTATTTCAATATTATGCTACTCATAAAGAATTACAATATAGAATAGATGTTGATAAATCTGGGCCAATGGATGAATTCAAACTAAAAGAACTTGACAAAGTTTCTATATCTGTGCTTTATTCAACTTGGGATTGGAATAAATTTCAAGCTCTTAAACCCGGTATTTTATCAACTGCAGGTAGATCACGTGATAGATATTATCTTTTACATCCGGAGTTAAAAGAAATTATAAATAAATGGAGTTATCAGTTTCTTAACTGGTACGGTTCTCTATCAAAAAACGTGTTAGGTTACGACAAAAATATGCAAGGTGCATATATAAATCAATATTATTATTTAGGAAACATAAATGAATTTTTTTAAAAAGTTTACATTGATAGCCACATTGTATTCTTCAATGGCTATAGCAAGTACCCCAGCAACTACGACAATACTTGTAGGATTTCCGCCTGGAGGTGGAAACTATATTGTAGCAAATATAATAGCAACTGCCGCCGAAAAAGCAGGATATCCTACTGTCTTAGACATTAAGCCAGGCGCAGGTGGTATTATTGGAATGAACTCTTGTGCATCAAGAGTTGCAGATAAAAATTTACTATGTATTGCAAGTCAAGCACAATATGTGCACGGGTCATTCTTATCTCCTGAAATTGTGAAGTATAATCCAGAAAAATTAACTTATGTAAAAATGATAGGTTATAGTCCATCTGTATTAGTAACTAGATCATCTAATCAAAAACCTTTTGCTGAACTAATAGATGATATGAAGAAAAATAAACCAGTAAAGTTTGGATCGGCTGCAGTAGGTTACAGTATACTGACACACTGGTTATTTTCAAATACTCCTACTAGTAACGGAATTGTGGCAGATTATAAAGGTGCCGGTCCAATGATAATTGATATACTTGGTGGCACAGTAGACTATGGATTTGTTCCATACACTGCGGTTAAGTCGCAAGTAGACAGCGGTACATTAAGAATTGTAGCTACTTGGCCTGACAAGAATGTACCGACATTATCTAAATATCCTAATATTCAACAATATGTTAAGGAGATGGAGCCTGACACGGGGTTGTTGGGTT
>Ga0315909_10008020_pt1 | contig 11659 bp, 8 predicted proteins | sample LakEriMetagenome_11_FD_203527 | JGI IMG/M metagenome (GOLD analysis project Ga0315909, IMG submission 203527) | Freshwater fungal communities from buoy surface, Lake Erie, Ohio, United States - Buoy 2 MA125 | ecosystem: Environmental > Aquatic > Freshwater > Lake | place: USA: Lake Erie, Ohio...
ACTTTGACTGGTATTGGATTTACGAAAGATGTAAAATGTTAAATCTTGATATTAAAAAAATTGCAAAGTCACTTCACGGAGAAAGGTCAATAACGCAAAAAGAATCAATATTAAAATTAGGAAACGAAGTGGAGAGTTTTACCCAAACTCAAATGTGGGGTTATAACATTATAGATATTATACATTCAGTTCGTAGAGCGCAAGCAATTAATTCGTCAATTAAAGAAGCGGGTCTTAAATACATCACAAAATTTATTGACGGTGAAGCTGCTGACCGAGTGTACATAGACCACGATAAGATTGGTTCTTTATACAAAGAAAAAAACTTATACTGGTTAAACATAGAAAACGGAAAATATAAAAAGGTTGGTGTGGATGAAAAGATAGATGAGGTATGTTCAAGAAGAACTGACATCTACATTCAAACAACGGGGGACGACATTGTTGAGCGTTACCTTGACGATGACTTGGAGGAAACTTTGTTAGTTGACGAAGAGTTCAACCAAGGATCCTTCCTTCTGGCATCACTTCTTCCAACAACATATGAAAGAGTATCAACGATGGGTACGGCAACAATCTGGAAGCTTGTAATGCTTGCCTGGTCATATAAGAATGGTCTTGCGATTCCAGCAAAAAAAGAAAAAAGAAACTTTGTCGGTGGATTATCAAGATTATTAAAGACTGGTTATTCAAAAGACGTATTAAAACTTGACTACTCATCACTTTACCCTTCAATTCAATTAACACACGATGTATTCCCAGAATCGGACATCACTGGTGTGATGAAAGGGTTGTTATCATATTTTAGGGATAGCCGTATTATGTATAAGAACTTGGCATCAGAATATAAATCAATTGATAAAAAGAAGGCCAAATCTTATGATACAAAACAGTTACCAATTAAGATTTTTATTAACTCTTTATTTGGTGCTCTTTCTGCTCCACAAGTATTTCCGTGGGGTGATATGGATATGGGAGAACAAATTACTTGTACTGGTAGACAGTATTTAAGACAGATGTTAAAATTCTTTATGAAAAGAGGATACACCCCACTTGTATGTGATACGGACGGTATGAACTTTTCATTACCAGATGGGGGAGTAGAAGATAGAAAATACATTGGTCGTGGTCTTAACTGGTTAGTTAAAGAAGGAAAAGAATATACGGGGTATGATGCCGATGTGGCCGAATTTAACGACCGGTTCATGCGTGGTACAATGGGTCTTGATTGTGACGGAACTTGGGATTCTTGTATTAACTTAGCTCGTAAAAACTATGCAACATTAGAACACGGTGGTAAAGTAAAACTTACAGGAAATACAATTAAATCTAAAAAGATGCCAAAGTATATTGAGTTATTTTTAGATAAAGGAGTTAAACTATTACTTAATGGTAATGGACAAGGGTTTGTTGAGTGGTACTATGAATACCTACAAAAAATATTTGACCAAAAAATTCCTTTAATGGATATTGCAAGTAAGGCAAAAATTAAACAATCAATTGATGATTACATCAAAAGAAGTAAAACCAAAACAAAGGCCGGTGCTTTAATGTCACGACAAGCACATATGGAACTTGCAATAAATGAAAGTCTTAATGTTAATCTTGGTGATGTAATCTATTATGTAAATAACGGAACAAAAGCTTCACACGGAGATGTTCAGAAAGTAAATAAACCAAAGAAAGGATGGAATGAAGAACAATTAAAAACCTTTTTTTATAATACAAAATTAAACCCAGATACAATAGAATCTGTAATACAACTTAACTGTTATAGAATTAATCCCCAAGAATTGGAAAGTAACCCAGGACTTACTGGTGAATATAATATTCAAAGGGCAATTGCAACGTTTAATAAAAGAGTAGAACCATTACTTGTTGTTTTTAAAGAAGAGGTAAGAGATGGACTTTTAGTTAAGAATCCAGAAGAAAGACCATTCTTTACAAAAGACCAATGTGAATTAATTAATGGGATTCCATTTGAGGAAAAAGACCAAGACGACATTCAAAAAGACCTCATTGATATGGAAAAAGGAGAAGTTGAGTTTTGGGGAAATGTAGGTATAGACCCTAATTATATATACGAATTAGCTGAAGATGGGTGGGAAGAATATATCTAACCCATCTTTAAACCATCACTTGATAAAATATACCAATGTCCTTCTAGCGATAAGAATTGAACTGACGAACCTTCCTCTAAAAGAAGTTCGTCCCATTCTTCATCAATTAAACCAATTTCTGGTTTGATAATCGTATTTGTTAAAGATTTGATATTAATTTTTTTTCCTTCTGGATAGTTACCGCCCAACATTATCTCACAACTTCTTACATTTTTTATTAAAACAAAATCCTCATCAACAATAGAGTAATTTGAAGTTGATACGATTTTATATTTGAATTCGTTTTTAGCTTGGGCTTCAAAATTAGGGTTGTTTCTAACAACAATTCTTCTTGGTTGCATAATTAAATTACATATATTTGTCTAGGCATAGCTCTAAACTTCAGTTGTTTATTAAGATTTTCCGCAATTAAGGCTTCTCTTTCCATAACTTTTTCTGGTTTTAATCTTGTAAGTCTTCCTTCAGACCCAATTAATTCATCAATTAATTTTGTTTTTTCATCTTTTGCTTCAGTACCTAAAGACTGATAATCCATAGTTAAATCACCACCATCACCAGTTTTTAAATTACCGCTAAATTTCCCACGAACTCTTGATAATGTTTCTTTACAATATGCGACAAACCAACGTCTAACCCAAACTTGTGCTGGGTTATTTAATTCGTCCCAATTCATTTTATCAAATGGTACATCAGATGGTAATGTAATTATATCTGGGTTTTCTTTTAAACAATCGTCCTTACCACCGTTAGTTGTGTCATAATACCAATACCACACTTTACCTTTAGTCATTGTTCCATTACCAAAATCAAACTTACCACCAGGGGTATTCATTAAATGTATCGCTTTTTTACCACCAGGAAGTGCTGTTATTCTATATGTTAAATCACCAGCAATAATTCTTCTCTGAATATTAATTTCTTGCATTCTTAATAACATATCAAACGCTGGCATCATAAAATATGAACCGGCCATATTACCACCCATTTGTGCTAAACCGCCTCCACCACCAAGACCACCACCGTATCCTAGTGAACCAAATGACCACGGATCAAACATTGTGTTATTTAATGTTGGGGGACTAAACCATAGTAATTCATTAATTTCTCTATTTGCAGGAATTTCATAAATTTGTTGATTTGGTACTAACTGTATATAATCTTTTTTAAGTTCCCATTCCCCACCAGCTTGTAACCCAACAATTTTAGAATAAGCATAGGTATAACGAGTTTCGTAATCTAGACTTTTTGTAATAAATGCTTTTGCTAAAGATTGTGTTTCAATATTCAAATTATAAAGAGATGTCCATTGTGATTCAATTAACCAATCTTGAACATACTGTGAGTATTCGTCAATTGAAAATTCAAGTAACGTATCCATTTGTTCGTCTTCCAATTCAACAGACCTAAGCGGTGCTCCTAATAGGTGACGTACTTTTGTGAACAACTTTGTTCTTTCGGGTTCAGAAATTACAGACATAGTTTTTTCTTTATAAATATCTGTTTATTTAGTTCTATTTAAATACAACTCATTTACAAATTCCCAATTTACGTGATTCCAGAAATTTTTAATATATTGGTCTCTTTTATTTTGATATTTTAAATAATAAGCGTGTTCCCAAACATCAAGACCTAAAAGTGGATAACCACCTCCTTCTACGATGTTCATAAGTGGATTATCTTGGTTTGGTGTTGACATAATTTTTAATCTGTTTGTTTTTGTTATAACTAACCAAACCCAACCAGAACCAAATCTATCTTCAGCAACAAGATTAAATTCGTCTTTCATTTTTTTTATATTACCAAATTGTTTATTTATTTTTTCTAAAATTTCACCTTTTGGTAATTGTTTGTTTGGTGACAACATTTTCCAGAACAATGCGTGGTTAAAAGCACCACCGGCATTATTTCTTATTTTTGTATCGTATTTACTAATTGATTGTACAATTTCTTCTAGTTCGGCATCTTTATACTTTTTTTTAGAAAGTGCGTCATTTAATTTTTTTACATAACCCTTGTAATGTTTATTGTAATGAATATCCATTGTCTCTGGGTCTACAAATTGTTTTAAAGCTGAATATGAATATGGTAATTTATCAATACCAATTTTTTTCATCTCCATCAAAAATTCTTTTCTTATTGATTTTTTTTCCTCTAAAATTATTTGTTCGTTAAGTAAATTAACTTTGCTTGTTAAAGACTCGTATATTGTTTTTTCTTTTTCTGGATGTTTCTTTTCAAATTTTTTAATAACAGATCCAGCCTCGGCGTTCGCCTCATCTTCGTTTGGTCCACCAATATCTGGCCCTCTTTCCATTCCTTTTGTTGAGTGTTGCCACTCGTGTACCCATTCGTGGGCTAAGGTTCTCATTATATCACGATTAAGTCTTCCTTTGGTTAAGATTTTTAATTCATTGTTACTTGTTCTGCTGCCGGTTGACATACTACCATATCTTTCACCAGTAAAAATTATATCAATTTTTGTTTTGACAGGATATTCTTTATTTAAAAATTTAATAAATCTCTTGTAAAGATCCAAATCTTTGTCATCCAAATCACAATTTTTACATTTAACAGAAACTTCCATATTTTATAAATACATTATAAAACAAAAAACCCCTCCGATTAGGAGGGGTGGTTTAAATAATTTTAAAATATCTTAAAATTTAATACCGGTACCTTTTAAAATGTCCGTACCAATCTCAATTCCTTTCTGTATTGTTTTTTGAATGTCTCCAAAATCAATATTGATTGTTGCTAAATTCATTAAACAAGTTTTTATTTTTTCTTTTTTATCTTCTGGTATTTTTTCTATCACACCTGGTAAGGCCGCAGCACAAGCTGTAATATCAAACTTTGTTTCAGTACAACTAGGTGGAATCATAGTTTGGTCAACACCATTATCTGTAAAACATTTTAAAATATCTTCTTGTGGTCCTTCATATAACAACCCTTTAGTTTTTAAATACCGTTCTTCGGCTAACAAATTTATTTGTTGTATTTTTCTAATTTTGGTTTGACTTCTACTATTCATAATAATTTATTTAATAAATATATCAAAAATTTAAAACTACATTTTTTTATTAATTAAATTTAAAATTTCTTCAACAACATCCCCAGATTCTTGTAATTCATCACCCATCACGGTGCCTATTACTTTCTTCTTATTATTTAGAATATCATAAATAACACCTTCTATTGTATTTTCAAATATTGGGTAATAAACAAGTACATTGTTTTTCTGCCCATAACGATAAGCTCTATCTTCAGCTTGGGCGTGTTCGGCAGGTACAAACGATAAGTCATTCATAATTACAACTTCAGCAGCTGTTAAAGTAAGTCCAACACCGGCAGCTTTTAAGTTCCCAACAAAAACTTTAATTTTTTCATTTTCCTGGAATTGGTCAACAGCATATTGTCTTTGTACTTTATTACAACTACCATCTAAATAAACAGATTCTTTACCAAAATGACTATGTATTAATTGTAATGTGTCTGTAAAGTTTGTAAAAATGATTACTTTTTTTCCCTGATCTATAATGTTTTGTACAAACTCAATAGTCTCTTTTACTTTTTCGTTTGCAATTACCTTTCTTACTTTCATTAGTTTTGAAAACTGAACTGTAAGTGATGATGATTCTTCTTTTTTATTTTCTAACCATTCATAGTATTCACCCATCAAATCTTTATATTCTTTTGATGAGGTTCTTAAATAAACTGGTGTGATTATTTTATCTGGTAAATCTAAAACATTTTCTTTTAATCTTCTTAAAATTTGTTTTGATGTTCTATCTCTTAATTCTTCTAAATTTGAGGCGCCAGTAACATTCCAAACCTTTCTATTTCCCGCTCTAAACTGAAAACCCTGGCAGTATCTAATTGCATAAGCCATCCAGTTTTGTGCTACTGGACTTTCAATAATATTTAATAAGTTATAGTAATTAATCGGTCTTGAAGTCATTGGTGTACCAGTAAGTAACCAAACTCTTTTTATGTTTTTTGTAAAATCATTTATAAGTTTTGTTCTTTGAGCCTGAGCATTTGACACCATATGTGCTTCATCAAGTATTACAAGCTCAAATTTAGATTGTAATAATAATGAATTTTCTTTATCTTCTTTATTATGAAAGTTTTTTAAAATATCATAGTTTACAATAACAAAATCGGCTTCAGTTGAAAACTTTTTACCTTCTGCAATATAACAGGTTCTATCTGAATAATTTGCAATTTCTCTCTCCCAATTTATTTTAAGTGATGCTGGACAGACAATTAATATTTTCTTAGCACCAGTCTCAAGGGCTGCAATAATTGTGGAAGTGGTCTTCCCAAGCCCCATATCGTCGGCCAATATAAATCTTCTTGACCCAACAAGTTTTTCTATTGCTTCTTTTTGGTGTGATAGTGGTGGTCTGTGGCCGTATTTAGAATAATCAATATTAACCTCATCTACCGTTTGTGATTTAATTAAGGACGACTTAGGTACCCAAAATTCAGACAAACAGTCTTTCTCAAAAAATTTACCCCAGATATGATATGACTTGTCTTTTTCAACAAGTAATTTTTCAATATAAACTTTTTCTGGTGTTTCAAATAAATATCGTTCTTCTGCGAACTTTTTAGCAAAGTAAGGGTCTAACTCAACCCACTTACGAGCAACTTTTGGTTTTGTGTTGTAATAAGTAATTACATATTCAGCTTGAGTTCTTGTTGGGTAGAATTTTTTATTTGTTTCTTTTTTAGATTTCATATAAAGAATATGGTTATTACCCCCGCTATATGAGTCTAGTAAATCAAGTGCTTTGTGTTCAATAATTTGTTTTTGAGATTCCAAAATTCCTAGTTATAATTAAAAATAATAATAAAATCAATATTTATCAAGAAAAGACTTATGACAAATAAAGTTCCAATAACAAGACTTGGTAAATTTTTTGGTGAAGACGACTTTAGATTAGAAGTTGATATGGGTCAAGAATGGTTAGTTGGTGATTTAAATTTCACTTGTGTTTTGTATAGAATTGATAGAACAAAAATTAAAACTGATGATGTTTATGGGGAAACTTTAGAAGACGGTGTTAAGTTTTTTCCTCCAATTGAGTTTAACGCTTTTGTACAAATTGCGGCACCAGAAAATAAATTTTTGGGAACAACTAAAATTGACCAGTTTGAGCCTGGTAATATCTCAATTTCTGTTTATAATAAAACTTTAGACGAATTGGGTATTGATATTTCTTTTGGAGATTACATTGGGTACTACGATAGTGAAAATTTTGTACGATATTACTCGGTTGTAAATGACGGTAGGATTACATCAGATTTTAAACATACGTATAAGGGTTACAAACCATTCTACAGGACAATAATCGCGGCACCAGCTGGGCCAAACGAATTTAAAGGATTATAAAATGGGTTTACCAAAAAAAATAAAAAAAGACATACCATTAACTAGGGAAAAAACTTTATTACCTAGAAGACACGAATTGGCTGATATGATTGCCGAAGATGGTACTTATCTTCCTAAATCTATTTTGCATGCCGATTTAGATAGGGGGTTTTTAGATTTTGTTCGTGACGAATTAAAAACGGTTGTTGAGGGTAAAACCGTTCCTATGGTTGATATTTTGGTTACAACTCAAAACTGGTCACAGTTTTTAGAAACCTGGGATTTTCAAAACATTGATAAGAATGTTGAACCCCCCTTTATTACTGTTGTTAGAAATCCGGAGGTTAAATATGGAAACAATCCTGCTGTAATTTATAACATACCTAATAGACGTTTGTATTTTTACGCTAAAGTACCAACGTGGGACGGACAAAGACACGGTATGGATATATACAAAATACCACAACCAGTACCCGTTGATATAAAATTTACTGTTGCTATTCTTTGTAACCGAATGAGAGAACTTAACAAGTTCAATCAAATTGTGTTAACAAAGTTTTCATCATTACAATCTTACCAAATGATAAAAGGTCACTATATACCAATAAAATTTGATAGTAATAGTGATGAGTCGGTTTTAGATTTAGAAAAAAGAAAATATTACATTCAGAAATATGAATTTACTATGATGGGGTTTTTAATTGATGAAGATGAGTTTGAGGTACAACCAGCAATCAATAGAATCTTCCAAATTTATGAAACAGATACCGCTAGTACAAAGAGGGGAAATCGTAGAAAAAATAATAAGCCGTCTGAATTGGTTTTTGATTTTACCTCAACTCAAATAGAGGCTTCTATTGAAATTGAATATACTGTTGATTTGTTGTTAATCAATTCTCAAAATGTAAGCGATTATTCTGTTTTTATAAACGGTGACTTTTATGGTACAAATTTAACGGAAATACAATTGAATACAAATGATACTGTAAAAATTGTTACAGTAAAAACCGTTACAACAGAAAGTGCTAAATTGGTGTTCCAACAAAACGTAATTTAGTCTTCACCGTATATATCTCTTTTTTCCTTACATTTTTCCAAAATTAGGTTTTCAAGAAACTTATACATTTTGATTCCTCGTTTATCACAATACGTCTTTAAAACCCCGTGAACTTCAACGGCTATCTTCAAATTTTTTATCTTTTTAATATCATTACTCATAGGTAGAAAAAAGGTAGAATAAAATCATACCAAAATATAAATACTTTTTTTTAAGTAAAGTTTTTACGAAAAAACATAATATTTATAATAAAAAATAAAACAATAAAACAATAGAAAAAAATGGCAACTAACAGTAAAGTATTCGTATCACCAGGTGTTTATACTTCAGAGGTAGATTTAAGCTTTGTAGCACAAAGTGTTGGCGTTACAACTCTTGGGGTTGTTGGTGAGACTTTAAAAGGTCCAGCATTCGAACCAATTTTTGTAAGAAACTTTGATGAATTTCAAACATATTTTGGCGGTACATCCCCAACTAAATTTATTAACACACAAATACCCAAGTATGAGGCGGCATATATTGCAAAATCTTACTTACAACAATCAAATCAATTATTTGTTACTAGGATTCTAGGTTTGTCTGGTTATGACGCAGGACCTTCTTGGTCTATTAAAACAGTTGCAAATGTGGATCCGGCGACGATTGATGTTTGGTGTTTAAGTGGCGAAACTTTTCTTTGTGATTTTAATTGTGTTTCAGCGTACACGTCAGATTTTGTTGTAAACTTTACTGGTTGTACAGAATCACAAGACACTATAGTTTATGAAAGTTTATTTCCGACCGTAATTCAAAATATTTTAAACGAACAAAATCAACAATTTGATGGTTCATCGGTTACCTTAAATGAAGGTATTCAAGATTTAATTTTTAACGTTATTACAGATGCTGACCCAACAATGGCTGAAGATGAGTACATTTCAATTTTTGGTAGTGTTGATGGACCAGATTATTCTGGTGTAACTGCATTAGGGTTTACAGCACAAACAAACTTTTTTAATGTTCCGGATGTTGTTTTTACTGCTAACACTTTAAGTAATTCAGGAAATGACCCTTGGTTTTATGCTTTATTTGACCCAACTGGAAATGGAAATTATACCGGATACTCTTTTTGGTCTATTGTACAAGGTGTTCAGTCAATAACACCATCTACTTTAGTTGGTCCTTTGTCTAATGTTTTAACATTAACAAGTTCACAAGCACCAGGTTCATTCCTTTTAAGTGCTAGAATTGCCCCAGGTTCAGTTGTTGTTGAGTTTTGTTTGATTGGTTTAGTTCCTGCCACAGAGAATCTAACATTAAGTTTTGATGTTACTCTAGGTGTTTCTAGTGGTTTACCAATCGTATTTAGTGACTCCGTGACGGTTTTAGATGGTGCTATTTCTGGTTGTTCTTATGTAACATTACCAGATGAGGATTATGGAAGATTAAATGGTATGGCTAGTATTAGTAATTTAGTTTCAAGTGACCCACTTGTTTTAGACCCAAATAGTATTACTTTTGAATATGACTTTATTTGTGAGCCTATTGTTCCAACCCCAACCGTTACTCCTGTTCCGCCAGATAATAACTTATGTTATTCTGGAAGTGTTGTTGGTAAAATTTATTATTATACTGGAAATACGTTTACAGATTATGATGATGTTGTTGTTGCAACTTTAAGATCAAGAGGTATTGCAACTTATGCTGATAGTAATGTACCAACATATGAGGTAACAGGTCTTACAGATGTTTCTTTAACTATGACTGGTGCTTATTCAGCGGTGACTAAAGACCCATATGCTACATTCCTTGTAAATACAACAAATAGCGCTGGAACTAATTTTTCTTTTGAAACTTCTTTTAGTACTAGTGATGCTGAGTATGTTTCTAAAGTATTTGGAACTTCCAACTTTGCAAAACCTAAAGCAACCGTTCCATTATTTTTAGAGGAAAGATTCCAAGCGTTTTTAAACTATGCTTACAAAAAAGGATATATTAGAGGTTTAAGTCCAGACTTAATCGCACTTGATTCGGCACAATCTGAAAGTACAACTTCAATTGGTTGGTACTTGGATAGATACCAAACACCGTCATCTCCTTGGGTTGTTTCAGAACTTCGTGGTAATAAAGTTTTTGATTTGTTTAAATTCTATACTGTTGCCGATGGTAATTCTGCAAATACAAATGTTAAAGTTTCAATTTTTGATATTTCTTTTGCTAACGGAACTTTTAGTGTGTTAGTTAGAGATTATTTTGATTCGGATGCTAACCCTACAGTTTTAGAAAAATTCACAAACTGTTCTATGGATCCATCACAAAACAACTTTGTTGCAAAAAAGATTGGTACTTTAGATGGTGAATATCAATTAAACTCTAAATTTATTATGGTTGAGATGAACGAGGACGCCCCAGTTGACGCACTTCCTTGTGGTTTTGATGGATATACATTTAGAGAGTACGCTGGTGCTAAACCACCATACCCGATTTATAAAACAAAGTATAATTTCCCAGGTGAAGTTATTTGGAATCCACCTTTTGGTTTATCAACAGGTGCTGACAACACAACTTTGAGTTCTGGTGATAATGTAAGAAGAACGTATTTAGGTTTCTCTAACCAATTAGGTTATGACTCTGATTTCTTTGAGTATGTTGGAAAACAAAACCCATTAACTTCTTGTGATTTAGATGGTTCTAATTGGAATTATAAAACTAGAGGTTTCCATATGGATAAGAATGCTTCTGGTATTACAATCAACGGAAACTTTGTAAGTAGTGGTGACCCTAGATTCTTTGTTGGTGATGCGACATTTTCAACTGAACCTACAAATGATACTAGTCCTTACTATAGATTGTTCTCAAGAAAATATACTTTGTTTGTTCAAGGTGGATTTGATGGTTGGGACATTTATAGAGAGTACAGAACTAACGGAGATAGATATGTTCTTGGACGTATTGGATTCTTAAATGGTGCTTGTGCTACCGACAGATACCCAACCGCAACTGGATGGGGTGCGTTTAAACAAATTTCTGTTGGTGATGGAACAAGAGACTATGGAAATACAGATTACTATGCTTATTTATTAGGTGTTAGAACATTTGCAAATCCAGAAGCTGTTAATATCAACG
>Ga0315909_10008025_pt1 | contig 11654 bp, 4 predicted proteins | sample LakEriMetagenome_11_FD_203527 | JGI IMG/M metagenome (GOLD analysis project Ga0315909, IMG submission 203527) | Freshwater fungal communities from buoy surface, Lake Erie, Ohio, United States - Buoy 2 MA125 | ecosystem: Environmental > Aquatic > Freshwater > Lake | place: USA: Lake Erie, Ohio...
CACCACCACGGGCAAGTTCGGTGTGTTGAATTCCTTGCGCAGATCTTTTACCAAATTCACGAGGTTGTCCGCGTATTCCGCGATCGCCGGTTTTTCACACATGTCGTTCCAGCCCTGCTGCCAATAAAAACCCGCCAACTCGTATTTTTCCTCTTCCAGCGCCGCCAGAGCCGCGCGCACTTCTTCCACCATCTTCTTGTAATAGGGCCCCACCTGACCACCGGAACTGGGCGGGCGGAAATCGACAAACAGGCTCTTTCCGCCCCAGGCTGTCTTGATCAACAACACGGGCTCTTGAAAATACTCTCCCATCACCATGCCGAAACCTAACTCTGGGCCGATGTGGCTGCTGCCACCATAGCCGGTATAGCCGACTGTCAGACCACCCTTGCGCACGGTCTCTCCTACCTTGAAGGAAATCTGCACATCATCGCGCACGGTCCACTCTCCCTTGTCATTCTTGAGGCCTTTCATTTTTGCGGCGCTCTTCGAATGCTGCATCGACCAGACCAAATTGCCCTTGCCGCCATTGTAATCTCTTTCCCCATCCATCGAAACCACCCCCTGGCCCTCCATGTTCGATTGTCCGGCGAGGATGAAGACCTTGATCGGCTCGGCGTAAACGCTCGAGATGGCGAGGGTTAGTAGGATCGTTATGTTTTTCATAATGGTAAAATGCTCTTACTTGCTAAAATTGAGATGTTTTTCGTCACCCATGGATTCAAGGTAAGCGAGGAGGTCGAGGATTTCGTCCTCCTTGAGAGTGTTGAGCAGGCCATGAGGCATGAGCGACACTTTGGAAAAGTTCTTCGATTTAATATCAGGTTTGGACACGGTCATCGTGATGGTGGGGTCGAAGGGATTGGTCATCACCACCACGGTTTCATCGTTTTCCTGACTGATGCGCCCGGCGATGGTCTTGCCATCTTTCATCGAGAACATCGTCATCTGATACTGTTCGGACACAACCTTCGATGGCTCTGTAATGGACTCCAACAAATCTTTACGATTGAAACGGGTGGCCACATTCGTGAGGTCGGGGCCGGCGGCGCCGCCTTCGTCACCGTAGCGGTGGCAGAGAATGCATTGCGAGGCTGTGTATGCGGCTTTGCCGCGGGCAAAATCGCGTCCCTTGCCCACTTGATCTAACAGCGGCAGCAGTGCTGCGCTTGTCCATTCTTTGACGAAGGCGCGAGCCTCGGTGGATGCCTTGATGGCAGGTTGCACTTTCGTGAGGTCACCCAGCGCGGCAATTTCCGCTGGCTTCATGGTTGCTTTGGCTTCCTCCAGAGCCTTATTCACAAATCCATTAAAGCTGGCGCCGTTGTTGAAATTGACACCGGCATCCGTGAACCACTTCTCCACTTCTAACGGATGTTGTTTCGAGCGGCTGCCATTCCACCATGCGAGGTAATCGCGGCGCAAATTTTCCGTCCAGCCGGTTTTGATATTCCGCAACGCCGTCACGTAGGTGACCTGTTCTTCCTGCGTGCTTGCCGCACGCAGCAGCGTCACTGTTCTGGAAACCGCTTCAGGAGCGTCGAGGGCGAGCAGGATTGAGCAGAGTTCTCGGTTCACAATTTCCGTCTTCGCAGGATAGAGCGGATTGACATCTGCTAGTAACAACTTAGCCGACTCGCCGGAGGGGACTCCCTGACGGGCAATCGATACGGTGATGACCCGCAGTTTATTGAGAACCTGTTCTTCCGTTAGCGAGGAGAAGGGAAAAGCAGTGAGGGATTTGAATAGGGCCGGCTGGGTGTCGGGCGCGCCCAAACGAGCAAGCGCCAGCAGTGCAGTGAAGGCGGCGTCCGGTTGTTTTTCCGCCAGCGCTTTCGACTGCCACTCCGCTTGCGGATTGCGCTCGATGGCGAGCCGAGCCGCGTAACGAATGGTGCGATCAGCGCTGGCGAGGTGGGGCCACGCGGCCGCGACGGTTGCGGGATCTGGCGCGACATTCATGGTCTCGAGTTGATGACGTAGAGCTCTTGCTTCACGGCCATTCTTGTCGCGAAGGTCACCTGCGGCGAGCGGGGCGGCGGCCTCACTGCCGGTGTAAGTTACGCGGAAAAGATTGGCCTGCGTGCCACGGCCACCGACGGTGAAATACATAGAACCATCTGCCCCGATCACGGCATCCGTTAGATTGAGAGGGACTTTCCCGCTGCGGGCTTTCAATGATTTCGGAGCCACGAAATTCTCCCAAGTGGCAACGTAGCTGGCACCCTTGGGCGCAAGGTGCACGGCGATCAGGCGACCGTAAGTCCAGTCACAGATGAAGAATGCTTTCTGGTATTTGACGGGAAATTTTCCGCCCGTACCAAAGACCACACCAGTCGGACAGCCGACGCCGATATTCACCACCGCAGGCAGGCTGTCCGCATAATACTCCGGCCACTTGGCGCTGCCTTCGCGATAGCCGTGGTCGCCCCCACGCACCATATGGAAGGCACGCGTCGGGCGATACCATGGATTTCCCCAATCCCATTCCATATCACTATCAAAGCCGAAAAGTTCGCCATCGGCATTGAAAGCAATGTCGTAGTTGTTGCGTTGGCCAGAGGACCAGAGTTCCGCATTTTTTCCATCGAGATCCATGCGCAGCACGTAGCCACCCGGCGGCTTGGCACCTGCGCCGAAGCCATTGCCGTCCTCCATGCGCTTGAGCGCCAGATCGTCGCCGTAGTTACGATGCGGCGAGCTCGGCGCGAGATCCGTGGGCACACCCACGAAGTTTCCGCAGACCGTGTAAAGCATCTTGTCCGCTCCCAGAACCAGGGCGTGCGCCCCGTGTTCGCCGGATCCGCCTTGCCACGGACGGAGAAACTCGACGTCGTCATAGCTGTCGTCGCCCTTGGGATCCTTGCAGCGATAGAGACCAAAGCCCTTGCTGCCACTGCCATTGAGGTAAAGCACGTTTTCCACAAAGAGCATCCCCATCGTTTCGGTGACGGGAATCTGGAGAATTTCCTCTTTCACACTCTTGCCATCCTGAAGTGTCACCCGGGTGATGGGTTGATTTCCCTGCCCTCCGAGAAGCAGGCGACCTTTTGGATCATTTGCCATACAGATCCAGGATCCATTTTTCGCGCCGTCAGCCTGGAGCACATGCTCGATCTGGAAGCCAGACAGTGTTTCCAGAACCTCGCCCGGTGTCTCAGTTAGAGCTCCCGCATGGGCCGGAGTGGATCCGTCTGCCGCACCATAACTCGCCTTAAGGATGATTAGTTTTTTTCCGGCAGGTGCTGCGATTTGAACTCTACCACCTTCATCGGCTTCGCTAGTCAGCTTTTCATCACCGGCCTGGTATTCCACGGTGAGTTTCTTGGGAACGCCAAACGCCGTATCGCCAAACAGATCGTTGCTGGCCGGAATCGAAAGACTTTCATCCTTCACGGCGGCTTTGACTTTGTCAGTAACGTCGGTGGGAGGTTTTGCTGCGAAAACCGAAGCGGATATTACGATGAAAACTGAAAATATAGCAGCGAGGGATTGATTTGATCTAGGTAAAGACATAATAATTCAGTAGTAGTTTTTGGCGAGCATGTTGGACTGCCCGGAGAGGATAAAAACTTTGATCGGTTTCGCGTCCAAAGTGGAAACGGCGAGGGTGAGTAGCAGGGCGATGGATTTCATAAATTGTTGGAATAGCCAGCGACGAAATCATTACTCCCAGCGCTCCGGTTTTGTTTCATCGATTCTTATTCGATCAAGTGGCAGGTCGATGGGAAAACAACAAGACTTCGGCAAATTTTCATCAAACAGGAAGTGCGGTTATCCTTACATCATAAGATTATTTCTTTTGCAAACTGTGCGTCGCCTCGGCGAAGGCTTTGCCAATCGGTGCCAAGATCTTGGCGGCGCCGAGGTAGTGGTAGCCGCCATTGGATACTCCTTTCAGGCGTTTCCACTCGGCGGAGGTGAAGTGTTTGGCCATGTGCTTCATTTTGTTTTCATGGGAGTCGTCTTTTTCCTCTGCTACCTTGGCGTCCACCTGGGGCCAGGAAGCTTCCATGCGTTCTTGGAGTGCTTGAAGGTCGTCGTCCCAGAAGGGTGCGGTGGGCACGGCCAGTACGTTGCCCTTGAATTCTGGTAGCGTGGCTGCGGCCATTTGGGCTTGGCGGAAAAATTTTTGGTTTCCGGGATTTTTATCTTCTTTCTCTCCGCCGATTCCCATGACGCCGATGACGAAGGGCAGCTGGGGGGCCGATAGTTCCTTGCGCACATCGCGGATGAGTTGGGCCTGCAAGGTGGTGTAGAGTTCGTAGCCGCCGGGTTGGTCGCCCTTGTCGTAGGTCCAGTCGGAGACCAAATCATTGAAGCCTTGGAACCAGACGAAACCGGCCAGTTCGTAGCCTTGCTTTTCCTCGTATTCCGGCACCACGCGTTTGATGTCGCCTAACACTTTTTTGACATGTTCCATCATGGCCCGGTAATAGACACCTGTGGCTTCGATTTTCTCGGCCTTGCTTTTTTCGATATCGTCTCCGCGCTCTTTGATTTTACTCAGCTCAAAATCGCTCCAGACGTAGGGACCGGCCCCGGGGGGACGGAAGTCGGTGTGCAAGCTCCTTCCGCCCCATGCTGTCTTGATGATAAGAATGGGATCACCGAGTTTTTCCATGAAGATGCCGAAGGTGAATTCGGGACCGATTTTGTCATCCGGCGCGCCGAAACCAGCAGTGAGTTTGCCGGTCTTTTCTGTTAGATCAGAGTAGGCATCGCCGAGGCAGCCGATGGAGGAAATCCAGACCTTGTCACAGACTTTCGGTTTGCCATCGGCACCAAGCATTTCCTTGAGAAGTGGGGCGGTTTTGCGATCGCCCGCCATGGAATCGAAGGTGGAGATCGCCGCGTGACCTTGCATGTTGGATTGTCCAGCGAGGATGTACACTTTGAGTGGTTTGCCGTTAGGCTTGGTGGCGCTGGTGGATTTTTCCTGAGCGGTTTCGCGGGCGATAAAATCTTTGAGGGTGATGACTTTTGGTTCCTCGGTGCTGGCTTCGATATCGGCGATGGCTTTGATAAGGATTTTTTGGTTCTCGCTAGGCTCTTGTCCTTCCTCGCGCTTTTGCAGATCGCGGCCGATTTTTTTCAGGGTGGGCAGCATTTCGCGGGCGCTTTTGCCGTAGCGCAGGAGGTAGTTCATGCGCGGTTGCAATTCCAGCCCCCAGCGCCACTCGATGGTGGAGACGCAGAGCAGCATGCCTTCGCGGATGTGGCGCTGTGACACGATGTCGAGGCCTGCTTGGCGGATGTCGTCGCCCCACATTTCGTTCGTGGGGGCGAGTTTATCGACGGCGTTGACGAGGGTGGGCAGGAGCACGGCGAGATCGCGGTCACTGAGCTTGCGGAGGGCGGGAATGACGCTGGCACGCACGACGCTGTCGTCATTTTCCAGAAAGGATTTCATGGTCATGAGGAGCTGCTTGCGATCCACGCCATCGAGCGAATCCGCGAGTAGAGGGTGCGGTTCGCTATTGCCGGGATAGGGAGAAAACAAAGCGCGTGAGGTGGCCCGCTGGTGCATGCGGCGAGGGTCGGCGGGTGAGGTTTGGAGGGAGATGACCAGCAGCTCGGTGGCACTCTCTTTGTCATCCAGACGGGTGAGGGCTTCGGCGGCGAGGCACTGCAGCCAGGTGTCGGGATCCTTGAGTGTGGCACGCAATGCGGGCAGGGCGGGAGTGGCATTATTGCCAAGACGTCCCAATGCTTCGACGGCACCGTAGCGGGCATAGCGATCTTTTCCGGCAAGCATCTCCAGCAGCGTGGGGGCGAAATTTCCTCCGCGTTTGCCGATGGTTTCTGCGGAGCGACTGCGCATGGTGGGTGACCAACTTTTCAGGCCTTCGAGCAGTTCTTCGTCGCGTCGTTTGTTGTAGCCGTTCCGTTCGCCTTCGGGGTAGCGATCGCGTCCGGCGATGATGACGGGCTTGACTTCATCAGGGCTCAGGACGGGGGCGACGGATGGCTTTTTGCCGAGGATGCGGAGGGTTTTCTGATAGAGTCCAAAGGACAGCATGTAGCCGCCCGTGAGGTCCCAATCGTTGTAGTTGTTATTTTCGTCGCCCGCTTCGATTTGCTGATAGACGAAGGCACCTTTCCAGTTGCGTGATAGATCGTAATACCAAGCCTGTTCTTTGAGGTAGGCTCCGGTGGCATGAGGACCACTGCGCGAGGCGCCGGGGAGGGCCCAGAGCATGTTCCAGAAATTCCCGCAATGTCCCTGCTCGCGATGATCGTAGGCGGCGGTTGCCATTTTGGAATTGAAAATGGTGGCATCACGATCACCGAGCACATCGAACAATACGGCGGCGCAGGAGGATTTTCCATTGTCATCATGAGCATTCCCCCAGGCCGGATGATCGCCGTAGGGGATGGCTCCCTTGTCGACGTAGTAGCGGAGAAATGTGGCGGATTTTTGGATGGCCTTGTCCAGTGCGGGATCGCTGATGCCTGCCTCGCGGGCGAGCACGAACGAGATGGTCATCGGCAAGCCGATCACGTTCATGCCGCCGTAGCCTTCCGAGTGGCCATTGGGCAATGCAGGCGCATGCCCCCACATGCCATTCATGCACTGGTTTTTCACTCCGCGCATGGTGACTTCTTTTAACTCGGACAGTGCCGATTTTTTGTCCGTGGCGAGGGCGTATTCGCTGAGGAAAAGATTAACGTAAGCGATGTACCAGTTCCAAGTATCTATGTTTTGCACGGACTCTGTGGCTTTTTGCGCGTATTTGCCGAGCAGGGAGTGATACTTTTTGTCACCCGACGCGAGCAAGGCGAGGGCGTTGAGGTGATCGGGGATGTCAGCGTTTTCGAAGCCTTTCTCCGCGATGAGGCGGACACCCTGCTCGAAAATGGCTTTTGACTTCGGGCAATCGTAGGGAGCGGTGGCGCTGTAGGCTCCGAGAACTTGCAGTTTGAGTTCGACGGTGGATGTTTTTCCTTCGCGCCAGACGGTGAGGGGAAGGATGCCGGTTTTCTCTTCCGCTATGGCAATGGCGTGGCCGAAACTGCGGCGGGCATCCTCGGCGAAAGGTTTGCCGAACACGCCGAGGACGACATCGTTTACTTGCAGGATACCATCGGCGGGAGAGCCTTTGTCCACGGCTGTGATGAGGATTTGTCGGGACGCGGCGGTGAGATCCTCGTGGCGGAAATACATCCAGCCGCGCAGACCGGTGGGGCCGAGCAGCCAGTCGTGCGATCCGTCGGTCTTGCCCCCTGTGGTGAAATCAGGAATCGGCGGGCTATCGGCTGCTTGCAGCGGGGAAAGAAATCCGCCTAACAGAAATGCAATGAGAAAGGTGTGTTTCATGGTGGCGTTTGTCGTTAAGCACGAATGGTGCTACTTTTTCATCATCTTGAGATTGGCCTCGGCAAAATGTTTCCCCATCAGAGCGAAGGTTTTGGCGCAGCCGAGGTAGTGGTAACCGGCATTGGAAGCACCCCGTTTCCACAGGGCTTCTTCGGCGGGCGAGATGAGTTTGGCTTCGAAGTCTTTCAGGTGTTGTTGCTTCTGGGCATCGGTCATGTGACCGTCGGCATTCGGGTGGTCTTTGTGCTTGGAATCGAGGAACCAGCGCATCTGGCTCAGTTGAGCGCGTTTGGCATCGATGGCACCGAGTTCGTCGGACCAAAATGGCGCGGTCGGCACGGCGATGACATTGCCTTGGAACTCCGGCAGGGTGGCGGGCGCGGCCATGGCTTGGCGAAAGGCTATCATTGCGGATGATTCATCCTTGAGGCCGCCCACTCCCATCACGCCGATGACGAATGGCATTTTCGGCGCGGATAGGTCCTTGCGCACGTCGCGGATGAAGTGACCTAACAATTCCGAGTAAAGGGCAAACCGATCGGGTTTGTTGTGACCTGGATAGACTTGGCCATCGACCATGTCATTGAAGCCCTGGAGCCAGGAAAAGCCGGCGATTTCATAGCCTTGGGCGGGATCATAGGCCGGATAGACTTGTTTCGGATCGGCGAGAGTTTTTTTGACATGCTCGATCATCAGTCGGTAGTACACGCCAGTGGCAGCGATTTTTTCAGCGTTCCATTTCGGTCTATCCTCGGCCTTTGGAATCCCGTGTGCTCCCTGAGGATGCTTGTCCCACAATGCTTGGGTCTCCGTCGGCATCACGTATGGCCCCGCGCTGGGCGGGCGGAAGTCGGTATGCAGACTCTTTCCGCCCCAGGCTGCTTTGATGATGAGCACGGGTTCATCGAGGGCTTTGTCCATGGTAAGTCCGAAGGTGAATTCCGGGCCGATCTTGTCGCCGGGCTTACTGGGATCCTGGCCCCACATCGATCCATATCCTGCGCTGAGTTTTCCGGAGAGAACGAAGTTTTTGTCATTCGCTCCGGTGAGGTAGGAAATCCATGTTTTTTCACAGACCGTTGGTTTGCCATCGGCACCGCGCATGATCTTGAGAAGCGGCGCGGTGGCGGGTTCATCGCCGATGTAATCGAACGTCGATATGTTAGCCGGACCTTCCATGTTCGATTGCCCGGCGAGGATGAAGACTTTCAGGGTCTTAGCGTGGACGTCAAATGAAGTGAACAGCGCGGCGGTGACGAGGAAGAGCGTGAGTTTCATGATTGGTGCAAAAATGGCTTTAGACTGATACGAGCCGTTATGTATGATCCTGTCGGATCATGCTCGGGGGGGCGATGCATTTGGCTGGGGATAGCGCTGGGAAAGGATCAGGGTCGCGAAGGTTAGAGCAACTGGAAAAATCTACGTCCCAGGAGATTGGAACGAGATTCCAGATTCAGCTGTGGTCGGTGTCATGAAAGTCGCGGGTTGGGTCTATCAGAAAAAAAACAGGACCTGCCGCGACTTGTCCCGAGCCTAAGCCTGAAATCGAAATTGATGTTTTCTCGACCAAGGGTGTCGAGGAACCTGCGGAGTCACGAGTGATCGATGTGAAAGGCGCTTCGGACCACCGTTCTGTGGTGGCGATTTGGAAATAGGCGTCTCATGACCGGCGGCTTCCTTTTTTGGGAAGCCGCCGTGTGAATCTTGCGCATGCTACGGGAGCAGACAAAAATATGATTGATAAGTCTAACCATTTTTATGGTAGTTGCACTACCTTGAGACGCGCGAATTTCTTCAGTGGTGTGTTCGGGGTGAAGGTGTAACTGATCGTAGGATTCGTATCACCGGCATTCTGCGTCACTGCATCGGTCCATGAGGCGGCGAGCAGGGTCTCGGAGGTTTCGATGATCCACCTGACGTCGCCATTGGCGATCGCATCAGCACCTTTGGTGTAGGTGATGGTGTTACCAGTGAGATCTCCAGCGGGCACGCTAGAGACGCGTGGGTCCAAGCCGAGAGCATATTCGATGATATTGGCAATGCCGTCCTTGTCGAAGTCCTCGGCGGGCAACTCACCGGGGATGTTGCCCTTGAGGGGATCGTTCGCCCACGAGGCGTATTTGTTGCCGGGGGTAACGGTGAGTTCGAAGGTATCGGTAGCGGTTAGGCCGCCAGAGTCCGTCACGGTGATGGTGATGGTGGCCGTGCCAGATTGACCGGGTGCCGGAGTGACGGTGACCGTGCGATTCTCTGCGCTTCCACCGAAGACGATGTTGGCGTTGGGGACCAGGGTGATGTTGGAACTGCTGCCCGAGGGGGTCACGGTATTGACAAACTCGTCGGTGATGGTGAAGTCCAGCACGCCCGTGTCGATGCCAGAAGGCACCGTTAGGTCGGTGATATCCGAAATGGTGGGCGCCGTGTTGGGTGTAACCACTAGCTCAATGTCGTTGCCGGTGATTTGCAACGTGCCGATGAAGCCGCCGGGGAGCGCGCCTTCGAGGTTGGCGGGATCGAGTGTATCGCCGGGGTTGATACCGCCGCTGGTGATCAGCTTGTAGGGTGTGCCAGACGTGACTTGCAGGCCACCGAGGTTGGTGAAAACAAAGTCGTTGAAGCCGAGCTTATCGACGCCAATCGTCAGGGTACCAGTGACGGCGATCTTGTCGTTGGTGCTGGCCAGCGCGTCGAGTTGGAAATTGAGCTTGCCGGTGCTCGCCACTTGGGCTGCGATGTTCAGATTGCCCGCGATGTTGAGTGTTCCCGCTCCCGCGTTGCCCGGAGCAATGTTTGCAGTGGCGGCGGTAGTGACGGTGCCGCCGATGGTGCCGGAGCCGCCCAGCGTGCTAGTGCCGTTGACCGCGACCGCGGCGGTGGCCAAGGACTGATTGCCGTTGATGAGCAGGGTGCCGGCGCTCACCGTAGTTGTGCCATTGTAGTCGTTGCCGCCAGAGAGCGCCCAAGTGCCGGAGTCGGCCTTGATGAGGTTCAGGGTGGTGATGGTGCCGTTGGTGATCTTGCCGCCGAAAGTGCTGAGGCCGGAGCCGGTGCCGCCCAGAGACAGCGTCCGGGTGCCAGTGGCGGTCGACAACAGGTCGGTGCTGATCGTGAAGGCAAACGAGCTGTTGTTCTTGATGGTCGGTGTCTGGGTTGCCCCCGTCCCGGCCAGCTTGAACTGCCGGTTGTCCAGCGTCACCGCTGCAATCGCACCGGAACCGTAGGCGAAATTGTGGGCGGACGTGCCGTTGCCCGACCCAAAGGTGATATCCCCGGCGCCAAGGGAAGTGGCGTCCGCAAAGCTGTTCACGTTCAGGGAAACGACCAAGTCGCTCGTGTAATTCACGCCTCCGGTGAAGTTGTTGGATATACTGTTCAGATTGAGCGTGTTGGAGCCACCTCCTGTCTTATTCAGCTCGATACCGCCGGAGCCAGTGACCGCGCCGTTTACGGTGAAACTGCTGTTGTTGTTGGAGATGCGCAGCGTGCCGGAGGTGAGGGTGATTCCACCGTTGGTCGTGGCACCGCCGCCAACCGTGAGCCCCACGGTCACCCCGGTCCCCCCGTTGGCGGTGATGTCATTGTTGTTCAGGGTGGCGGTGCCAAGCGCGCCGCCGTTGTCGCCCAGAAAGCCCTGACTGATGACGATGCCGCCGGTAATGCTGTTGGTCCCCGTCATCTGCAGGGTGCCGCTACCAGCCTTGATGAATCCTTGCGTGCCGGCTAGCGCCAGTTCAAGCTTCGGTATGCCCGCAGATACAGTAATCGTAGGTTGGCTCGTACCAATCAGGCTCAGTGGGCCGCTCTGGAGAATAAAGTTGCCGCTGGAGAAAGTCATATTGTTGACGATGGTGCCGGCAGCGACAGGGACTACGCCGGCGGTGCCCTCAAATACCGCGTTGTTGCCCGAGCCCCATGGGCCCGTGTAGGGTCCGAGTGTGGTGCCCGACCAGACGGAAGCGGTTCCCCAAGCGAAGCCGCCCGTGGCAAACTGACTGACGGGTGCCACTGGCGCCGAGACTATGCTTGTTGGTGCAGCCTGCAGGTTGCCTTCGAGATCCTCCGCGACAAACCAGACATCATAGGTGGTGCCGATCGTCAGCCCGGCTATAGTTTTTGTGCCACTGATGCCAGGGGTGAGCAGGGCCATGCTGCCGCTGGGCGCGGTGGCATCGGCGGCGTCCGTGCCAGCCTTGACCTGGGCCGACGTGGGCGCAGATGCTCCACTGGGAAGCGCCACGAAATAGACGGTGCCAGGTTCATCGATATTTCCTATGCCGGTCAGCCCGGCGGGGGTGCGGCTCTGTTGCGGATAGGTGGCGGTCCAGCCCGGCGC
>Ga0315909_10008026_pt1 | contig 11652 bp, 10 predicted proteins | sample LakEriMetagenome_11_FD_203527 | JGI IMG/M metagenome (GOLD analysis project Ga0315909, IMG submission 203527) | Freshwater fungal communities from buoy surface, Lake Erie, Ohio, United States - Buoy 2 MA125 | ecosystem: Environmental > Aquatic > Freshwater > Lake | place: USA: Lake Erie, Ohio...
ATCAAATCATTATGGTGGGATGGAGCTGATTTAATGGGTAAAATAGAAATTTTACCAACACCAAGTGGTAATATATTAAAAGAATTATTTTTAAATAATATAACTGTTGGTATTTCATCTCGTGGTATGGGCTCAGTTCGTCCATTAGGTGAAGGTACAGTTGAAGTACAAGACGACTTTGAATTATTATGTTGGGATTTCGTATCAACACCTTCAACACAAGGTGCATTTATGAAACCAACAGGATTAAGTGAAAGTTATGTACCTGGTGCTCGCTCATTTGGTAAATACACTAAAGTAAATAACTTAATTTCAGAAATTATTTGTTCTCAAACAGGTATTTGCTGTATAAAATAAGTACCCCTCTATTAATAGTATTGATAGACCGACCCATCCCTACAAGGATGGGTTTCATTTTTGTCGCTTTTCGTACTTGTCACATATTTATGATTACCCCAATATGAGATCTCCAATATCTCATTAAATTAATATTTACAATCCTTATATTACTTTTCTAATAAGTAATCAAGTCAAAAAAGGAGAAATTCACAATGACAAATCAAGAATTATTTAGTCAAGCAATTGCTGACGCTAAAGCTGTTCGCGACGCTGCAGTAGCAAATGCTAAAGCTGCTCTTGAAGAAACTTTTACTCCAAAAATCATGTCTATGCTTTCAGCTAAATTAAACGAGATGGAAGAAGACTTAGAAGAAAGAGTTCAAGGTAGCAAAGAAAACATTAAAGCGGGTGTTAAAGTACATCCTCATGGACAACCTGAAAGAGTAATGACTGTTGTTTCACCAGATGGTGGATTCAATGGTAAAGTTCAAGTTGAAGATGAAAAAGGTAACAAAGCTAGCTTTGATGCTGAAGACTTAGACCTAGTAGAAACTCAAGAAGAGGGTCACGAGGCAACAATTGGTTTTGGTGCTGCTTCCCAGAAGCCGCAAATCGAAGCTGACAACATGGAAGAAACTGATCTTGAAGAAATTTTAGCTCAACTTGAAGCCGAAGAAAAAATGAAAGAAGGCAAAAAAGAAGTTGAAGAAGCTAAAGATGAAGTAGAGGAAGGTAAGAAAGACATGGAAGAAGCTAAGAAAGAAGTTGAGGAAGGTAAAAAAGAAGTTGAAGAAGCTAAGAAAAAAGACGACGACAAGAAAAAAGTTGAAGAGTCTTTAGAAGAAGCTGATGGCGACGACGAAATGACCGAATTAACTGTTGATGAGCTTAAAGACATTATCCGTGACGTATTAAAAGATGTTATGGGTGGTGAATCTGAAGAAGAAACAGAAGAAGACGAACTTGAATTGGGTGATGAAGCTGGTGAAGAAGAAGAAATTGAAGATGAAGAATCTATCAGTCTTGAAGAATTGTTAGCTGAATTAGACAAGGAAGATGGTAAAAAATCTGTTGAAGAAAAGAAAGAAGTTGAAGAAGCTAAAAAAGAAGTAGAAGAAGGTAAGAAAGAGGTAGAAGAAGCTAAGAAAAAAGAAGTTGAAGAAGCTAAAAAAGACTTAGAAGAAGCTATCGCTACTATCAAAACTCTACAAGTTGAATTAAACGAAGTTAATCTTTTAAACGCTAAACTTCTTTATACAAACAAAATCTTCAAAGCCAAGTCTTTAAACGAAGCTCAAAAAGTTAAGGTATTGAAAGCTTTTGATAAAGCTGCTACTGTAAATGAAGTTAAAACTGTTTACAACACTTTATCTGAAGATATCACTACTAAAACTAAAAATACAATTAAAGAATCAGTTGGATTTGCTTCTAAAGCAGCAGGTGTTGCCCCAGCCCAACCGATTGTAGAAAGCGACGCTGCTATTCGTCGTATGCAACAATTAGCAGGAATTATTAAATAAATAAAAAAATAACTTATTAAAATGAGTGCAGTACAATCATTAATCGAATCTGCTAACCCATGGCAGTCACAGCAAACAGACGCAGCGCGTCTTGCTAAAAAATGGGAAAAATCAGGTTTGTTAGAAGGTCTTTCTGACTACAACAAATCTAACATGGCTATGATGCTTGAGAACCAAGCTAAGCAATTAGTAGTTGAACAATCACAAACTGGTACTGGCGGTACATTCGCTCCAGGTACTGGTGAGCAGTGGGCAGGCGTAGCTTTACCATTAGTTCGTAAAGTGTTTGGTCAAATCGCAGCTAAAGAATTCGTTTCAGTTCAACCAATGAGCTTACCAGCGGGTTTAGTGTTCTTCTTAGATTTCCAATATGGTACTACTAAGAATCCTTTCTCTGCAGGTAATTCAATGTATGGTACTCCAAGTGGTACTGAAGGATTTGGTAACTTAGCTGAAGGTGGTCTTTATGGTGCTGGTCGTTTTGGTTATTCAATCAACCAATTCTCTAGCTCTGTAGCTTACAACGCTTCTGGCGTATCTGTAGCTTCTGCTTCTTTCGCTCAAGTTAACTTTGATGCTAACTATTCTTCATCTGTTGTTGGTGGTACTGATGCTGCTTTAGCTACTGTTAAAGCTATCACTGTTCCTACAGCTTCTATCTCTTCTTCTTTAGATCCAAACGCTGTTAGAGCTTTCTCTATCATTTCTGGTTCTATCATTGAAGCTGATAACTTACATCAGTTCACTACTATCAGTGGTGGTAATGTAATTTTCTTTGTTTCAGCTTCTTCAGCTGAAGCTACAGCTGCTGGTGGTACTTACACAGTATTCTACAACAAGAAGACTGCTGATAATGCACGTGGTGACTTCGAAGATCAACAACCTTACTCTAACTCTGGTTTCAACAGTGGTGTTGCTATCAACATTCCTGAAATCAACGTACAATTACGTTCTGAAACTATTGCTGCTAAAACTCGTAAGTTAAAAGCACAATGGACTCCAGAATTTGCTCAAGACTTAAACGCATACCAAAACTTAGATGCTGAAGCTGAATTAACTTCTATGTTATCTGAATACATCTCTTTAGAGATCGACTTAGAAATCTTAGATATGTTAATTGAGAACGCTCCAATTCAAGAAGTATGGTCTGCAAAAGTTGGTAACCAATTAAATAATGCTGGTACTGGATTTGATTCTAATGTATCTGGTGTTTATTACACTCAAATGACTTGGTTCCAAACTTTAGGTATTAAGTTACAAAAAGTATCTAACACAATCCACCAAAGAACTTTACGTGGTGGCGCTAACTTTATGGTAGTTTCTCCAACTGTAGCAACTATCTTGGAATCAATCCCAGGATTTGCTGCTGATACAGACGGTGCAGCTGACAACATGAAGTATGCATTCGGTGTTCAGAAGATTGGTCAGTTAAATAGCCGTTACAAAGTTTATAAGAATCCTTACATGTTGGAAAACACCATCTTAATGGGCTTCCGTGGTAACCAATTCTTAGAAACTGGTGCTGTTTATGCTCCATACATTCCATTGATCATGACTCCATTAGTGTACGATCCATCTACCTTCACTCCAAGAAAAGGTATCATGACTCGTTACGCTAAGAAAATGGTTCGTCCTGAATTCTATGGTAAAGTAGTTGTTGCTAACTTAAATGTACTTTAATTAGCCCTGACTTAGAGTCATAAATAAAAGGCCCGAGCGTAAGCTCGGGCTTTTTTTATCATATTTATATCAAATAATGTTATATGAAAGAACCTAATCGTGAGCGTAAAACAGATATTAAATCTATAAGTGCTGTTCAATTAAATGAAGAGCAAAAAGAAGCAAAAAGGTTAATTGTAGAAAATCAGATTGTAGTAGTTACAGGTAGAGCAGGTAGTGGTAAATCATTAGTATGTGCCCAAGCCGCATTAGATTTTCTTAAGAAAAAACAAATCAATTGTATATATAATACTAGAGCAGCAATTGAAGTAGGTAAAAGTTTAGGCTATTTACCAGGTGCATTAAATGAAAAATTTGATCCATATATGGAAGCACTACTTGAAAATTTAGCTAAGTGCTGTTCAGATAAAACTGAAGTGCCTAAACTATTACAGGACGAAAAAATTAAAGCATTACCAGTACAATTCATTAGAGGTAAGACTATAGACGACATACTAATTGTAGAAGAGGCTCAAAACTTAACTAAAGGTGAGATGTTAGCTATATTAACTCGTTTGGGTAAAACGGGGAAAATCGTTATTAATGGCGACAATGAGCAAACCGATATTAAAAACCCAACTGGAGAAATGAACGGTTTAACATATGTTATTGAACTATCTAAAAAGATTGAAGAAATTAAATGGATTAAATTAGCCACTAACCATCGCTCAGATTTAGTTGGCAAAATATTGGATTTTGAATATGGGAAATAACTATTAGCAATATTTATACTAGAATAATACTAGTGTAAATAATATGGCTAATCAATTATCATCCAACACATTATTTGGATCAGGATATAACAATCGTTTAAACTTAGAGCGTGTAAAGAATAATACACCTTTTGGATACTACGATAATGATTCTGAATTCATTAAAGATGCTCAAAAAGCAGCATCCTTTGTAGCTCAACGTTTAGGTGTTGGAGGTACAGGGAACGCTACAACTTATGTAACTGAATTAACAGTGTATGCTGCTTTAGAAGAAGCAGTTACTACTTATGGTAACTTAGTTTACCAATATAAAATTAGAGATAATTATCTTAATTTAGAAGGCGGCCCAACACTTCCATTCAACCAAACTGAAACAGCTGATAAAATTGTATTAAGTGAAGACCCATCAATTAACTCAGCTGTATTCTGGTCAGATGGTAGAACAGCTACATGGAATGAAATAGGAAAGGATTTACCTAACTCAGCATCAGCTGCTAGTGGTGAAATTTATGTGTCATCTGCTTCACTTAATGACTTTATATCTCCTGACTTAACTAAAATTAATAACTGGAATTTCTATTATTACCAAAACGCATCTATATCAGGATATGAAAATTATGATTTTAGCCAAACAACATATCCTCAATTTAGTAAAGTAGCAGGTGAAACTATAGCTACAACTAATTATTCAGAATCATATGCTACATTTAATACAACAGATTTAGCTATTTTTACTAGTACACCTGGTAGCAGCTCATTTAGTATTACTGCTAGTAATGGTACAAGTGCATTTTTATTTGTAGTTACAGCATCTGTTGTTCCTGCAGATACATCAAATATTTTATACATAGCTACAGGTAGTACAGCTAATGAGACAGCTAAAAATATTGCTCATAAAATATCAACTGCCTCACCAAATTTTGGAGTAACATTTACAGCTATTACAGGATCAAATCCTGTTGAGTTAGAATTAAGTTCATCATTTGGTTTAACAGTAGATCCAAGTGTTGGATTTGAAATCAATTGGTTAGATAATTCTAACACTGCTCAACAAGTTGTTTTTGGACAACCTGGTACTTGGGAAACATATCAAATAACTAGTGGTAGTTCTTGGGTTTATTTCTTTACAACTTATCCAATTCAAGCTTTATTCTTTGGTGGCAATACTTTAAACACAGCTTACTATCAAGATGTATTAAAAGGAAGAGGATTAAATGGTAAATTAATTAATAATAACTTACAAACCCAAATCAGAATAGCTGAAGCATATGCTCAAGAAGCTGGAGTTGGTGGTTATGTGAGTGAATATACAGGATCACTTCATTTAGAAGCAGGTAAACAAGTATATGATTTAAATGCTTGGGCTGAAGCTTCAGCATCAATAGAACCTGGAGACAGAATAGAAATTAGACAAATTTTCTATCAAGAACCTCCTGCGATTGTAAGATATTTTGATCCATATGCTGGTACAGGTACTGGTGTTCAAGGTTTATTAGAAACTTTTGGATTCGGTTCTTACTCACCTGGTATTAACTTTATGTTAATGCCTGTATATTGGGATATTCAAAAAATTCAAGCAATTGAATTTAATGACCAAGTAAGAAAATCAGCATTTAGCTTTGATTTAGTGAATAATCAATTAAGAATATTCCCTGTTCCAACACATGATAATGGTCATATGCTGTTATTTAAATACATGAAGCTAAGTGAAAAATATTTACCAACAACTGATAACAGACCAAATGTTATAGCTGATGTAATGAGTGTTCCTTATAGAAATCCAATTTACGCTAGCATAAATCAGGTAGGTAGAAGTTGGATCTTTAGATATGCTTTAGCATTATGTAAAGAGATAGAAGGACAAATTAGAGCTACTTTCCAAGGTTCTGACTTTGGTGGTCTAGTAGTTAATGGATCTGAATTATTAACAGACGCTAGAACTGAAAAATTAGAGTTGATGACTGAATTAAAAGAATATTTAGAACAAACAACTCGTAGAGCTCAATTAGAGAGAAAACAACAAGAAGCTGATTTCACTCGCCAAACAATGAATGATATACCTTTATTAATATACGCTTTATAATTTAGTTTATGGGAGGAGTACCAGCTTTTTCAAAACCAGCTCAATCACCAAGTAGAACACCTAGTGTTACACCTACTATATCAAAAACACCTAGTGTTTCAAAAACACCTAGTGTGACACCTTCTATATCAAAAACACCATCTATTACTCCATCATCTACTCCAACACCAAGTCCAAGTGGACCTCCAGGTGCGTCTGTTACTCCTTCTGTTACTCCTTCTGCAACACCGTCTGTAACAGTAACACCTACAGCAACACCTAGTGTTACACCTAGTACTACACCTAGTGCTACATCTAGTGTTAGTGCTACACCTAGTGTTAGTGCAACACCCTCCGTTTCAAAAACACCTACACCAACCCCTACACCAAGCCCAACTGCTGATTGTAGTCAAATGAATATATTTTCTCAAATGCAACAAGCTGCTCTTCAATTTATGAAGACAGATATTGCTTATTATAAACATAATTTAAGTCAAACTAAGAGAAATATATATGGTGAGTCATTAGAAAAATGGTATTATCAACCTTTCTTAATTAAATGTACTATCTCAAGAAATGCTGATACTATTAAAGATGAAATGTTTGGACCTGATGTAGATAAAACATCTAAAATAACTATACCAAGAGTAGCTTGGGAACAAGGAAACGCTGGACTAATCCAAGGTGCAAACTTATTACCAGAAATAGGAGATATAATATATGATCGTTCAACAGAAAGATATTATGAGATAAATACTATAATTCATGATTATGTTCCTGTTAACGCTAATATTGGTATTGGACAATCATCCTGTCCACAAACTGAGTTAGTGACATTTAATTTAGAATGTCATCAAACAAGAGTAAGTAGATTAAATTTATCACCTTATAAAGTATTATAATGCCTAAATCAATAAAACCAAGACCAAAATCAGTACGTGAAGTGACCGACGAGATACTCGGACAGGAAGCTTACTATACTGATCAACGTCCTGAAATGAAGGTTAAAAATAGAGGAAATGATGTTTCCACTAAAGGTGATAGAATAAAAGATGTGTCTATTGGTATAATAGATATTGATACTGCTATTATAAAATACATTGAAGAAAAAATTAAACCATCAGCTATACAAGACGGAAACAGAATTATGGTTCCTGTAATGTATGGTTATCCTGAAAGATGGGCTACAATACAAGAAAAAGGATATTTAAGAGAATACTCAGGCCGAATGATGGCTCCTGTTATTGTTATTAAACGTGATAATTTAGAAGCTAATAGAAATTTAGGTACTAAAATTGACGCTAATAATCCTCAAAACTTACACGTATTTGAATCAGGATATACTAAAAAAAATCAATACGATAATTTTGGTGTTTTAGGAAATAGAAATCCTGTTAAAGAATATAGATTAGTTGTAATGCCAGAATATATTAATTTAACTTATAGTGGTGTTATATTTACTAATCATTTAGAACAAAATAATAAATTAATTGAAGCGTTTAAATACGCTGAAAACACATATTGGGGTGAATCAGGTAAATTCCAATTTAGAGCTAGAATTGATAGTTTTGCTACTTCAACAGAATATTCAGCTGGTGAGGACAGAACTACAAGAACTAACTTTACAATTAACTTAAATGGATATATCATTCCTGATACAGTAAATAGAGATATTTCTTATCCAAAGAAATTTTTATCTAAAGCTCAAGTTATCTTTACAATGGAAACTGAGGGTGTTAAAGAAACTGATTATATCAAATTTGGAGGTATGAAGAAAAAAGGACCTATTTTTGGACCTACTTCTACTATATCTTATGTTGACACAACTAATGCTGTTGTTGATTATTTAGCATCAATGGTAACCAAAACTGGTCCTGGCGAATTAGCCATTCCAAATGCTACTACTGTAAGAGTATTAAATAGTACTATAGCAGTAGCTCCAGATCCATTACCAGCAACTGATAAAACACAGTTTAGTGTTATTATAAATACAACTTACATACCAAATAATTTAATTGTATCTGTAACTCAAAATGGTCCAAATGTTGATATAGTTATCGACACAACAACTCTATATTCATTATTGGATGTAGAAGATTTATATAGTGTTTCAGTAATTGGTAAATTTGCTTAAGAATGAGTTTAATACAAGGATATCAAGTAGCTATACCATTTTACCTTAGCGCAAGCCAAGGTACATTTTTGTTTAGTGGTAGCTATGTTGAGATTAATTCTTTAACTTCAAGCACTGATTTTTTCATTATCAAAGATAATGGACAACAAGTATTTAAAGTTAACCAAGAAGGAGTTGTCGAACATAAAGAATTAATGAACACACCAACCGTTGTAACTGGAGGATTATTCTACAGTGGATCAGACGATTGGTATTTATATTATAATAGATAATGGGTACATACTTAAAAATAGCGCCCCAGAATTCATCAGTTGAATTTACACAGGTAGATACCTCCGCTACTAATACAACTAATTTATCAGCTTCATTTGCTAGCTTTGAAACAGCTTCAGGTTGGTTTAATGGTACATTTAGTGGTAGTTTTATAGGTAATATAACTAGTAGTAGTTTTAGTGGTATAACACCATTTTTTATTACTGCATCTAAAGGTTATTTATCATATCTTGATAGTTCTGTATTAACAGTAGTATCAACAGGTTCTGTAGCAAACATATTTTTAATACAAGATTCAACAGGAAGTGCGTTTGCCGTTAATGGGCAAGGTGTTACTGTTGTAAAAACATTTACAGGTGCCGCACCTACTCCAGTTCAAGGTGGTATTTATTTTACCTCCGCTGATATGTATATCGGTACCACACCATAAAAAACAATAAAAAAACATGGCAACCTGGAAAAAAGTAATCGTCTCTGGTAGTAACGCAGAGCTCAATCAATTAAACGTACAGCCGAATCAACAAATTTCAGGTTCAGCTGCGCGCACATTTTTAAGTGGTTCATTTAGTGGATCATTTCAAGGTGATGGTAGTGCATTAACTGGTTTAGTTACCAACTTAGTAGTATTTGGTGATGGTGGTCTTAGTGGATCAATTGATTTAAAAAATCAAAACTTAAAAATCTTAGGTACTGCTGGTGAAATTGAAACAACATTAGCTTTAAACCCATTATCTGATGGTTATACAGTACAAGTTGGATTACCAAGTAATGTTCAAATTGCTCAAAATTTACTTGTTACAGGTTCAGTTACTGCACTTGGTGGATTCACAGGATCTTTTAGTGGTTCAGCTATTTTACCTGAATTAACTAATGGTGTTGGTATTAGTTCTTTATTATATAATGGTTCTGGAGTAGCAACTGTAGCTGTAAGTGGCGCTGCTGCTTTATCTTCAAATTATGTAACTAAATGGACTGGTACAGCATTTGCTAATAGCAATATCTCTGATAATGGTTCATTAGTAACTGTATCTGCTAATACCACATTTAATAATAATGTAACTGTACAAGGTGACTTAATAGTAAACGGTACTGCTTCATTTATTAATACAGAAGAATTATTAGTTAAAGATAAATTTACAATCTTTAATAGTGGTTCTAACTCATTAACTGACTCAGGTTTCATATTCCAATCTAGTACTAATGGTGGTATGGCCTCAGGTAGTGCTTTATATTTAGATGCTTCAGTTGGTACCTATGGTAGATTCGCAGTTCAACATGATGTATTATATAATGCTACATCTGTAACAGCTGATGAATGGATGGTAACAGTTAAAAATGATACTTCAAATCCATTAGATGCTACACCTCCAACATGGGGTAGTACATCAGGGTATGGTAATATGTGGGTTAATACAAACAGTGGTGATATATTCATATGGTCATAAAAAGAATTATAAATAAATTAGTTATGGCTTTTAATGCGAAGAATATCGAACAACATAATAAAATAGAGGAGCCGTCAAACGCTCCTCTATCAAATTCTCTACAGCTAGATAAAGCTGAGATTGAGACATTATTAATGATGGTAAAAGAAGCCCATTTTAAAGGTGAGCATGTCGAAAAAGTATACAAACTTATTTTGAAACTACAGGCATACTATTCCAAGTTACCTTAATTTTTTCATATTTATTACAAACATACTGTAGGCCGAAAGGAAGTAGGCATATACACGGCATAAGTGTATGTATCTAACCACAGTGTAAAAAGTAACAGATATGCCAAATTGGAAAAAAGTCATTGTCAGCGGCTCGGACGCTGCTCTAAATTCATTAAATGTAACTAATCTATTATCAGTTACAGGTTCATCCAACCTTACTGGATCTTTAAATATAAGTGGTTCAGCTAGTGTTTTAGGTAACACCGGTACAACTACATTTTATACCAACGCAGACACTTTAATATTTACTGGTTCAGTTTACATATCTGGTTCAATAGTTCAAACAGGTAGTTTAAATGTAACTAGTATAACTAGTTCATTATTTGGAACTGCTAGTTGGGCTCAAAACTCAATCACATCATCATACGCTGTTAGTGCTTTAAGTGCATCATACGCACCTGGAGCTGATACAGCAATCAGTGCTTCTTACGCAGCGACGGCATCTTCAGCAGACGCTTTTAACGTTCGAACTTCTTTAACAGCTAGTGGATTATTTTATCCTACTACTGATGGTTTAGAGGGCCAAGTATTAAAAACAGATGGTAGTAATGATTTGACGTTTGGTGATGTAAACACAATGTATGAAATAGTTTATACAGGTGAAAACATCACTAAGAGCGATCCATTATACATTTCAGGTTCACAAGGTGCAAACCCAATTGTATATAAAGCAGATGCTGCAAACGCAGCTAAAATGCCAGTAACATACATTGCATCAGAAACAATTGCTGCTGGTAACACTACAAGAGGTATCGTACTTGGTTTAATTGAAGGAATAAATTTAACAGGCTATACAGCAGGAACAGAAGTATATGTAGCAGCAGGTGGTGGTTGGACCTCAACTAGACCAACAGGTTCAGCAATTGTACAAATATTAGGTATAGTAACTAAAGGAGGTTCTGGTGGTAAAGGTTTAGTATTAAACCCTGGACCCGTAGAATTACCTAACGTTCAATCAGGATATACTTGGGTAGGTGATGCAAATGGCGTTCCTCAAGCAGTATCAACTTCATCATTACTCGTAAGTACAGCATCCTTTGCTTCCACTGCATCTTATGCTCTAAGGGCAGGATCCGTAGATAATCCCTTCCCTTACATTAACCCAACAACTATAACAGGAAGTATTTCAGTTCCTGATAATCATAATGGATTATTGGTAGGACCTGTTTCAGTAT
>Ga0315909_10008028_pt1 | contig 11652 bp, 9 predicted proteins | sample LakEriMetagenome_11_FD_203527 | JGI IMG/M metagenome (GOLD analysis project Ga0315909, IMG submission 203527) | Freshwater fungal communities from buoy surface, Lake Erie, Ohio, United States - Buoy 2 MA125 | ecosystem: Environmental > Aquatic > Freshwater > Lake | place: USA: Lake Erie, Ohio...
GGTCACGCCGAATCCATGCGCCACCAGACCACGTACTGCTTCGGTTGAGGTCGTACGAAAAACGATATTGGGCTTGATCCGACGTGATTTCCAGTAAGCCAGGGTGGCTTCCTCCGCCTCATCGGTGGTGACCATGATGTAAGGATGCTGCGCGATATCTTTCAGCGAAGGCGACGGTATTTTCGCCAGCGCATGATCGGGTGCCACCCAGAGTTGACGGCGCGAGCGCACCATGACCGCATGACCGAAACGCTCCGGCCGGCGGATATTCGACAGAATGGCTACGCCCAGATCGACCTCCCGGTTGAGCACCGCCTGCTCAATGCTCGCCCGGTCCATGTCACGCAAGTCGATTTCCACTTCCGGATAGCTTGCCCTGAAGCGCGCCAGCAGATCCGGCAACAGATACCCCAGCACCGTGTAGGAGGCTGCCATTTTTACCGTGCCCCGTAATTGGCGTGCGCGGAAGCGAGGCTTGTGGGTGGCATCGCGCACCGAGTCCAGAATGTGGCAGGCCTGAAGAAAAAAATCCTGGCCTTCCGGCGTCAGTGAGACACCCTGAGCCAGGCGATAAAAAAGCCGTACGCCCAGCTCTTTTTCCAGCGCGAGCACTGCATTGGTGATGGCGGACTGGGACACGTTTTCACTGGAAGCGGCCATCGAAAATTGGCCGTTGCGGGCCGCAGCGACGAAATAACGCAATTGCCGCAGGGTGACGTTATTCATGGACATGGGTAGCGGCTCCTTTGGGGTGTCATTTGCGTGCGAAACCCCCTCTAGGTATCAGTTTTTCAGATAGTAAGCTTGCGTATTTGTGATTTTACGATACCTTGGTCCCTGCCTATACTCTGGGACATAGAGATAAAACTGGGGGGAGCCCGTCATGAACGCACCACTGGACAAGCTGCAGGCGCTGCAGCCCGATGCCATTTCACTGGATGACAAATACACGCTTGAGCGCGGCCGTGTTTTTCTGACCGGCACGCAGGCGCTGGTTCGTTTGCCGATGATGCAGCGTCAGCGTGACCTCGCCGCTGGACTCAATACCGCAGGTTTTATTACCGGCTATCGCGGCTCGCCGCTGGGCAGTGTGGATCAGACTGCGGCCAAAGCCAGAAAACATCTCGAGGCACATCACGTGCGCTTTCATCCCGGTGTCAACGAAGACCTGGCAGCGACCTCGATCTGGGGCACGCAGCAGGTCAATCTTTTTCCGGGTGCGAAATACGATGGCGTGTTTTCCATCTGGTACGGCAAAGGCCCCGGTGTTGACCGATCCGGCGATGTCTTCAAGCATGCGGTGGCTGCAGGTACCGCGCCAAACGGTGGCGTACTCGCTCTGGCGGGCGATGATCATGCGGCCAAATCGTCCACCAATGCGCATCAGAGCGAACACATTCTGAAAGCCTGCGGCTTGCCCGTGCTTTACCCTTCATCGGTGCAGGAATATCTCGACTACGGCCTGCATGGTTTCGCGATGAGCCGTTACACCGGTCTGTGGGTCGCGATGAAATGCGTGACGGATGTGGTGGAATCCGGCGCCACGGTCGACATCGATCCCGAGCGTGTGCAGATTGCCTTGCCCGGTGACTTCGATATGCCCGCTGGTGGTCTCAATATTCGCTGGCCCGATGGCATCCTCGAGCAGGAAGAGCGGCTGGTCAATTACAAATGGTACGCAGCGCTTGCCTATGCACGCGCGAACCACCTCAATCGCGTGATCTGGGACAGCCCGCATGCGCGCTTCGGCATCATGACCGCAGGTAAATCCTATCTCGACACGCGCCAGGCGCTGGAAGATTTGGGTATCAACGAGTCGGTTGCGCGCGATATTGGTTTGCGCCTCTACAAAGTGGGCATGAGCTGGCCACTCGAAGCCGAAGGCACGCGCGCGTTTGCAACCGGTCTGGAAGAAATTCTCGTCGTCGAAGAAAAACGTCAGCTGCTCGAGTATCAGCTCAAGGAAGAACTGTACAACTGGCGCAATGATGTACGCCCGCGCGTGGTCGGCAAATTTGATGACACCGGCGAGTGGAGCAATACCCGCCGCAGTGGTCATGGCGAATGGCTGCTGCCGGGTACTTATGAGCTCAATCCAACGCAAATTGCGCGCGCCATTGCGTCGCGCATCTCGAAATACTTTGCCGGTCATCCGGTCGAGCAGCGTGTGCGTGAACGCATTGCCTATCTGGAGTCGCGCGAGGCCGTACTCAAAGTCAGCACGGGCGCCAACCCGCAAAAAGATCGCACGCCCTATTTCTGCTCGGGCTGTCCGCACAACACCTCAACGCGTGTACCGGAAGGCAGTCGCGCACTCGCCGGTATTGGCTGTCACTACATGGCCTTGTGGATGGATCGCTCGACTTCAACCTTTACCCACATGGGTGCCGAGGGCACGACCTGGATTGGTCATGCGCCCTTCACCACCGAGCAGCATGTGTTTGCCAACATTGGTGACGGTACTTACTACCACTCAGGTCTGCTTGCGATACGCGCATCGGCAGCGGCCAAGGTCAATATGACCTACAAGATTCTGTTCAACGATGCCGTCGCCATGACCGGTGGCCAGACCCACGATGGCCCGCTGGATCCTGCGACGATTTCGCGTCAGGTCGCTGCGGAAGGGGTAACGCCGATTGTCGTGGTCACCGACGAGCCGGACAAATACCCGACGACGACCAACTGGGCGCCGGGTGTAACGATTCGGCATCGCAGCGAGCTCGATGCCGTGCAGCGTGAAATGCGCGAAGTCAAAGGCGTCTCCGCCATCATCTATGACCAGACCTGTGCATCCGAGAAGCGTCGGCGCAGGAAGCGCAACACCTTCCCTGATCCGGCCAAGCGTGCCGTGATCAATGAGGCGGTGTGCGAAGGTTGTGGTGATTGCAGCGTCAAATCAAACTGTCTGTCAGTCGAGCCACTCGAAACCGAATTCGGTCGCAAGCGTCAGATCAATCAGTCCAGCTGCAACAAGGATTTTTCTTGCGTGACCGGTTTCTGCCCGAGCTTTGTCACGGTTGAAGGTGGCCAACTGAAGAAGCCGAAAAAAGCGGCGATGAAAGACGCCAGCGGCAGCGCCATTTCTGCCTTGTCACGTTCGGCAAAGCTCGGTGCGCCGCAACTGCCTTCGCTCAGTGAGCCGTTCGGCGTGCTGGTCACCGGTATTGGTGGCACCGGCGTGGTGACCGTGGGCCAGATTCTGGCGATGGCAGCGCACGTCGCTGGCAAGGCATGCAGCGTGCTGGACATGAGTGGCCTGGCACAAAAAGGCGGACCGGTCATGTCGCATGTGCGTCTGGCAGAAAAAGATGACCAGATCCATTCCACGCGCGTCGGTACCGGTGCGGCGGATCTCGTGATTGGCTGCGACGTGATCGTGGCCGCGAGCAAGGATGCAATAGCGCGCATGGGCAGTGGCCGCACGCACGCGATCATCAATTCGACACTCGCGCCAACTGCGGCGTTTGTCAAAAATCCGGATTGGGTCTATCCGGATGCCAGCGCGGCCGACAATATCCGCAAAGCCTGTGGTGATGAAGCGGTCGCTGCCGTCGACGCCGGCAAGATCGCCACCACGCTGATGGGCGATGCGATTGCGACCAATATGTTCATGCTCGGCTATGCATTCCAGCGTGGCTGGGTGCCGCTGTCCGAGCAGGCGCTGCTCAAGGCGATTGAGCTCAATGGGGTTTCCGTCGACTTCAATCAGCAGTCCTTTGCCTGGGGACGTCTGGCAGCCGACAATCTGGAAGCCGTCGAGAAGGAAATGAAGGCCCTCTCACCGGCACAGGTCATCGAATTCAAACGTGCGCCCACGCTGGATGAAATGATCAAGCGCCGTATTGCCTTCCTGACGGATTATCAAAATGCGGCGTATGCGGATCGTTATCGGCAGTTTGTCGAGCAAGTCCGTGCCGCCGAAAACAAGCTGGTATCTGCGGAACAAAGCCTGCGTCTGACCGAAGCCGTCGCGCGTTATTTCTTCAAGCTCATGGCGTACAAGGATGAATACGAGGTCGCACGGTTGCACAGCGATCCGGCATTCAAACAAAAAATTGCGGGTATGTTCGAAGGAAATTATTCGATCAAATACCATCTTGCACCACCGCTGTTGTCACAGCGCGATACGCAGGGTCATCTGGTCAAGCGTCAGTTCGGCAGCTGGGTGGGTATGGTCTTCCCTGTGCTGGCGAAGCTGCGCTTCCTGCGCGGCAGTCTTCTGGATCCGTTTGGTCACACCGAAGAACGCAAGGGCGAACGCGCTTTGATTACCGAGTATCGCGATGCCATCACGGCGCTGCTGCCGACACTGAGCAGCGAGAATTTGGCACAGATGGTGGCGCTGGCCAGCGTGCCGGAAGATATCCGGGGTTACGGTCATGTCAAAGAACGGCATCTGAAAAACGCCAAGCAGAAGGAAGCCAAGTTGCTTGATGCTTTGAAACCGACAACGAAGTCGGTGCCGGATGCGGGGCGGCACGCCGCTTGATTCTTGAATTGATTAATTTAGATTCACGAATAAAACCTTTGTAGGTGCGCAACGAAAGCCGCTGTATCTCAGCTTTAGCCGGGATGACGATATTTTCAGGCTACTGGCTATAAATGCCGTCGCCCCGGCGAAAGCCGGGATCCCGTGTCTTTCGTTGATACGCCCGCGGCATACTCACGATAGCCTTTTGCCCGCAATTCACACGCCGGGCAAGCACCACAGCCATGACCCCACTCATGCAACTGGCCGCGCTCGCCCAGGTAGCAGGTGTGGGTATCGGTACGTATCAGCGCCACCAGCGGCTCACCACCCAGATCGTGTGCAAGCTGCCAGGTCGCTGCCTTGTTAAGCCACATCAGAGGTGTTTGCAGTGACAGCGTGGTTGCCATGCCAAGTTGCAGCGCTGATTCAAGTGCGCGCAGGCTGTCATCGCGACAGTCCGGATAACCAGAGTAATCCGTCTCGCACATGCCACCGACGATCACATCGATACCGCGACGGTAAGCCAGTGCTGCTGCGATGGTAATGAAAAGCAGATTGCGCCCTGGCACAAAGGTATTTGGCAAACCATTCGTCTGCATTGCAATCTCGGTGTCGCGTGTGAGCGCGGTATCGGAAATTTTCCCCAGCACTGACAAATCAAGCAGATGATCTTCGCCCAAGCGGCTGTGCCATTCGGTATTCAGTGTCCGCATGGATGACAGGAGCGATGGCCGCAAGCTGAGTTCAACCACATGCCGCTGGCCATAGTCAAATCCCAGTGTCTCGACACGCGTATAGCGCGATAGTGCCCACGCCAGACAGGCGGTTGAATCCTGACCGCCTGAGAACAGCACCAGTGCTGAAGCACTCATTTTTTGGTAATTTTTTCTATCGTCTGCTCAATGGCATCGCCACCGGACTCCGTAAAGCGCAGACGCACGGGGAACCATTCCTGTGATGGCGCGAGCCAGATATCGACTTGCCGTCCATTGCCGGGTTCGCCCGGCACATGCGCAACATGCAGGGTATCTACCTCGCCGAGACTGGTGCGCAGTCGCTGCTTGTCTTTCACCTGAAACGTCCAGGATTCGCCGCCGCGGTGGCCTGCGACGAAAAATTTCCAGGTCGAGCCGGGAACGAAACTGCCCGGCCGGGCACGTGCCATCGATAACAATTGCCAGATCACGCTGAGGCGGTCTTGTTCGCCTCCCTGAATTTTGTAAGGTGGAACATCACCTGCAAAATTAATTTGGCCCGCGCGACGATCAAAAACGACAGCGACAGGTTCCTTGCGCAGGCGTTTCAGTAAAAAATTGGTTGGTACCAGTCCGCTGCGATCAATGGCGCCTTCGCTTTTTTCTGACATCAGCTGACCGGTCAGCTGTGTGGACGTATCAAACATCAATCGATATTGTTTTGCATCGGCTTGCCAATCGATTTGGCCGCTGCCCTCGACGGAGAGTCCCTTGACGTCGGCACGCAGCCGGTACTGCAACTGGCTTGATGGTGGTGGATTGCCTGTGGTCTTGTCTTGTGCGTGCACCAGGCCAAGGCTTAACAGCGCGCCTGCCGCCAGCATCGGAAATTTTTTCAGGATGAGCATCATGGTGTTTTCTTTTCCTCAGAGCATCGGCAGGTCGGTATTTATTTTTTTTCCAGTTTCGACAAGGTTAACCCAAGCGATGTCCCCTTGCGATCCACATACATGATTTTGACCGGATACCAGTCCTGTGCGGGTGCGAGCCAGACCTCGAGCTGGTAGTCGTTGCCGCCGTCCGGTCTTACCAGAGTCATATGCCAGGCATCGGTTCGACCTTGACCCAGCGCGATCGGCGCCGTGCCATGCACTGTGACACGCCACGGATCGGCAGTGCGGCTACCGGCGATGATCAGATCGAATGACAAGCCTGCCTGCCACCTGTCAGGATTGCCGCGCGCCAGACCCGCCAGCTGCCAGAACACGCTGCCGCGATCTTGTTCACCGCCTTTGACCGCATAACTGTTGGTGGAAGCCGAGAAACTGATCGTCTGACGCTCGCGATGAAAATGGGTATTGGTTGAAGACTTTCCCAAACGCTTTTCGGTATACAGCTCGGGCAGGATGCCGACATCGCCCAGATAACCTTCGCTGCGGTAGCTGAGTACGGACAAAAACAAGACCGATGCTTCACCGGTGATCGAGTACTGTCGACCGTTCTGCACCCATTTCACCAGACCCCGACCTTCGACCTTGCTGCTGCCTTTGATGGCAACCGCTTCATAGCTGAGATCGGCGGAGGGCGGCAGGCTGATGCGGGAAAACAGCTGAGGCCGATCTGCTGTGGCCGAGGGTGCGGGTGCCGGTGCCGGTGCCGCGGTTGGCGCGTCGGTTTGCGTGGGTATTGGCTCCGGTGGTGCCGGTGTTGGTGGTGGACTTGGCTCCGGTGATGCAAGTGCCGGCAGTGGACTTGGTTCTGGTGGTGCAAGCGCCGGCAGTGGACCTGGCGCCGGTGACGCTGCGGGTTCTGGCGGTAGCGCTGCCACCGGTGCCGCCGCCGTTTCAGTCACTGCGTTGGTGGCCCTGGTTGTCTGATCTGGCGGTGTCGCAAGCACGGGTTCGGCGACGACGGGGGCAGCGACTTCGTTGGCAGCTGGCGGCGTGCTGGTCACCGGAGCGTCGGGCAAGGGCGGCGGCGAATTTTCTTCCGAAGCGGGTGTTGCAGGGGGTGTCGGGTCGGGTATCGCCGCTTGGGTTGGGGGCCTTGCCGTCGTTTGCGAGGTAACGCTGATGATGTCCTCCTGATCATCACGTAGCGCTACCATCGCCAGACGGTCTGTGGCCCATTGGATAATGAACAGGTGTGCCTGCAGGGATACCAGAAGGATCAGCAGCAGAAATCCGGCTTTGCGACCGGGTGGCAGCGGCGAGTAAGGGAATTCGTGATGCGCAGGCATCTGGCTAGTTTACTGGTGTCAAATCGGGTGTGCTGGTTTGATGTAGCGCCGCAGAGAATGATCTGAATCGGGTCATCATGATCCGATCTGTTACTCTTTTGCCGAAAAGGATGGTATCAACCATCCTCATGATACCGCTTGGGGAGATGCGTAATGACGAGTAATGACATGGGTGGTTTGCCGGGAGCCGGCGCAATGAACGACACCCTCGAATTTGTGCGCAACATGTGGGGTGCGATGAAGATACCCGGTATGTCCATGCCATCGATGTCGCCTGATGACATCAACAAGCAAATTACCGATCTCAAGGCGGTCGAGTCCTGGTTATTGATGAACATGAATATGTTGCGGACCACGATACAGACGCTGGAGGTCCAGAGCGCCACCTTGGCGGCAATTCAGGCCATGGGTCAGAGTTTTTCGCAGGCCGGTGCCAGTCGACCCACGGCGGAGGGCACGCCTGCTTTCGAATCACCTTTTGAAAAAGCGGCCGACAAGACAGATACATCTGCTCCGGGCATGCCGGACACGGCCGCATTCGCAGCGCAGTTTGCCAATCCGGCTTTGTGGTGGAACACGGTGCAGGATCAGTTTGCGCAGGCGGTCAATCAGGTCGTGACACCACCGAAGAAACCCGCCACCAAAAAAGCAGCGCCCAAAAAGAAAGCAGCAGGCGCGGCAAAAAAAACTGCAGCCTCGCGCGGTACGAAAAAAGCCAAAACCTGAGGTTTCAGCGCCTCTTTCGCGTTCAGTACAGCGGTCGCTGGCTTACCGCGAGCCGCCTTGGCTGGCGGAATTTTTCCAGTGCACTTATTTGCGCGCCAGTCGTTTCAGGCCACGCATCAATGAACCCAGCAAAGGCAGTTTTTCGTAAAGCTCTTCTGCCGCATCCCAGTAATCACGATGGAAATTTGCCTTGCCGTCGGAGCCAAAGCGCAGATGTGTCGCGCCGCGTATGCATTGCTCTGCCGTAGAAAAGCGTTTCATTCGAAACAAAAAATCCCAGGTCAGAAAAGCCTGATCGCCTTGCAGCACATGACTGGTCACGACAAAGCGTGGGCTATCGACTTGTTCGAACATGTGCGAAAAAATTTGTACGACTGCGGGCAGGCCGCGTACTTCATTGAAGGGATCCTTGAAAAATACATCCTCGGTATACACCTGCGCTAACTGGCTGATATTGCCGGCATTGATGGTTTCAAAAAAATCAATCAGTTTTTGCAGGTCGTCTTCGTGATTCATAGGCCGGTCACTTTGTGAATCAGTGAAAAATACCAGCGATAGGGCAGGAGCCTTGCCATTCTGAGCCAGTTCGTAAAGCCTTTGGGAAAGTGGATATGGAAGCCCCCTTTTTCCATCCCTGTCACGATTTCCTGTGCTGCACGTCTGGCACTGATCAGGCCCGGCATCACAAACTTGTTTTGCGCCGTCGCCGGTGTTTCAACGAAACCGGGATTGATCATATACACCGCATGTCCTCGCGGATGCAGATCAAAGTACAGTGATTCGCACAGATTGATCAGTGCCGCCTTGGTGGGGCCGTACACCAGCGCCTTGGGCAAACCTGAATACCCGGCAACCGACGAGACGATGCCAATGCCGCCGCCGCCGTTTTCCTGACTGAGCAAGATCGGCAGCATGGCATCAATACAGTGAAATACCCCGCGCAGATTCACATCCAGCAGTTGATTGACTACCGCCATGTCGAAGGTGTCGACACGCATTTCATTGTAGGCGCCAGCCACAATCAGCATCAGATCCACACCGCCCCAGTCGGCGAGCAGCTGGTCGCGAGCGGACATGACTTGTGCATGCTGTGTCACATCCAGTGGCAGAACCAATGCCAGTGGATGGGCGGCCGCTATCTGCTGCAGTGCATCGGTTTTACGTGCCGATATCGCGACCCGCGCGCCTTTTTCGAGCAACAGCCTGGCCGTCTCCGCGCCGATGCCGGTCGATGCACCAATGACCCACACCCGTGCGCCGCGCCAATCCCGAATGCGCCGATTCATCCCGCGATCTGCCGGTTCGTACAGCATCGTCTGCGCATCGGGCGCCCGCAGTGCGTGCGGAGCGAGCGTCATTACTGAGGCCTTTTGCGAAATGACAGGGTGACTTCACCCAGCCGTATGCCGAATTTGCTCATGACCGCGCGATTGATCATCACGTTCTCATCCATCTGGTACATCCAGTCATCGAAATTGACGTGATACACCTTGCCATCGACGGGAAGTGCCAGCACATACTTCCAGTTGAGTGAATTGCCACCGGTTGTACCATCGGCCTGACCAATCACATCACCCGCCGTGCCGATGTAGCGGTTCTCGCCTGCCTTCTTGAGCGTCCACACGCGTTTTTGCGTGGTGCCATCCGAGTAGGTGAAATCTTCATCCAGTGTGCCTGTGTCGCCTTCCCAGCTGCAGTGCATCACCACAGTGAAGCGCTTGACGACCTTGCCCGAGCGATCCTGGAATATGCCCCACGCATCCACGGTGCCGTTGAAATAGGTTTTCAGGTCGAGCGCCGGCTGCTCAGCGGCGTAATCAGCGGGTGTCATTGTTGTCCCGCAGCCAGCCACCGCCATTGCCAGCATAAAGCTGACTGATCGTATCCATGCATTCACAATCTATCTCCATAGTTTTCATTCTGGTGTTATCCCGCTTTTTGTTTCGGATTTCAATGTCAAACGTGCTTGAGCGGTGAGCGCCACAACAGCAAGCCCGCGGCCACTTTCAGTCCGCAAGGCAGCAGCGCGTACCCGATGACCAGTGCGCGCAATCCTTCTTCACTGGCATGACCGGGCGCATAACCAAGCCAGTCCAGCAAAGGCAGTGAAATGCCCGCAGCGAGCGCCAGATTGAGCTTGGTCATCCAGCTCCACAGCCCGAAGTACGCGCCCTCGCGTTGTCCGCTGTGACCTGCCGCGCCAATGACACCGGCCAGCAAGGCGGGCGGTAACGCCAGGTCGGCACCCAGTGCTGCGCCAGAGAGCACACAAATCACGGCAAACGACACCAGCGCGCCACTGTCAAGTTGCGCAGTCCATACGAAAGCACTCACGGCCAGCAGCATGCCTGCCAGCCAGGCATTGGCTTCGCCGATGTGCGTCGCCAGCTTCGCCCAGGCGGGCAATGCCAGTGCGGCGGAAAAAAAATACAGCACCAGAAACAAGCCGGCGTATTCCGGCAACAGCAATCCGTCTGATGCAAAAAACATGAACAGTGTGGCGGGTATCGCAGCAGCGATGCCATTGATGGCGAACACGGCGAGCAACCAGCGAAACTGTCGGTCGCGCAAGGGCAGCATCACGGAGTGTGCTGGCGCATTCTCTGCGGTGCGCAACAACGCGCGTGGCGCAAAGCGCAGCAGTACAAAAGCCGTGACGGCGAGCAGTAAAATAAAAACGATCGACAAGCCAGCCATGCCAATCATCATGGGCAGCGCCGCCGCCATCACCACACCTGCCAATGCGCAGGCTTCGCGCGTTGCTGTCAGGCGTGCGCGCTCGCCGCGTTGCTGCGTGAGACTTGCGCCCCAGCTGTTGTGCGCAATCGTCGCCATGCTGAAGCCTGCGTAAACTACCAGCAAGCTCAAACCAAACCACAGATACAAATGATCGGTCGACAGCACCGGCGGATGAAACAGCGCCAGATAGCCGGCACTCAGCGGTGCCAGCGACATCAGCACAAAGCCGGCATGGCCACGCGTCAGCGCCGCTCTGTCCATCCAGCCACCCAAGGCCGGATCAATGAAGGCATCAAACAACCGAGCGGCCAGCAACAGGCTGCCGACGGCGGTCAGCGACAATCCCAGCGTGCCGGCATACAACTGCGGCACCACGACATAGACGGGCAGCGCCAGCAGCGCGAGTGGCAGTCCAAACAAGCCGTAGGCAAATAAATGCCTCAAGGAGAATGTCATTCGGGATGTCTCTGCTGACTCAAGATAGCCCCCGTCATTTCGTGTTCAATAAAAGCTGACGCAATTTTGGTGCTGACGTTTTCGGATGTAACCAGATACCAAAAAATGCAGGACCGAATTCAGGATCGGCAACATCACCGATGGGTTTGCCATTGAAAAAAAAGCGTGACGGCTGCCCGGGAGCGAAGATGCCGGTCAGCTGCTGACCTTCGTCCACATTGGGGAAAATCTTCTTCATATCAGCCAGCCATTGATCATGTTGCGAGTTGGTACCTATCCCCAGTTTTTTTATTTCATCGATACTGGCAACGGCAATTTTTTCACCG
>Ga0315909_10008029_pt1 | contig 11652 bp, 18 predicted proteins | sample LakEriMetagenome_11_FD_203527 | JGI IMG/M metagenome (GOLD analysis project Ga0315909, IMG submission 203527) | Freshwater fungal communities from buoy surface, Lake Erie, Ohio, United States - Buoy 2 MA125 | ecosystem: Environmental > Aquatic > Freshwater > Lake | place: USA: Lake Erie, Ohio...
TCAGATGTAAATTTACTATATGATGCTCATAAATGGTTTCCACAAATTGAAGAATTTAAAGTTATACATTTTAATCCAAGATTGGGAAAACAAAGAGGAGAGGCAACATCCGTTGCTTTAGGATTAATGCAAGCTGCATTGATTGGAGATAGAAATGTTGATAAGCAAAATTATTGTTTAAAATTAACGGGAACAGCTATATTAGTAAAAGATATTTTATCAGAATTACCAAAAGAATTATCAGATAAAGATGTTATGACTTGGCATAGAGCTAACATAGGTGGTTATGAGCGTTCTACTAGAATTTTTGCATGTAGACCGGATACTTTAGTAGGTCATATTGCAAAAGAAGGTTGGAGTAATTGGTGTGATGATACTACTGGCGTATTTGAACAAAGATTTGCAAGATTTTTAGAAAGAACAATTGGTGAGGATAAAATAAATTACACGGATAAATCCGAAGATGGGTTTTTATTGGAAGGTGGAATGGCGATGCAACAAATATATGGTAGAGTTAGAATCGAAAAGTTTATAGAAGATAATGATATAAACACAAACTCTACTCCGTATCTTAAAGAATTTATTAATGGGGGTATATGGTAATATTAGTAACAGGTCATAAAGGGTTTATTGGTAAAAATATTTTAAAGAAGTTAGGACATCAATATATCACAATTGATTCCGAATATTTTAATGAGCCAAATTCTAAAGAGTATCTTAAAAACTTTTTAGATGAAAATAATCCAGACGCTATTCTTCACATAGGGGCATGTTCGGATACACTTAATACTGATGTAGATTTTATGATGGAAAGAAATTATCTTTCTACAAAATGGCTAATGGATTGGTGTGTGGAAAATAGAAAGAAAATGGTGTATTCATCATCCGCATCGGTTTATGGTATTGATGGTAGTAAACCATCTAATTTATATGGTTGGACAAAACTGTTAGGTGAGGATTATGTTGTATCAAATGGTGGTATTGCATTAAGATATTTTAATGTCTATGGGCCTGGTGAAGAACATAAAGGTAATATGGCATCTATGATTTATCAAAGTATAAACAATTCAGAAGTTAAATTATTTCCTGGTAGACCAAAGAGAGATTTTGTTTACATAGACGATGTTGTTAGTGCTAATTTTTACGCATTGGATTATTATAATTCTTTAAACGCAAAATGGTACGAAGTTGGTACTGGACAATCTGTTGAATTTGAAACCATATTTGATATTTTAAGAATACCATATTCATATAAGAATGAATCGGAAATTCCAAATGGATATCAATTCAATACGTGTAGTTCCTATGATAAACATATGGGCGGATGGCAACCCACGATAAACATACAAGATGGAATTAAAAAATATAAAGACTATTTAAAAGAGAAGAAAGTTAGTTTTGTTTGTACAACGTATGGTAGATTTACTTGCGTAGAAAGGATAGTAGCTCAATATCATGCACAAACATACCCACATAAAGAATTGGTAATATTCAATACCGATGAAGAACATCCATATTCTTTAGGATTTGATGACCCATCTATTATAGTTGTAAATAACGGAAAGAACTACGAAACTGGCGAAGCATATGAAAATAGAGGGCAGATATGTAGAGATGCTGTTGTACATGCAACCGGTGATTACTTTATGTTAGCAGATGATGATGACATTTATTTACCTTGGCATTTAGAGCAAGCCGTTGATGGTATAAAAGAAAACGGTAGAAATGCTTGGAAACCTGAAATGAGTTTTTTCGCAACACAACAAAGTGTAATGTTGGTAATGAATACTTTGGAAGCAAGTGTAATAGTTAATATGGATAGAATTAGAGAAATAGGATTCCGTTCAGATATAACCGGATACGAAGGATTGAGTTGGTACACTAGATTAAGAGATGAAAGACAATTGGATGAACATAATAAAAATTATGTACCATCGTATTGTTTTAATTGGAGTGACCCGGCTGAAGTTGCTGGGCACAAACAAAGTGGTAATATAAATTCTCCTGATAATTTTGAACAACATAAAAATCAATCATTAGATTTTGCCAAAAGACCATTGGAAAAACTCGCAATAGAAGAATTGAATAACGTATATCAGAAATATTATAATTGGTTTAAAGATAATATGGATAAAATTAACATAGAATATTTCGAAAGATATGCTAAAAAGTTTATAAATTAATACTTATTTAAAACACAAAAGTTATGATATATTGGTTTACTGGCCAACCTGGAGCAGGAAAAACTGTACAAGGTAAAAAACTAAAGGAATTTTTACAAACCGAAAAACGCAATTGGCGTAAAGATGTATTTCACATTGACGGTGATGATTTACGAGAACTAACTCTAAATAAAGATTACTCCGAAGCGGGTAGGGTTCAGAATATTAAAAATGCACAATTACTTTCTTTTTTCTTAAATTCAAATGGATGTGATATTGTTGTAAGTTTGGTATCTCCTTACAAAGAGCTTAGAGAGGTATTTAAAACGGAATGTGGTACTGATATAGTTGAAATATATGTTCACACCAATCGTAAAAGACAGAGGGAGCAATTTAAAGTAGAAGGATACGAAGCTCCGGATTCTAATTTTTTTGATATGGATACTACATCCGATAATCCAATACAATCATTTACTAAATTGATTCATTATCTAAGAGAAAATGATAAAATATGAATAAAATAGTAGAAATATTTAAAGCGTGGGGAATTGCATTTAATCCAAATGATGCTCAATCTGAATTAGCTGGTAAAAGAATGGAAATATGTGAGGGATGTGATTCTAAAAAAACATCACCGGTAATTCATTGTGGAGAATGTGGATGTGCGTTGAAAGCCAAAGTGTATTCACCAAAAATAGGAGCTTGTCCTAGAGGTAAATGGACAGCGGTTGAAATGGAATGGACTAATAAACAAAACAAACAAAGATATAATCAAATAAAATAAATGTTATGAAAAAATACGCATTATACATCGGAAGATGGCAGAATTGGCACAAAGGACATGAGTGGTTAATTAACCAACAACTAAATCAAGGTAAAAATGTTTGGGTAGCAATTAGAGATGTTCAGCAAGATGAGAACAATCCTAAAACTGCACAACAAATATTAAAGGAGTTATCAAACGAACCATTCTTTATGAACAACTTCGATAAGATTTTGTTATCTATTATTCCTGATATCGAAAGTGTAAACTATGGTAGAGGTGTAGGGTATGATGTAATCTATCACGAACCACCTGCTGATGTAGCTGTAATTAGTGGTACTGCAATCAGAACGGGTCATATGACACCTGATGGTACTATTACTTATGATGAAACTAAAGGATAATGCCACTACTCAAGAGACACATAGCTAAAACTATCTCATATCGTATTTTAAGTACCACTGTTGGGTTTTTAATAATGTGGGTTATAAGTGGTTCAATTAAAATAGGCGCCGCATTTGGGGTAGCAGAATTGATTTTAAAACCATTTATTTATTTTTTACACGAAAGATTTTGGTATAAATGGATAAAATACGGTCTTAAAAAACAAAATTGATATACTTATATAAAGAAACATAAATAGTCTATCAAAATAGTTATGGAAGAAGAAAAAGAATTTAGGGAGTTTTCCAACTTTGACCCTACAAAAGACCTATCGTTAGCACCTCAACGAAGAACTAAGAGAGGATTGGGTGCTAGACCTTTATTAGAATCTGAAATAAAGGATATACAAAAGAAAGCACGTTCAGCGGCGGAAGCGGCTAAATTATTGGGGGTATCGTACAATACCTATAAAAAATATGCAAAACATTACGGATTATTTGAAAAATTAAAAAATCCATTTGGGCTGGGTATTAGAAAAGGAATCAATAATACTTCAGGATTTCACCCATTAGATAAAATATTAGATGGACAATATCCAAATTATCCAGTTTGGAAATTAAAAAAAAGATTATTACTTAGTGGGTATATAGAAGAAAAATGTTGTAATTGTGGGTTTGAAGAAAGACGAGTTACTGACCACAGAGTTCCTTTAGTTTTGGATTTTGTAGATGGTAATCGTAAAAATCATAAATACGAAAATTTGCGTATGTTATGCTTCAATTGTTCGTTCCTAATCAACGGAAACCTCACAGGTCCTAGAAAAGAATATGAATATTAATTTGGAAAATTGAAGAAAAAGTAGTATATTTGTAATTAAACATTAAAAAAATAAAATTATGGCAAAGTATTTTGAAGTAACAGTGACCGTACAACACGAAGTCGATGGTGGTAAAGGCGGCACAAAAATTAAGAAAGTAAGAGAATCGTATTTAGTAGATGCTATGACAGTTACTGAAGCAGAAGCTAGAGTAGTGGGAGAATTTGAAAAAGCAGGTATTCAATTGGATTATGAAGTATCGGCTGCAAGAGAATCTAAAATTTTACAAGTTATCGCATAATGGGAATCGAAACAAAAATCGAAGAAGTTAAAGAAGTAATAATGAAACGAGTTCCACCGGGTGACAGATGGTCACCCATTGGTTCATCGGTTATTTTGGACAGTTTGACTGATGCATTGGAATATCACTTCCAGAACACAGGACAAACTGAATTCTTCCTTTCTGCTAGAAAAGGGACAGTAGAGGTTATCCACACACAGGAGATTCAGGTTGAAAAACCTATAACCAAATACTCCTTATACGGAGAGAACTAAAAATCGTTATGTTTAATCAAAAAACATAATATTTATATAAACAACATAAAAAACAAAAATTATGAGTACATTCGCTATTGTAGTATTGGTATTGGCTGTTGCAGGTATCGCTACGTTTATCGCTATGAAAACCGGAAAGGTTAAAGATGCAAACAACAACAACATTCCTGATGCTATCGAAGAAAAAGTAGAAGAAGTTAAAGAAGTTGCTAAGAAAGTAAAAGCAGTTGCTGAAAAGGCTACTAAGGTTGCAAAGACAGTTGTAGTTGAAAAGAAAGCTACAAAGAAAGCAGCACCTAAGAAAGCCAAATAAGAATGAGCAAATTACTAGCCGAAGAATTAATTCAACTAGAAAGGGATTTAAATCAATTTAAGAAGGAATTATTTATAGAAATGATTACCGAAGGGGTTGATGATCCTGGTATACTTAAATGTGTATTTTTAGCGGGAGGACCTGGTAGTGGTAAATCATACACTGCCAAAGAAATATTTGGAGTTGGTAAAAGTGTAACCAGTTCGGTATCAGCTGGAGGATTGAAATTAATCAATTCAGATATGGCATTTGAAAAGGCCTTAAAAGACAACGGTATCAATCCTAAAGATTTGGGTAAGATTGAAAAAGAAGACCCAAAAATGTGGGATACTATTGCTGGTGAAACTAATCCTAAATCAATTCGTAACCAAGCTAAAAAAATAACCAAACAACAACAAGCTTTTTACGAAGCCGGTAGATTGGGTATGATTATAGATGGTACTGGTGATGAAGTTACTAAAATCAAAGAGAAGAAAAAGCACGCTGAAAATTTAGGATACGATTGTTATATGGTATTTGTAAACACATCATTAGAGGTTGCACAAGAAAGAAACGCATCTAGAGATAGAACATTATCTGAAAAGTTAGTAGCAGAAATTTGGAAAGCGTGTCAAAACAATTTGGGAGCATTTCAATCTTTGTTTAGTGGAAACTTTATTATTGTGGATAATACCGAATATAAGAAGTATCAAACCAAATTCAGAGATAGAAAAAGTGGAGAAATAAAATTTGTTGATACTAACATCGCTCAAAATATTCAGAAAGCAATTGATTCGTTTTTAAGAAAACCTGTTTATAATCAAATCGGAAAGAAATGGATAGAAACGGCTAGAATGCTTAAAAACGCTAATTTAATAAAATAGGTTATACCAATATGTTACGTTACATTTTATAACAAACATGTAACAACAAATGGCAAAAACAAAATCAGCGGGAAACTCTCAAAAAGTTTCATTTGGTAAAAAAAGTCATAAGGCTAAAAAAGGATACGGTCCTAAAGAACAAAAACCAAAAAGATATAGAGGTCAGGGTAGATAAACTGGATTTATGAAAAATGGTAAAGCTTACTTGAAAAAGTTTGTGTATAACGAAATTACTGAAGAAGAATTATACACAAAAGAGAAAAGCAAGGTTAAAAAACAAAAACCAAAAAAGAAAGACTCAACTCCGATTAAAGGTAAAAAGAGTTATTCTGAAGATTGGGATTAAAATATAGAGTTATGAATAAATGGTTATGGAGAGGGCTCGGCCTAATTTTTGTAGGTTGCGCTTATGTAGGAGCTATTGTACCAGGCGTACCTATGACAACTTTTGTGGTACTAGCGGCGTGGGCATTTGCTAAGAGCTCACCCGCATTAAATCATTGGTTGCATACGCATCCAACATTTTCACCACACTTAATTCGTTGGGAAGAAAAAAGTATATATCCAACAAAAGTAAAATGGATAATGTTAGCTACTATGGTAGGTAGTTATACATTCTTATTATTTACAATATCACACAAACCATTTGCTCTAATTGGAATAGCATCATTTATGTTATTTTGGTTAGTATGGGCGTGGAGATATCCTGGTTCGGAAGAAGAATACGAAAAGAGAATAAAAACCGGTAAAAAAATTGGTTGGTTTAAATAAAATACGGTATAGTTATAGTGATGGAAGATGTTACGATTTTAATTCAAGGACGATTGAATCAAGAATGTTATGATTTTTTTGTTGAAAATTATACAAAATATCCATACGTTGTTATATCAACCTGGATAAATTCCGATATCGATTTTACAAACTTACCAGCAAACTTCACATTAATCAAACATAAATTACCGGAAAAACCTGGCTATCAAAATTTAAACTATCAATTAACATCTACTTTAAACGGATTACAATTTGTAAAAACAAAATATGTAATTAAACAAAGAGGTGATGAATATTGGTCAAATATAGATAGAATAGCCGATAGGATACAAAGTAATGATGATAAGATTTTCACCAGTCCAATTTGGTTTAGACATTGGGAATTTGCACAATATCACGCATCAGACCATTTAATAGCAGGTACTAAGGAAAATCTTGAACTAATGTTTTTATCAACTAGGAAAAGCTTTGTTGAAGATAAATTTGTAGAATATTATCCAGAAATAACAATAACAAAATCTTATTTAGAAGCAAAAAATCCAAAAGGATTTAAAACAATTGATGGTAGAATAATGATGGCCGATTATTTTGAAATATTAGATTTAGTGCCGTTGAAACCATATAAAGTTGAAGCTAAAATATATTTTACATCGTTCTATAATGATTTTATACCACATAAAAATTACAGTATAGGTAATGTAAAAGACTTATTTGAAAAAATGAAAAAATGATACTGATTTCACATAGAGGAAACATAGATGGTAGAATACCTGAATATGAAAACAATCCAAATTATATAAGAGCTGCATTGGAACTAGGTTACGATGTAGAAGTTGATGTATGGTTTGTTGATGGCAAGTTTATGTTAGGACACGATGGCCCACAATACGAAACTGATTATAAGTTTCTAATGAATGAAAAGTTATGGTGTCATGCTAAAAGTTTAGATGCATTGTTTGAAATGAAAAAATATGCAATTCATTACTTTTGGCACGAAACTGATACTGTAAGCCTTACATCTAAAAACTATGTTTGGGCATATCCTGGTAAACAACCAATTAAAGGAAGTATAGCTTGTATGCCTGAATTGGAAAATGATAATGTACTTTTATGTAAAGGTATTTGTTCTGATTATATAAAAAGATATAAATGAAAATAGCACTTTGTTTTTCCGGATTAATGAGAGATGTTGACGAAACTAAACAGTTTTGGACGGAATTGATTAATAAATACAAAATGGATGTTTACGCATCTTTTTGGGATGTTGAGAATCAAAAATTAAATGATACTTTCAAGAACTTTTCTGAAATATACAATCCAAAAGTATTGGATATTGAAAGTTATGATACATTCAGAATCGGTACACAGGAGATAATGTCTATGCACATTGAGCCACCTAAAGATTTACCACTACATTTACAATATTCGGTAAAAGATGCATGGATAGGCCCTATGTGGTATAAAATATGGAAATGCAATAATTTATGCAATGCTTCTGGTCAAAAATATGATTTAGTTATAAGGGCAAGGGTTGATACTACATTGGATGATAAATTTGAAATTGTTAAAAATAATATGTTAAATGTACCTATGGGTAACAATCGATGTAATGCCTGGGGAGAAGAATCAATTGGTATTAATGATTGTTTTGCGTATGGAACACCACAGGTCATGAACTATTATAGTTTTTTGTTTTTGCAACTAATGAATTACCATAATGAAGGACACTATTTATTCCCTCCAGAACATTTAATTGCGGTTCATTTTTCTAAAGTAAAAATGCAGATACGATATTTTCCAAACTATATGGTTATAACTAGAATATCAAAGGGAACTCCGCACGAAATTTATAATAACTTTGTTACCGATATAAAGGAAACAATTGTTTGGAGTAATACTAAAAAGTTTGTTCCTGATACTGTTAATTTGAATTTTAAAAGACCTATAATTGATACTTTTAAACCTTAATTTATTGTTTATTTAAATAACCTTATATTTAATGAAAAATAACAGCACTATGAACATAGAAAACAAAGTAAAAAACATCATTGACATACTGGAAGATGCTATCGCTTTTGAAGATTGGGGCAGAGTAGAAGATGCTCAAAAAGAATTAACTTTCTTATTCGAAGAAATACAATCAACGCTTCCGATGGATGATTGGGATGATGACGAATTAAACTAATATGATTTTTGTAAAAATACCAAGAACAGCATCAACGTTCTTTGAATACAACTTTTATAATAAGATAATTAATTATGAAGGTGAGACACATCGAATTATTTCAGTTGGTCATTCTTGGTTATATCCAACTAAAATTAAAGGTTGGTTGGATTGGGATAACCCAACCCAAGAGCAAGGTATTTTTAGAAACGTATTAACTTATGGCATTCCTCCTAAAGAAAGAATTGTAACTATCGTTAGAAACCCATTTGATTTATTTTTAAGCTATTATAACTATAATTGGGCTTGGTGTAGAAAACACCATAAATTAGATGAAGTAAATTTTTCAATAACGGACTTTAGAAAATTTGTAGATATCTATATTGATGAAAATGAACAGTTTCACGCCCCCGCACTTAAAAGCAGCTTATTTTCTCAATTAAAAGATATAGATGGAAATTGGGTAATAAATGATTCTACGATTTTACTTAGATTTGAAAACTTAAATGAAGATTTGGATAATTTTTGTAAAAAATGTGGATTGGTAATAGAAAATAGAAGTAAGCAGGCCATAAATAGTAGTGGCAAAAAAACAACCGATTGGTATAGAGCATACACAAACGAACAGATAATAAAATTATCAAAAATATGGGAATCTGACCTCGAAAAATTCAAATATTTTCACCCATATAAGTAATTGATTTCCAACAACTTACGCAACTTATTAAGTATCAGATTGTTATAACTGATTGATTTTCAATGCTTTAAAAAATATTTTTAAAAAGGCTTGTTTATTTCAGGACTTATTCGTATATTTGAATTCAATCATTAATTAAAACCCCTTTATATGAGTTGGTACACAGATTTTAAGACAGGTACAAAAGACCACCTAGTGAGTGGCAAATCCAAAAAAAGTAGTTCATACAAATCTTATGGTAAATCCTCTTGGTGGATGGATGATTGGGATGATTATTCATCTCCAGTATATTCAACCTATTCAACAAAGGAATTGGCCACTAAGAACTTATATAAGTTAGCGGCACATCGTAGAGCGATTGCTAACTTCGTATCAATCGTAACAGGTCAATCTATTCCTGTTAAATTTTCAACTAAAGGTGATTCATATACCGATGGTAAGGTAGTAACTATTTCGGCTAACATCGCTGAACCAAAAGAGTTTGACCCGGCCGTAGGTTTGGCATTGCACGAAGGTTCACACATCAAACTTTCCAATTTCGAATTATTGAGAGATTTGGATATAGCAATTCACAGAATTGTTGGTAATATCGAATACGCTAGATTGGATGAAATTTCCAAAACTAAAGGTGTTACATACTTTGTGGGTGTTGTGAAAGACCTACTTAACTATGTGGAAGATAGAAGGATTGACAACTTCATTTACAAATCAGCACCCGGTTATAGAGATTACTATCGTTCAATGTACGATAAGTACTTCAATGACCCTTCAATTGATAAGGGTATGCAGAGTGATGAGTTTGCTGAAGAAACCTTTGAGGCATATATGTTTCGTTTGATTAACTTACATTCTAAGTTCAGCAGACCTAATGTACTAAAGCGTATGCCTGAAATTGCTAGAGTAATCAAACTTAACGAAATCAGTAGATTGAGAACTACCGAAGATGCTCTTAAAATAGCAATCGAAGTTTACGCAATTCTTATTGAAGCAATTGAACCACTCGCTCAACCTCAACAAAATGGTAAAGGACAGGGTAGTGGTAATGGGCAAGCTGGTGAAGGTGAGCAAGAAGCGGGTGAAGATGATATTGATGTTCAAATGGGTGATGATGAGGGTGATGGTGATGATGAGGGCGAGGGTACGGCTGATATGGGTGGTGATGGTAACGAACCCGCCGAAGATGGTAAAGGTATGAAGGGTAAAATTAGTGTTAAAGTAGGTAAGAACGCAAAGGCATCTGATAAACCCGCCGAAGGTAGATTATCACAAAGACAGATGGATATCATTCGTAAGAAAATTGAAAAACAAAAAGATTTCTTACGTGGTAACATTAAGAAAAGTAAAGTATCACAAACCGAAGCTAAGCAACTTCAATCAATTGAGGAAGCTGGTGCAGAGATGAAAGTGGTAGCACAAGATTATTATGGTGCCGGTGGTTCATTCAAAGGTATCGAATGTGTGGTGGTTAAGAAGATGAATCGTAATTTAATGGAGCAAGAGAGCTTCCCACTTACTTCTAAAAGATATAGAAGTGGTAATGAAGATACATTATATGACCAACACGCTAAAGAAGTGTTGGAAGGCATTCGTATCGGAACATTGTTAGGTAAGAAAATGCAAGTAAGAGGTGAGAGTAGAGAAACTATCTTTAACCGTCAGCTTGTAGGTAAGATGGATAAGAGAATGGTATCTTCATTGGGTTATGGTAATGAGCACGTTTTCTTTACTAGAGAGATTGACCAATTCAAAAAAGCTAATCTACATATTTCAGTAGATGCCAGTGGTTCAATGGGTGGTGATAAGTGGAGAAAAACTATGACTAACATAGTAGCATTGGCTAAGGCAGTTGATATGATTCCTAACCTTAATATTCAAATCAGTTTCCGTACAACAACCGGTGAGATACCTTATATTGTATTGGCGTATGATAGTAGAGTGGATAAGTTTATGAAGGTTAAGCAGTTGTTTGGGTATTTACATCCAAATGGAACTACACCTGAAGGTTTGTGTTTTGAAGCGATTATGAAACAAATGGTTGGAAGTAATTCTGATGTTGATTCATACTTCCTAAACATATCGGATGGTGAACCTTACTTCCACGGAAAAGGTATAAGTTACAGTGGTAATGGTGCGGCTAAGCATACCCGTAAGATGATGAAATCT
>Ga0315909_10008032_pt1 | contig 11651 bp, 13 predicted proteins | sample LakEriMetagenome_11_FD_203527 | JGI IMG/M metagenome (GOLD analysis project Ga0315909, IMG submission 203527) | Freshwater fungal communities from buoy surface, Lake Erie, Ohio, United States - Buoy 2 MA125 | ecosystem: Environmental > Aquatic > Freshwater > Lake | place: USA: Lake Erie, Ohio...
AGGCCCTGGCAACCCCTTCGATCGGGTGTGGGCAACCCTCTACCTGGTACTCCTTAGGTCGGTCTTCTGCCCAATCACGACTGGAGGCTAGAACTGAATTAGCCTCCAGTAGCCTCCAGTAGCCTCCAGTCGTTCCGAAGGGGGCCAAAATCTCCTGCGGTCGGTTCAAGTAGGTGTGTGGGATCAGGAGTGCTAAGGGTAGGAGGAGACTTCAGTCCTCCTACCCTTAGCCTCCCTGTCCCCACCACCGACGACTGGAGGCTAACTCTAAATACTATGGGGGCTAGCCTCCAGTCCCCAGTCGTTTTGCCCTTGAACGTAACAAGTACGAGTCTTTAGCCTTGACCCGACTCTTGGGCTTTCTGGACCTCACGAACCCGATTGAAGAACGCATCCGGGTCGGTTCCACTGGAGGCTAACGACTGGAGGCTAGCCTTCGACCTAGGGGGTCTTAAATCCTCTGGAACCTCAAGCTCGATAAGGGTGTCGCCTGCCACCATTTCACGGATCAGCTCCCTGGTCGCGCTTCCTCCTCCGACCGACTTAACCAGGTTCGAGATAAACAATCCCTGGAAGTCCGCTTCCCCCATAGCCTTGGGCCTACCCTGGTGGTCCACCCCACCACCCCATACCATCGGGGTAGTCACAAAGCCCGTAGCACGCGTCGCCAATAGACCCTTGGGATAGATAAGGGTCAGGACCCTCGACAAGCGTAGCGGGGCTCCTATGGGCTATGCGGGCCATCGGGGCATTGGGGATTGAGGTCGGGGCATCAAGGGGAATTATCATCCGGCAGTAATTCGCCCTAACTTCGGTACAAACCGTTCAGGCCCTGGCTACTCCTTAGGTCGGGCCTTGAGGAATTACGCTCCCAAAATAATTACGCTCCAGGCTTTGGAACGTAATTCCAAGTCGGTCGGGTCGAGGACCCCCACTAAAGGTTTTGGTAACCACTGGTAACCACTTTCCGATTAACGCCTCGTACGCGCGACCCCCTATATCGGATCACACAACACCCTTTTTGATGTTCGCGCGCGAGACGATAATTAGAAAGTGGTTACCAGTGGTTACCAAAGTCAATCCTTTGGATCAAGAATGTGCGCTAAACCATTGATTCTTCGTAGCCCTTGGGCGGAAGGCCCGACCCAAGGGCCACCAGAGGCTGCTCAGCCCCATTTGTCGATCGGCAACTTCTCCAGACCGACATAGCGGATCCCAGCTGCTGTGACCTGCACAAATTTCTCCTTCATCTTTTCGCCCCAGCGTTGTTGCCCAAGGGGCTTCTCTCCACGGGAAACCTTCCATTGCGTGTAGTCGTCGAAGAGGTCGGACGCCTTGAGCCACCCGCGCCCGCTACGCCCGTCGTCATTCACGACCTTGAGCCGCTCGGTGATCCAGAGCTCAACAGTGGACTGGGACGCAAAGTATTCGTTGGTCTCAGTGTCGACCGCTGAACAGGCAGGTAACTTCTTGCTCCCGGCCAGCCATTTACGGTGGCCTTCGAGCAGCCAGGCGAGGACCATCCCAGACTCGCTTTTCAGTTTCGTCGGGAGGTCCAGATCTTCACGCCCGACGAAGGAGGCCTTGAACGGCACGATCTTCAGGCGCGACCGAATCCCTCCTGAGATCGATCGCAGTTGAGGGCGATGATTGCCGTAGACCAGATGCTTGTGGGTGCGCTTGAAGGTGAACAGGTCCTGGCGCATATACCGAGCGGACAGCTCACGGTCGCCGGTAACCTCGTTGATCCTGGCTTCATCCCAGAACGATCCTTCATCGACCTCAGAGGCGACCGCAAGGCGTGTGCCTTGCAGATTCGCGATCTCGGTTGGATGACCCTGCTGTCGCTTTGCCATCAGGACGTCGGATGGAATCTTCTTCGAATAGCCGCCAAGGATCTCTTGCACTAGGTCGCCAAGCGTGTTCTTGCCGTTACGCCCAGAGCCGACCCAGAACATCATCCAGTGGCTTTCGATCGCTCCCGACAGACAGGCCCCGAGGCTGACCTGCAAGAACTCCTGCACCTCGGTGTCCCCGACGGTGATCTCGTCAAGGAACCGCAGGAACGCAACCGGCTCGCCTTGTTCAGGACCGACCGAAGTTGTCAGGGTAATTCGGTCGTCTGGGTTTGCTTCACGAAGCGTATTCGTCCGCAGGTCAATCGTGCCGCTCGGAGTGTTCAGCAGGTAATTGTCTGCGTCCCAATCAGAACCATCGGTATTTAGATCGGGGTCGGCCCGACAAAACGCTTCCACGCCTCCGGCGAACCCAGCAGATGCGACAGTTGACTTTGGCTTCGACGGGTCCTGGTTCTCGCGGCAGATCTCACGGGCGTAATGGAACGCACGGGAAGTCCGATCGATCTTCCATCGTGCCCCGTCGTATTCGAACCATTTATTGTGAGCGGTCGAGAACAGCAGCTGCCCCTGGTACCGCGCACGGAATGCGAGGGCAATAGCGTCGTGGTTCTCCCCTTGGATCGCCTGCCTGATAGCGACCGGCAGGCCGAGGAGCTCACGGTCGGCGCGGGTCAAGCGTGTCGGGTCACTACCCTCCCGGTCGTTGAACGCCTCTCGGACCTGTTCACCGGTCCTGGCACGAGGTCCGTACTCGACCTCATCGAACGCCCAATGCGACAACCGCGCTTCCTGCTTCAAGTCCCGAGGCTCGATGTAGCTCTCCCCGAACTGCGCAGCGCGCTTTGCAACCTCTTCCTCGGTGTCGGCAGTCAAGTCTTCCCGCCGAACCGCGACCAGATACTGAAGCAGCGCATCGGTGCGTGCCCCAGGCAGATACTTGCCCCGACCGTCTGAAAGACGCTTTTCGGCTTCATCGATGCACTGTTGGACCGACAGGGGCCGACCGCCGTTGTCCTGGATCGCGTTCTGAAACTCGGGGCGGATATCTTCCAGGTCGACGAGATTCGGCAGTTGATCGAAGGGAACTCCTGGCAGGTCGATCCCTTCAGATCGCTTGCCTTCGACCTTCCCAAAGAAGTAGAACCGCACATTCCAGGATTCGTTCCCAAGGCTCCCGTGGGCTTTGAATAGCGAGTTCAGCTTACCGAGCAGAACATCGTACTTAGACTTGCCAACAGGCCCTGACAGTTCTGCAATCACCCGCCATCTAGGTGCGTCGGGTTTACAAGACGGGGTTTCGTACAGGAACGCCCGTATCCCTTGCGCCTTGATAATCTCGGCGGCAACTTCGATTGCAATTTGCCCTTCGTCGTAGTCACCGACCAACGCGGTCAAGACTTCGATATTCTCGTTTTCACGGATCGGTTCACGGAATATCCCAGCGGCGAACATAGGGCAGGCGAGCTTAGTGTCTCTCTCGGTCCTCCTTAATTCGACTGTTGGGGCATTCGAGATCAGGGCAACCAGGTCCCCGAACGACTTGCCGTTGACGATAACTTGGGTGTCGGTTGCGTTGCGCACCGCGCCATAGAAATGCGGTGTCATCGCGCACCTCCGCCATCGAGCTTCGCCAGTTCGTCCTGAAGCGCTTTCACCCACTCGGTATTTCTCGAATCGTGGTCCGCGATACAATCCAGACGACTGTTCTGGTTATTGTTTTTCTTGGCGGGTTGGTTCTCTTCAGGGGCCGACCCGTTTTCTTTGGGTTCGCTCATTTTCCACCCCGCCGATTCTTTTTATCCATCGCACGGCGTTGAGCACGGTTGAGGCTGAACGCCGCAGCAGACCTCGATTTATCCAGGAGGTCCTGTGTCGCTTTTTGCCCCGCGAAGAATCCCTCCTGATCGACAGGTACGGTATTCGGGCTACAGACGCAGCCCTTGCCTGTACCGATCGCCGGGCAGTCCCAGTCGTGCTGTATTTGAATGAAATGCAGACCTGGTTCGAGCAGGTCCCCAAAGTTGATGCTCATTGCTTCAGTCCTTGTTGAAACATCGGACCGACTTGAAGCAGTTCCTGGTCGTCGGTATGCACCAGGAGTTTCTAGGGCACGACACAACCCCCGCTAATCTCGATTCCGCCTGGCATTGCGCCAGCGGAAGTGCTTTATTTGCCGGTGATCTCCTTCCGAAGAACTCGCCTGTAGATCGCCCAAGCGTGGCGTCTAAGTTCTGCGGCCTCGGTATTCAGCCGATGCGCCTTCTCGATCGCAGCCAGGAACTCAGCAGCCGCCCGGCTATCGAGATCGAGCAACTTCTTTGTGCAGCTTCGAACGTTAGGCGGGAGGTTCATTTAGCCTTCCCCGCTCGGTATTGCGCGATCACTGCCTTCGTGACTTCGTTGAACTTCAGACCGAGTTCTTCTGCGATTAACTTCTGTTCAGCGACTGCTGCCTTAATCTTCGCTTTGGCCTCTGGGGATTGAGTTTTGCCGTGCATCGGGTTGCGTTCGCCGCGAAGAGATTCAGCCTGCCGCGCTTTCACATCCGGGTCCGCCATCGCAGCCTTGATGTTCGCCACCTGCCGCGCCTTCACATCCGGGTCCGCCATCGCAGCCGCGTACCGCGCCTTCACATCCGGGTCCGCCATCGCAGCCGCGTGCCGCGCCTTCACATCCGGGTCGGCAATCGCAGCCGCGTGCCGCGCCTTCACATCCGGGTCGGCCATCGCAGCCTTGATGTTCGCCACCTGCCGCGCCTTCACACCCGGGTCGGCGAGCGCAGCCTTGATGTTCGCCACCTGCCGCGCCTTCACATCCGGGTCGGCGAGCGCAGCCGCGTGCCTAGCCTTTACTTCAGGTCGGCGCATTCCGTTGTTCTCGCGGATCTTCTCAATCACTTCGGGACCAAAATTGGCGGGCGCCCCGCCGCCATCGCAGGTATTCACGAGTGGGCCGGTTTGCAAGTCCAAACGACCTATCGCATCTACCAGTTGTTTTTCGATATCCAGGGCTTCAAGTTCTTTTGCGATCGGGAAAGCGACCCGGGACAACCGGTGTTTCTTGACGATGCGGGCGTGATGCGCCCCCCGCCTGCTCTTTTGCTTAACTCTTGCCGAATTCCCTTTTCCTACATAGAAGATGCCGCCGGTGGAAACCCGAAAATCCAGGTACACATAAAAATCTGCACGCCCGACGAAATGAATTCCTTCGCGCTTCTCGCCCGACTCATACGCCGCTTCAAGTATTTCGTCGAAGCCAAAGACGATTGGTTCGGTCTTCATTTGAGTTTTCCTTCAATGATTTCTAGCGCCGCCTTGATGTCGAAGTCGTCGGCATCAATGTCCACACCGAAGCGCTTTTTGGTCGCCGCCACGACTTTGGCTCTTTCGCGGTCCCTCAGCGCAAATGCCGCCGCTTTCGTAGCTACGCCCATACTCCGGAATTTCTTGCCCTGTGGGCAGGCGGCATCAAACTCCTGGCCGAGCAAGCCTTCCTCTATCAGAATCTTTACGACCCTGATTGCTTCCGGCGTCGTCGTGAGCCCGTCACCTGTTTTAAAGAGATGCGAAGCCAACCTTGCCCTTGTGAGCCCGGAATTAAAGCCTCGGATCCGCCACTTGTTGTCATCTGTCCACACGGCCATACGACCCCCATTGAAATAACGAGATCAATCTGACCGTGAATGTTCACAGTTGAAAATCCCTTCTCGGATAAATTTTTACGAGCTCGGTAGCTTGAAAGCACACCGACCAGTGTGGGTTCACACTGGGGAGTCAACGGCTGGGATTTAGGGCGCTATAAGCGCGTGACACCCGACCGATGGATGTTTCACCATCAGTCGGGTGCAGACGCTGCTATGCGCTTATACGAGCTCTGGACGAGCGGTTAATTGGCTCGGAAGTCGTCTGAGTATTCCTGGGCTGAGTCAAGCAACCCAGCTATCCGCGGTTTGTAAGGCCCTCCAGGAATAACCCGCCCTTCAAGTTCCGCCGTCTCGTACACAGATTCGAGCGCACGGAAGGCGGAAATCATTAACTGCCGATCCGAAAGGCCAAACGGGAGCCCAAAAGGTCCGCGAAGGGATTCGCGCTCTTCATCGCTAAGTTTTTTCATCGCACCCTCGGTCAGACGATCGCCAATGGGCCGAGCTTCAGATTCAAGCTGTCGTTCGAATACTCACCAAGGCAATTGACCGCTTCGACGATCTCAAGCATTCGATCCCGGATGATTCGATGCAACTTCTTGTCACCCGCGATTGCGAGGGCTGCGGTCGCCAGGCAACGAAAATGCAGCTCCGGGTCACCCGACGGGTGCATCAGGGTTACCGTGTCACCCCAATCAAGTTTCCGGGCTGCTTGCAGCCGCAGTTTTATACCAGGAATATCCCTTGTTTGCCTGACAACTGGATCGGCTTCCGGCGCAGGGCCTTGTTGTCTGGCGGTCGGTGGCAAGCCAATACCGTATGCGAGCGGACCGATCGGCGGCCAGCTGAGAATGAACTCATCGTCTTCGTCTTCCGGCAAGCATCTAAAATCCTCCGCGATCTTCAAGAACGCGATACGGGTGATCAGCGGTAGTGTCTGGTCGTTCGCGATCTTGATTGCAAGAGATACGAAGGTTTCTCCGTCGTTAGCAGTCAACCTTTTGTCGTGCAACCCGACAAAAGGTGAACTCGGTGCGTAGATCGCATCAAGCCTTGCCTGCAAGTCGGTCGGCAGAGGGCCTGTTGAGAATAGTTCTTCGGGTGACATCGTTTCCTGCTCCGTTGTGTTGGTGGAGTAACGATGGTCTGCGGGCGGACTGGGTATTCGGTTTTGCTTACCCAAAAACTCTCACCGACCCTTCGAGGCCTTGAGCACGTACGCACGGATCTCCTCGGCGAGAAACGTCCGTTTGCCGCAGAGCCAAAAAAATGACGGGAAGCGTCCGGCGCTGATTTGGCGGCAAAGGGCCACTGGGGTGATGCCGACATAGGCGGCGACCTGTTTAACCGAAACAGGTCCGTCGAGCGGAAACAAGGATTGCTGTTGTTCGTCCATTGCGATCAACTCCTTTGAGTGATTTCAAAGAATCGATCGTCGGGTCGGTCAGTGGGTATTTAGTCTTGCCTACCCATATTCAACTGGATCCTCGTTGTTCTCTCAGGATTTTCCTGATCGCTTCGACCCCGAGCACCTCGGATGGTGCAAGGTTCGGGCCATTCGACAAGCGGGAATGAACCAGGTTTGCCAACGACCTATCAGGCATCTCGGGTCGGGTTGCACGGATCTCGTCGATAACCTTCAAGGCGAGCTCACGGCGGCGATCGACATCATCCCTGCGGGCATCGGAGATCGCTCGTCTTTTCTCTTCGATCAAGCTCCGCTGGTAGGCGACGAGGATAATTTCGATATCCCAAAGTAATTCTTTTGGGAGGCCGTCGAGTTCTTTGAACCGATCGATCACTCGCCCCAGGCGTCGTTCCGCCTCGGCGTCGTCCGCGAGAAGTTGTCGGTGGGCCTTCTGCGCTTCTGGGTCGTTCAGCCAGATCTCGAAGGCGATTTGATCTGGGTCGTTGGCGTCAAAGTCGTCGTCGGGATCAGTCATCGGTGGCATTTAGCGCAGCGCTCCATCTTTCGAGGACTGCCCTCTTCTGTTCGACCAAATCCGACCGAGCGTAAGCGCGGACAGTGCGTGACCTTTCCAGGTGCCCGAGGATACTTTCGGCTACCTCGAACGGAACCTCTTGCTCCTGCGCCCAAGTTCGGACGCAACTTCGCACTCCGTGAATGTTGAAATTCGCCGCCTTCCGACGGAACAGCGCAGGGACAACTCCGGCCCCAACTACATCACCGCGAAACTTGAACACGTAACCCTGCCCCGGTGGGCCGAAGGCCGTTATCGCAGATTCGGTCAAAGGGACGATATGAGAACGATTCATCTTCGTGCGGGCCGATGGGATCGTCCATAGCTTCGCATCGATATCGATTTCCGACCAGTCCGCAAGCCTTGCCTCCGACGACCGAACAGCGGTATAGGCAAGGACCCGAAAGATCCGATCGCCAAGGTCTTCGTTGTTCAGCCCGCGCAGGAAGGCCCGCAACTGGGGAACGGTTGGGGCGATGTAGTGACCCTCTATCTGCTTGGGCTTCGGAACGAGATGTCGAAGAACCTTCTCGTCGGCGACATTCTTAAAGTCCGCGCCTGTGCGAGCAATTTCTGCGAGAAGGATAGATTCGATCCGCGACGGCACTCTCCGAACTGAAGGTTTGTGCCAGTCGGCTTTCACGCAATCGGCGATCGCCTTCGATGTGATTCGGTCGCAGGGGATGTTGCCCAACGACTTGAACACGTACAGTTCCAACGACCTGAGGAACTGACGAGCATAGGACTCGCCCCAACTGGGTGCGTGCGTGGACCAGTAGTCCCTGGCTGCTTCCTCGAAGCGTCGTTGGGTCGGTGGCTTCTTCGCTTCGGCATCGATCGACGCGGCCAACCGTTTTGCCTCTGCGAGAGCGAGGGCGGTGGAACCTATCCGTCGGTAAGTCGGTCTACCGTTCGGGGCAGTGACCCTGGCCTCGTAGAACGACCGTTGAAGTCCTGCGGCTGTCTTGGTCACTCTCACATAGAGGCCGTCGGCGACTCGGGTCCTTCCGGGACCGAGCTTTCGGATCTGGGTTTCGGTCAAATTCTTGGGGACAACTGGCATTGGTCAACTTCCTGGTTAACATCAGAAAGTGTAGTTCAATGCCCTTCGATCAACTAGAACTAAGTTGCAACAGTCCGTAGAGTCTCTTAAGTTGTTGTTCTGTAGGTAGTTTTAGTGGACCCAGGTGCATCCAGGTTGATCGCTCGATGCGCAGTACTACATCTGGCACAAAGTTACCACTCGATCAAAAAAGCCCTTGTTTACAGGCTAAAAAACGATTTTCGACGGTCGTGGTTAATCTCTTGGTCAACATCCGGCGGCGCCTGGAGTGCGGCGACCAGGGGAGGATGGGGTAACACCCAGGGAGTCGGTCAGGGATCGAGCCTAGGGGGTTGTACGGGGCTTCTTAGGTCGGTTTCACGACCCCCTTGCCGACCTGTCGGGGGCGGACGCTCAAGCTACCTTCGGCTTACGTTTACCCATAAGCCCGGGGCCTTTGGTCACCCCGTACTTCGCCGCGACTGCTCGGATCTGGTCGGTGAAGCGACCGTTCTTCGTGGTTTCGAGGGAGGCCCACACCCCAAGACTCTTCTCGATCGGGTCTTTCGAGCTTTGGGACGGCATCCGCTTGTGTTCCGAGACGAACGCGTCCAACTGGGCAATCCGTTCCTCCCCAGTGAACTGCTTGCGGGGGGCCACTCCGTACTTCGCCGCGACTGCTCGGATCTGGTCGGCGAAGCGACGGTTATTCGTGGTCTCCAGGTTGACCCACTTTCCGAGGCTCTTCTCGACCGCGTCATCCGATCTCTGGCTCGGCATCCGCCTGTGTTCACCGACAAACGAGTCGAGCTGCGCGATCCGCTCAACCCCAACAGAGGTCACGCCACCTACGACGATCCCGGTTACCGCATCAAGCATTGCTTCGGAATAATCCTCGGGGAGGTCGATCGTCAGGATCCCGCTGTCCTCGAGTGCAAATACCCCAGTCCGCCCTTTCTCCTTGCGGACCTTAATCATCTCGGCCTCAAGGTTCGGGTCACTCGACTGCAACGCATTCACCACTTCAAAGACCCGACGGAACGCCGAGCGGTCAATCTCGCTGGTGCCCCCATCGTCCGGGACAGGCACCCCAATCAGAACGGTGGCTACCTTGTCGGGGTTTACCGGATCGATCCGCAGCGCCCGCCCGACAGATTGGATGATTCCGACCTTCGACCCTTTCGGATCTGCGAACACAACTAGATCGACCGATGGGACATCCACACCTTCAGACAATACCTGGCAAGAAGCCAACGACCTCGGGGCTTCGGGAGCTCCCTGCACAAGGCGTTTGATCGACCTTTCGCGGTCGGCTACCTTTGATTTCCCATCGATCGATTCCGCACGGGTATTGCCAAGCCCAAGGTTCGGCAAGATCGCAGCGTAGTCCTCTGCCCTGTTGTTCGTTGAATGGAACGACAGGGCGGCGCGATGCTTGAATCTGGCAGCGATCTTCTGTTGAGCGATAGCACAAGCGACCTGTTCTGTTGTGACAACCCGATCGCCAATCTTGTTCAGACCTGCGGCCCGTTCAAGTTCCGATTGACGGAGGCCAACGACCATAATTCGATAGGGGGCAAGCAAGCCTTGATCGATCGCGGCTCGGACATTCAAGTCAAAACCAATCGCTCCGTAGGTCGATTCGTCGGACATACAGTTGACCGACACTAGGTCGTCACCTGAGGTCGTGAAGGTTCGGGGGGTTGCAGTGGCGAAGACTCTCTTTTTCGCAGAGATCTGATCGCCAAGGATCGTTCGGAACGCAGCGTCTGGGTTACCCGCTGTGCGGTGGGCCTCGTCGGCAAACGCGATGTCGAATATGAAGGCGCAGCCCTTTGCGGCTTCGGCGATCACCGGAGACGAATGGTAAGTGCCGAATACCACCTTCGGCTTGTTCCCCGCTTTGCGGAGGAAACCCTCGACCAATTGAGGATCGGTCGTTACCAGGGCAAGGTTGCGGTCGATCCTGTCGAGTTGGTCGATCGCATCGGCTCCATACCCAGCGGTTTGGTCCGAGCAGACGACCATTGCATCGAAGTCGTCTTTGGCGTTCGTCTTCCATACCTGGAGGGTCTGGCTGGCCAACGCGATCGAAGGGAACAAGAGCAATGCGGCGTCATACCCGACTTCTTCGGCGATCCAGAGGCAAGTCAGAGTCTTGCCAGTGCCGGTAGCCATCACCAACTGGGTTCGGTCGTTCGTCTTCAAGGATTCGGCGATCGCCGCTACCGCTTGCACCTGGTGCTTGCGTGGGGACTTCTTGGCGACGACTTTCTTCGGGACTGCTTGGAGCGCGTGAAACTCGTCGACCAGCGCGTCGATCTCCTCGATCGTCGTCCGAAACCATTCCGTACCAGGAGCATCGTCTGCGCGGGTCAATCGTGAGTGGACGAATTTCTCGAGCTTACGGAAATTCGAAGTCTGGAAGACCCGAAGGATGATCGGCTGCTCGGGCATACCAGTCACTTGCTGGGAGACCCGAGCCCCAGCTGAACCTGCAGAACCCCCGAACTTGATCTTCGACCGCTTGCCAGGGTCATAGACCGACGCGTAGGTGTAGGCGTAGGTGACTTGCATCAGTTCCATTTGGTCGCTCCTTCGAGTTCGCGGTAATTAGTTGGCCGACTCAGAACGACCGGTCGGGTAGGCCAGCGTCAAATGCCCCTTGGTGTCTTTCACGACATCGTCGACCGACATTCCTTGTTCGATGAGAGTGTTGAGCACCGCAAGGAAGACCGAGTAGAGCAGGTGAGGATTCGGGTCTTCGATAACGCCGAGCACCAGTTCGAAAGCCCTGTCGGTGGCTTCGTTAATCGACCGGTCTTCTGCATCGTCGTCGGTCTCGTCTACGACCTGGATCTCTTGCTTCAGGATCGCCCCGATACCAAGGAGGGTGACTGCGTCCACCATCTCAGTGAAACGGTTGCACTGAATCTCGACCTCGAAGTCCCGCCACGGGGCCCCGGAGCCGACCCCCATTCCCGAGCCAACGATCTCACCGAAGGAGTTCAGAACTCCCTTGACGCGACCTTCAGTCACACCGTCAAAGAAAAGGGCCGAGGGGTAAGCGACCGAAACGCGGAGAACCGATCCGGTTGTAAGGGCTGTCGTCGTGTTCATAGTCT
>Ga0315909_10008034_pt1 | contig 11649 bp, 10 predicted proteins | sample LakEriMetagenome_11_FD_203527 | JGI IMG/M metagenome (GOLD analysis project Ga0315909, IMG submission 203527) | Freshwater fungal communities from buoy surface, Lake Erie, Ohio, United States - Buoy 2 MA125 | ecosystem: Environmental > Aquatic > Freshwater > Lake | place: USA: Lake Erie, Ohio...
CTTGGCGCCGGTCTGACCGGCGGCCGCGGCTTCATAGCTGACGCGGATGCGGTGCAGCACGACGTCCTCGGCGAGTTCGAAGAGGTCCTCCGGGGTGACGTAGTCCCGAGCGCGGATGATGGCGCGGGCGCGGGCGGCGTTGACCAGAGCCAGGCCGGCGCGCGGACTGCAGCCGAAGTCGAGGTCCTTGGATTCGCGCGTGCGGCGGACGAGTTCGACGGAGTGGCGGAGGAAGACTTCGCTGACATGGACGCCTTGGACGGCTTCCATCGCGTCGACGAGGTCGGCCTTGGTGCCCACCGGCGAATCATCGATCATGTCGAAGGCCGTCTTCGGGACCGCCCCGCCCTCTTCCTTGCGCAGGCCCATGCCCAGCTGGCGCTGGAGGATGTCCTGTTCCTCGTCGCGATCCGGATAGCCCAGGCGATGGAGGAGCATGAAACGGTCAAGCTGGGCCTCGGGCAGTTCGAAGGTGCCGGACTGTTCGACGGGATTCTGCGTCGCGATCACGAGGAACGGCGTCGGCAGGCGCATCGTCTGACCGCCGAGGGTGACTTTGCGCTCCTGCATGGCCTCGAGCATCGCGCCCTGCACTTTCGGCGCGGCGCGATTGATTTCGTCCGCAAGAAGCAGGTTCGTGAAGACCGGGCCGCGGTGGATGCGGAAGTCACCGGTCTTCTGATCGACGACTTCCGAGCCGACGATGTCGGACGGCAGCATGTCGACCGTGAACTGGATGCGACGGAAGTCCAAGGCGATGGCCTTCGCGACGGTGTTCACGAGGAGCGTCTTCGCCAAGCCGGGCATACCTTGCAGGAGCAGGTGGCCGCCGGTGAGGAGCGCGATCATGACGCGCTCGACGACGATGTCCTGGCCGACGACGACCTTGCCGACGCGCGTGCGGACGTCGGCGACGAACTGATGGGCAGCCTGGACGGCCGCAGGATTAGGATGTTGGCTCATGTCTTAAGGGGTAGGGGTAGGGATTGGGGTAGGTCCGTCTTTCTCAACGGAGTTGGCGCAGCCATTTCTCGGCGAGGGATTTGAGATCGGCTTCGGAGAGCGTGGTCGCGCCGCCGAAGCAACCGGTCTGCACGCGCTCGATATCGGCCTTCAGCTCCGCCTGCTGGGCGGAGCTGAACTTCACCAACGGGCTGGCAGCCAGCTTACGGAGCAAGGCCACGACCGCGAAGCCGTCGATGGCGGCGGGCAGTTTGAAGACATCGCGGGCGCGCGGCGGACGCGGACCGGTGTTGCGCGGACGGAAGACAAGCCACCCGACGAAAACGGCGGCGACGGCGAGACCGACGTAGAGGTAGGTCAGGTCATCCTCGGCCACCGGTGCGACGTAGCCCGCGCCGGCCGCGACCTTCACCCGGTCGAGGAGGACGGAATTCTTCGTCAGCACGACGGGGTCGATGTCCTGATAGGTCCGCCAGACGGTGGTCGCGTTCGCGGCCTTGATCGTCGGGAACGGCAGATCAGTCGACTTGTCGGCGGCGCGGATCGCGTCACCGTCGAGCGTCACCGACCAGCGTCGCTCCGTGCGCGGCGCGACCTGGTCACCCCAGGTATTGAGCTCCTTGACCATCAGCGGGTCGATGACCGTAACCTGACGCACCTTGGCCAAGGCGGCCAACGGGGCGAGGTCCAGGAGGTCGTCGAGTTCGGGCACCGTGCCCGAGGCGGTCGCGGCGACTTCGAGGCTCAGGGAGCCGTTGATCGCAAACTGGCGCGTGTCCAGGGTCTGGGTCACCTCGATCTTGTCGGCTGGACGCGGGCTGGCCTTACCACTAGCGACCTTGAGCAGGGTCTCGGCGGAAGTCGCGGGGACGGTGACAGGTCCGCTCAGATCAATGAAGCGGAGCTCCATCTGCACCGGCGGGATCTTGTCGACGCTGGCGTCCTTGGCTCGCACGAGCACGTAAGCGAGCGTGGTCTCCTCCCAGCCCGGCCGGGCGGCCGGCCGCGGCTTCACGTCGGGCGCGGCGAAGGTGATCGAACGAATCTCGAAGAACGGCGAAAGGCCTTCGGTGAGTTTCTTCTCGAACTCATCGCGCGGACCCAGCGCGTCGGCGGAACGCAGGGCCTGCGGACCCCTGCGCTTCGCGGCCGCGGCGGTCGCCGACGGGTCATTGCTCAGGTATTGTCCGAAACGGGCGACGCGGCCCATGGCCTCGGTGTGCACGACGCTGACGATGATGCCGAAGTCCTGCCCTGCCCCGACCGTGTTCGGGCCGTCGACGCGCGTCTGGACGCGGATCTCGCCGAGAAGCTCGTCGAGATAGTCCGCGCGCTTCTTGAGACCGAGCGAGAACGGGTCATCCTTCGTGACCACGAGCGTGGCGGCGAGGTAGCGATACTTCAGGTCCTCGTGCAGCGGGTTGTTCTGATCGTTGAGGCGGGCGTTGAGCGTCTTCGCGAGCTGACCCATGTGCGTGCCCGCGAGCCGTCCCGGGAGTGCCTGAATGGCGGCACGGATGCGGCCGAGGGCGGCGCGGTTGAGCGGCTTGCCGAGATTGACCTGACCGTTGCCCCCGACGCCGAGCACGGCATTGAACCAGCTCAGGTAAGGGTCGATGGATTGCTCGTTAGGCTGCAGGCGGACGACCTGACGGCCGTAGGCGTCGGCGGCGCGCTGGAAGTAGTCCTGCGAACGCAGTGTCTTCTCCTTGGCGGCGACGAGGCGCTTGGCGGGCTCGGTCGGAGCGAGGTCCTGGAAGCTCTCGAAATCAGCCCAGTCATTCAGGACGACAGCGCCGAGCAGCAGCGCCTTGTGGGCGTCGGGGCGGTCGGCCTGCCACTCGTCGATCAGTTTCAGCAACGAGGTATAGCCGGTCGTGGCCATCGCGTAGGTCTGGGCCTCGTTGCGGCGGGTGAGCCCGCCGCGCTGGACGTCGGCGCGGCGCCAGCGATCGCCGAGGTTGGCATGCATCTTCTGGGCGAGCAGGAAGAACACCTGCTCATCCATCTTGGCGGTCGGACCGAACACGCGTTCGATGTGCATGTCGCGGTAGGCCTCGGCGTTGCTGTAGGCCAGGTCGAAAGCGTTGACGACCTTGCTCTGGTCGCGCGGCGTGACGCCGGCCTGACGGAAGAGCGCCATCATGCGGGCGAGGCTGTCGATGTTCCGCTCCATCATCACCGGGGTCACGGGGATGCGGGCGTCCTCGGGCAGTCCATAACGGGCGCGCAGTTCCGAAGGCAGCTGGGGATTATGGGCCTGACCCCAGGCGAGCAGGAAATCCTCGGCCAAGGCGACGCCCGCGGCCGGATGACGACGCGCGAGCTCGGTGATACGGTCCGCGGCGAGTTCGAAATTTGCGCTGACGATGACCGCCCGGGCGAGGGTCGCGTCGAAGCGGGCACGCAGGTCAGGAGACAAGGCGGCAAGCCACTTGCCGGCGGGCGCCAGCTGGAGCATCTCCTCCGGATCGATATCGTTGGCGCCGTTACGGTTGTTGGTGCGACGGGCGCCGCCGGACTGACGGCCGAACGACTGCTCGACCTCGGCCATCCAGGATTCCGCCATCAGGCCGAGGACCTGCCGCCAGTCGCCGCCAGCGTCGTCGACGTGCTCGGCGATGAGGTTGGCCAGCACCGTCTGAGCGCGCAGATTATCCATACGCTGTGCGGCGGATGCGCCGCTTTCGTTCTGAATCTTGCGCGAAAGGCCTCCGACCACCTTGAGCGCGGCGTCGGGCTGCGACTTGATGAGTTCGGCGAAGGTGCCGCCGAGCACGGCCGGCGAGACCTGCGTGAGCACGCGGAGCATCTCGCCCGCGGCCTTGCTGCGTTCCCAGTCGCTGGTTTTCTTCTCCGAACGGAGGATCGCGACGTTGTCGCTCCAGATGCGCGAGATCTGGTCACGCTGGGCGATCTCGGTGGCTTGTTCCGCCGCCAAGAAAGCCGCGATCTCCTGTCGGAGACCTTCGTCGGCGACCTGATCCAGGTCGGCGCCGGCGGGCAGATACTGGCGGGCGAGGTCACGGAAACCACCGGCGAGCAGGACCCGGCCGGCCGCGAGGCGGCGGGCGGGATCCTTGCCGCCGAGCTTCTCGGTGCCACGCGTCAGGCGTTCGGCGACCCAGAAGCTTTCATTGGGCGCGACGATCTGGCCGAGCATCTGGCCGAGCTTGCGGAGTTCGAGGTCGGTCAGGTCGCCGGGGCCGGCGTCGGCGAGGGCGAAGACATCCTCGAGCCGCACGCCGTTCTTCGGACGCTCGGCGAGGTCGTTCAGCATCTTATCATAGATGCCGCGACCGAGTTCGGGCGGCAGCGAGGCGAGCTCGGCACGGACCTGCGCCCAGTCGCCGAGGCGGAAAGCCGAGAGGAAGCGGGCGTCGGCGCCGGCGCGAGCGTCGGGCCGCGCCGACTTCTCCATCGCCGCGAAGACCTCGCTGAGGTCGCGCGAATATCGATGGCGGAGCAGGCGTTCGTATTGCTGCTGCGTCTTGGCGTCGAGCGGCGCGGCCTGCTGGGCGGAAAGCGTCACGGCGCACGCGAGCGCGGCGCAGAGGAACGGACGGAGGAGTCTCATGATGTTTTTGTGTAAAGGGTTCAGGAACCGTTGTCGGGAATCTTGCGGGCTTCTTCGAAGACCTTGCGGTCGTCCGCCTTGGTGGGCTTGCCCTTCGGTTCGGGACCGGCGAGGAGCGCGGCGGCGGCCTTGGCCTTCTTCGGCCCGGGCTTGCCGGCGGCTTCGACCTGCAGGGCGGCTTCGAGATTCTGCTGCTTGCCGGCGCCGATGCCGGTGACGCCCTCGACGGGCTTGATACCGCCGGCGGCGGGCTTCACGCCTTCAGGCGGCTTCACTCCCTTGACGCCGGCGAGGCCCTTGGCGGGCGGGGGCGGGGGCGTGGCCTTCGTCCCGGCGCCCTTGACGGACTCCGGAGGCTTCACGCCTTTGACGGCTTCGACTCCCTTCGGAGCGGGCGGAGGCGGCGTGCCTTTGGTGCCGGCGCCTTTGACGCCTTCGGGCGGCTTCACGCCTTCGGTGCCGACGAGTCCTTTCGTCGGAGGCGGCGGAGGCGTCGCCTTCGTGCCCGGTCCGTCGACGGACTTGGCTCCTTCGGTCACGGAGGCGGGCGGCGGAGCCTGCTTCACGGGCTTGGCGCCGCCGGGAGTTTTCACGCCGTCGACTTTCTCGACGCCTTGGACGGTGGTCGGCGCGACGTTCTTAGCGGCGGGATCGATCTCCTTCACCTTGCCGGAGCCCTCCTGGCGGACGCCGCGCACGCCTTCGACGGCGGCCGGAGCCGGAGCTTCCTGGGCGAAGGCGCTGGCGCCGCAGAGACAGAGCAGGAGGAACGTCTTCATAGGGATTGCTGGCCAAGGGAGCGGGCGAACTCGGCTTCGACGCGTCGTTCGTAATCGGCGAGGGCCGCGGGATCCTGGTGCTCGGCGAGATAACGGAACACCTGGCGGGTGCGTTCGGCGTAAGGACGCCACTCTTCCTCGGTCGCGCCGTTGGCCTTCAGGAGGGAGGTCGCGTAGAAGTAGGCTTTGCCCAAGGTCTCGCGGACCGCACGCGTGGTCGCGCCGTCCTCGCCGTCGGCCGCGGCGGATTCTTTGAGCAGCTGCGACAGGTCGGCGATCGCCCCGGCGACGTCGAGCATCTCGACCTTCGCCTTGGCCTTCGCCAGACGGATCTGATGACGCACCGTCGGGCGCTCGTTGGGCGGCAACATGCCGGCGAGCTTGTCGTATTCCTCGACGATGACAGGCCAGTCCGGTTCCTTGGCGCGCTCGAGTTCGCGGATACGTGTGAGATGATCGCGGGCCTGTTCGCGGGCCAGCTGGGACTGGCCTTCGTTGAAGTGGTAATACACCACCCCGACGGGGAACAGCAGCCAGAGCAGCGTGAAGAACTTCCTCATCGGACGCCGCCCTCCCCGGCCGCTTCGTCCCGGTGGACGACCTTCCACCCGGTCCCGAAATATTGCAGCGCTACCGGCAGCAGCGCGAGCACCGCCGAACCCAGCAGCATCGCCAGCACCGCGAGCTGCGCGAGGCTGAGGCCCGACTTCGCCGGCGGCGTCCGCCGGACGAGGTCGCCCAAGGCGTCGGTCGGCAGATGCTTCTCATTCACGTCATAATAAGCCCCGCGCAGGGCGCGCGCCACGTTCGCCAGCACTTCGGCGTCCTGCCGCGATTGGTGACCGGCGATGAAGGTGCCTTTGCGCGGATCGCCGACGCCAAGGACGAGCACGTCCTTGACGGATTTCGGACGCGGCAGGATGGGCTGCAACGGAACGGTGTCGCCGTCGGTGAAGATGACCAAGCGCACCGTCTTCTCCGGCAATGGGGCGACGACCTTGACCGCGGCGTTGATCGCTGCGCCGAGGTCGGTCGAGCCGGGCTTCATCACGTATTGGACCGGCAGTCCGTCGAAGACATTGCGCACGAGCTCCGGGTCGCGTGCGTCCATGACCACGGAACGCGCCTCGGTGTAGAAGCCGACGACGCCGTAACGGAGATCGCCGCCCACGCGCATGAGCACGGCCTCGACCTCCTCGCGCATGCGTTGCTGGCGCGTGACCTTCCCTTCCGGTCCCGCGTCCTTGAGATACATGCTCGGCGAAAGGTCGGCGACGAAGACCAGCCGGGTCGGCTCCGCGGTTTCGGCCGGCTTGCCGTCCTTAGCCGCCAGATGGAGCTGCCACGTCACGGCCAGGCCCCAGGCGAAAGCGGCGAGCGACAGGCAACGCAGGAAAGGCGCGATCACCGTCCAACCCCGCGACCTCCCCTCCGGCCCAAACGCCAGCCGGGCGGCGACCCGTACCCGACGGGCATGCAAGGCCTCCGCCAATGCGGAGAGCAGCAACACCAGGAGGGCGGCGTATACGGGGTTCATGGGGGCGGCGGGGTAGCCGTCTAGGGGGAAATAAGTCACCCCGCCGAAGCGAGGCAAACTGCAATGCGCCCGACGCCCCCTTTATCCTCCACCGGGGAGGCATTGAGGGCGTGAACAAACCAAGAAATGTCGTCCGGAAAGGAGACGGGGCAAGCCCCCTCAGGCGCCGACCATCCGCAGCCAGGCGCTGAGGTTATAGTAGTTCGAAACGCGAGCCACCTTGCCGTCCTTGATCTCGAAGAAAGCTCCGACGCGAAGGTGATACTTCTGGCCGGTGGCGGGCGGGAGGCCTTCGTCGGTCTTAAGGTATTCGCCGCGGATATAGAACTCAGCGGCGGCGCGGGAGGCGTCCGGGCCGGCGAAGACGACAAGGTCCTCCACCTGCTCGCGGTAAGCACGGTCCATGCGGCCGAGGAAGGCGCGGAAAGCCGGGATGCCGACCTCGACGCCGCCTTCGTTGATCTCGTGGACGATGTCAGGGTGCAGGAGGGCGAGCAGGGCTTCGCGGTCACCGGAATTGAAGGTCTGATAATACTGACGAATGAGCGGGTTCATGGGTTCAGGAAAGGAGACGGAGCGGACGGGCGCTGAGTTTCGAAGGGTCGGTCTCGCCGGGCGTCGCACGATGGCGGCGCAGGAGCGCGAGATCGATATCGACGGTGAGGGCATGGTCGCCGGCGGCGCAGACCGGTGTAGCGAGGTGCCGAGGTTCGTCGCGGAAAGCGGCCTGCGAGGGCGCGAAGGCCGCGGCCCGGCCGACGTTCTCGTCGATGAGCACGGAATTCGTCCGCCCGAGGAGATGACATACGCCGACATGGCAGCCGAGTTCGACGGAGCGAGCGTCGGCGCAACGCCCTACCCTTTCGACGCCCAGCAACGTCTCGGTCGCGCTGGGCACGAGCATCAGTTCGACCCCCTGTCCGCGCAGGACGGCGGCCAGTTCAGGGATCTCGACGTCGAGGCAGATCACGACGACGCAACGGACGCCGCGGAAGGACCAGAGGCCGACGCCGTCGCCGCCGACGAAGGCGGATTCCCACGGCGTGAGATGAAGTTTGTCCTGATGGCGGAAAGCGATGCCGTCCCAGATCGGCGCACGGTTGCGGAGCTGGCCGTCCGCGCCAAGGAACGGCACGGTGCCGAGCACGACGCCCTTGTCGGCCTGCGCCAGACGCGGACTGAGCCGCGGCCAGAGGTCGGCCCAGAAGAGCTGCGCGACGCCGCGGAGTTTGTCTTCACCCGCGACGAAAGGCTCGAGGCCCATCCAGAGGAATTCCGGTAGCACCACGAGATCCGCGCCGTCATCCCAGGCTTCGCGCACCTGCGCGCAGACACGGTCGGCGAAGGCGTCAGGCGTGGCCGCGGGGACGCCGACATCGAAGGTCAGCAAGGCGAGGGTCAGGCGGTCCATGTCTTCGTCCAGAAGGTGAGGGTCTTGGGAGATTCCTGCTCTTCGCCGACTTCCTTCCAAGGGAAAACCGCCTGCAGCTCCGGACGGCGACGATAGCCTTGGCGCGTCCAGAAGGCGTCCAGCGGCCGATGGCCCGCGGGCCGGGCCGGATGATCGGCCGGTCGGTCGACGGCGCAGAAGGCGGTCGTGCGCAGGCCGAGCCGGCGGGCATGCGCTTCACGCCGGGCGAAGAACTCGCCGCCGAGGCCGCCGCCGCGGAATTCCGGCAGGACAATGCTCTCGCCCAGATATAAAACGTCATCCGTAGGCACCCCGGCGCGTTCGAACGGACCACGGAAGCCTTCGGTCTCATCGGCCAGCGGCATGCACGTCGTCGCCCCGATCGTCCGACCGGCGGCGTCGCGGGCGAAGACGACCAGGCTGCGCGGACAGGCAAGATAGGTGCGGAGATATTCCCGCTCATAAGCGAGGTCGCCTTCGTAGAGATAAGGGAACTCGCGGAAGACCGCGATGCGTAGTCCGCCCAGCGTATCGATCCAAGGCTCCAGTTCAGGTCCGCGGACTTCGATGAGCTGGAAGGCGGACGCCATGACGGGGCTCAGAGCCGGATACGCAGGCGGGGCGAGATCGGCGTGCCGGCATCGCGACGGGGCGCCTTCGGACCCTTGCCCGGCGTCTCGCCATCCTCGGCGGCCAAGGCCTCCGTGAACTCTTCGGGCATCGGCGCGGCGGCCTTGAAATCCACCTTGGCGCCCTGCCAGTCGAACGTGAGCTGCGTCGTCTCGGCGTGCAGGAAGAGCCGCTTGAAACCGCGGGCGGTACCGACGGCCTTGTTGAATTCGAAGTCGCCGTAAGTGCGGTCACCCAGGATCGGGTGGCCGTGCGCGGCCGTCTGCACGCGTAGCTGGTGCGTGCGGCCGGTGCGCGGCTCGAGGCGAATCAGGGAAAGCGGGAGCGTGCCGCCGGCGGCGCGTTGCCACTGGTAGACCGTCACCGCCGGGGCGCCCGCGCCCGTCTCGGAACGCACGCCTCCGCCGGGACCCTTGGACTTCGAGAGCTGGTCCTGCCAAGTACCGCGCGGGGTGCGCAGGCCGCGGCCGCGGATGAGGGCGACGTATTGCTTCGAGACCTGCGAACGCGCGAACATCTTGCGCACCACGTCGGCCACGCCGACGTCGAGCGAGAGCAGCAGCACGCCGCTGGTCGGGGAGTCGAGCCGGTTGAGCAGGTAGACGCGACGGATGCCGCCCTGCCCGTCACGGACATGGAAGGCTTCCTCCTCGAGGGAATAATTGCCGGTGATGAGGATGGTGCCCTTCTCGGCGACCTCGCCGGGATTAGGATGCGAGAGGATGCCGTCCGGCTTCGAGACCGCGATCAGCCCGCACGGATGCGTGGCGACCGCGCGCACGCCGCGTCCGAAGGGGATCCAATCTGTCGGGAGCGTCATCAGCGGTAATAGAAGTTGATCGTGACGATGTCGCTCTCGCCATACAAGGCGACCATATCCGCGCGCCAGATATCGTAGGGCGCCGGAGCCATCACGGCGTCCTTGCAGGCTAGGGACATCACGCGGGTGACCTCGTTGCTGAGGATCGTGGCATCGGTGACCGTCCCGTCGCGATGCAGGCGGAAACGTACCGTGACGCGCCCGCGCTGGACGCCTTCGAACTGGGAGCGCTCGATGATGCTCCACCAGCTCGACTGGATGGCCTCGAGCATGCGCTGGGTATAGTCGCCGTATTGGCTGAAGCGGGCGTCGATGGCGACCGCGCCGGCGCGGTTCACGCCGACGGAGTTGCGCAGGAGCAGGCCGGCGGTGCCGGAAGGAATCGAAGCACGGGGTCGCTCCGGGTCGACCGGCGTGGGCGCGGGCGCGGCCTTGGGGGCGGGACGGGCGGCGGCCTTGCCCGGTCCGGGCGGAGGAGCGGACTTCGGACCGGCCATCGAGATCGCCGGGGCCGGCGTCGGTTGGGCCTGCGACTGATCGATCGAACGGGGCTTACCCTGGGCGAGGCGGATCTCCGGCGACGTGCCGGCGGACTTCGGCAGAGCGGAGTTGGAGGGCATCTTCTCAGGCACCGGCTGGGCCGCGGTCTGATTGCGGGAGGAAGTGAACGGCGCCACCTTCGGAACGGCCTGGTTGGCGACCGGGTTGGTCTCGGCGAATCGCAACTTCGCCGGCAGACGGGCCTCGTCGATCTTCACCGGGGCGGTCAGGACTTCGACCGGACGGACGATCGCGACGACCTGACGGAAGGTGTCCGGGAGAAGCCAGAGCAGGAGGAGGTGCAGGCCGAGCGACGCCACCGCCGCGAAAGCCGCGGCGCGCAGGTCGATGGGATCATCGGGTCGCACGCCCCGAAGTTAGGGCCGACCCGGACGACTTCAAGCGTAGGACAGCCCGATTATCGACCGCCGAACTCCTGCGTCAGCGCCGCGAGCGTCCGCCGGCAGTCCTCGCGCGTGCCGATGACCACGTAAAGCTGGTAGGAAAAATGGGTATGCATCGGCGAGTACGGCCGGGCCCGGATGACGCAGTTCCACTTCACGACCTGCTCGCGCTCGAACTTGAACCGCCCGTAGCCCGGGGCAGGATTAAGCGACGAAGCTCTCGTCGTCGTGAAGACCCCCATGGCATGCGAGCCGGAGGGGGTCGAAAGGACCACCGGATCGGTTTGCTCGCCGTTCTGGCGCGGCAAGGGGACGAGGGTCGCCGTCTTAGCGTCGAAGCGGAGTTCCTCGCTGAAAGCCGAAGGCATGTAGCCCGTCAGGGCCTCGACCTGCAGATACCGGTGCGGAAGATCGTTCGGAACCGAGAATTGGACCACGTAATCGAGCACATGATCCATGCCTGGCCGGCCGATGCGCACCACCTTGGTGAGGACAAAATCCGAGAGCAGCTTGGTGTTCTGCGCGACATGTCCATGGGATGACATGCCCGGCGCGAGCCAGAAAGCCATCCGCGTGCGCGTCCTTAACGCCCCATCGCGGACCGAGATCGCCTCAAGGCGGCTGGTCGACTTCGGGCCGAGCGCGTCGACGACCGAACCGGCTTCGGTCGGATTGTAGCACTCGACATGAAAGACGCCGTTGACGTCGGCGCTGATCGCCGACTGCAGCTGGCGGCCGTGGTCATGCGAATCGATGAATTCGACACCGTCCCACTTCAGGGAATCAATCGCTCCGGCGAGGCGGCTCGTCGTACGGATGACGAGCGGTTTGCCGCCGATGAGGCCGGTCAGCTCGGCGTCACCGCTGACGACAGGCGTCTGCGCACCGACCGTAGCGGCTAACAGAAGCAGCCAGGTTTTCATGCTTTGAGTCTCTCCAAGACACCCAGCGCGGCAAGGCGGGCTTTGACGAACTCGACCGGCAGGCC
>Ga0315909_10008036_pt1 | contig 11648 bp, 30 predicted proteins | sample LakEriMetagenome_11_FD_203527 | JGI IMG/M metagenome (GOLD analysis project Ga0315909, IMG submission 203527) | Freshwater fungal communities from buoy surface, Lake Erie, Ohio, United States - Buoy 2 MA125 | ecosystem: Environmental > Aquatic > Freshwater > Lake | place: USA: Lake Erie, Ohio...
CATCAGGAGGATCAACTGGTGGAGGAAATTCTGGAGGGTCTGGAAACGGCTCTACGGGGTCGAGGAGGAACGGAAAATGGTAAAGATACTAAAAGATATGGTTGACCAGCTATGGACCCTGCTTGGCATGTTTATTGCTTGGGTTGTTTTGGACGGAAGTGCAAAAACAATAGTTGGCTATGCAATAATATGTACACTCATTGCATGGGTAATTACATACCCATTGCGTAATAGAGAGGAGGACTAACTATGGAAAGCGTAAAAAATATTAAAAATATAATAATGCGTATAGTAGCAGTCTTCGCCGCAAATGGCTTGGCTGTTATTGGAGCAGGAGCAATTGCTGGTATTTCTACGGCTAAGGCCATAACTGTGGCAGGGCTTACAGCAGTGGCAGCCGTAATTGAAAAGCTGGCTCGTGCATTTATGGATGACGGAAAGCTTACAGCAGATGAAATTAATTCTGCATTTTCTACCGTTGATAAAGGTGCAAAAACTGTTGCCGATGTAGAAGTAGAGGAAAGACGAGCTTCTCAAAAAGCTAAAGCCAATAAGGGCTAAAAATGGTATACTAGTAACATGAATATTTACAAGGTGTCCTTAGAGGTAGAGGTAGAAGTCGAAGCCTTTACCTCTGAGGACGCTTCTGAATATATATATGATATTTTTAATGTAGACGATGAAATTAAAAAAATTAATATAGTTACTATTAAGGAGAAGTAAGATGGCAAAAGAAGGATACAAGCCAACTGCAGGAATGAAGTCTGCTGCTCGTAGAGCAATTAAACTAAAAGAGCAGGGTAAGGCTAAAGGTGCAGGAACCGCTGTAGGTTGGACTCGTGCAGGACAGTTGGCTAGAGGTGAGACACTTAGTCTTTCAACAGTAAAGCGGATGTATTCTTATTTTTCCCGTCATGAAGTAGATAAAAAGGGTAAGGACTGGGATAATTCAGAAAGTCCTTCAAATGGAAAGATTATGTGGTTAGCATGGGGCGGAGACGCAGGTTTCTCTTGGTCTCGTAAAATAGTAGAGAGAGAGAAAAATATGAAGAAATCAATTACAACAAATGAGTTGGTAGAAGAGATTAAAGATATATTAGATGATGTAGTTAATCCAGTAGATACAGTAGTAGAAATTGCAGATGACGAGGAAGTTACAAAAGCCTTGCGCTCTGAAATTACAAAAGAGCAGCTTGGTATTGTTATAGAACACCTTATGGAAGCAATTGAATCGATGATTGAAGTTCCAGAAGAAGAGGAAGAAGACTCAGAATCAGAGTCAGAAGATATTAAAGTTGAAAATGGAAATCCTGCTCCAATTGGAGATCCAGAAAAAAATGATGTTAATTGGCCAGTAACAAAAGTAGATGGCCAAACTGATATAGAGACTGAAAATGAAAATGAAACCTATAAATCAGATAATCAGGACGAAGATAAATGGGATAATGAAATGCAGAAATGCTGGTCTGGATATACTCAACGTGGTATGAAAGAAAAGGGTGGCAGAATGGTTCCAAATTGTGTCCCAGTAGAAAAAGCAGAAGATTTATCTGAAGCGGATCAGGTTAAAAAATCATTCTGGGGTAAAGTATTTATAAAATAATCCATTGACAGAGCCGCAACTCTTGCTGTATAATATATATAGTTGTTGCGGTTTTGTTATTGGTCCATAGCTCAGTTGGTAGAGCGCCGAACTGTTAATTCGGATGTCCCAGGATCGAGGCCTGGTGGATCAGCTAAGAATCTAGGCGGACTTACTAGATAGGGAAAAAATGCTTAACCTTACACTAAAGGGTGTAGAAGTTTTTATGAATAGATCAAAGACCAAAAGTCAGGAATCATTTTGGGATAATTACGATCTTATAATATGGAAAAAAGATAGCGGCGGATATACTAACATCAAGGGGATGTTTAGAAAAGATTCATGGGGTACAGCAGAAACAATTTCTGTTGATGATCATGGGATATGGAAGCTGCCTTTAAAATATGTCAAGCATTTTAAATGATTTAGGTATAGACAAAGAGGATTTTGACTGGTTTGATTTTGCTATATGCAAAGGAATGGACACTAACCTATTCTTTGATCAATACGAAACAGATATAAATATAGCAAAAAATATTGATCAAGCATGCATATCCTGCCCAGTAAAAAAGAATTGCTTGTTAGCAGGGCAGACAAATAATGAGTACGGTGTTTGGGGAGGAATATATTTATCAGCAGGATCTATTGATACAAATAAAAATATTCATAAGACACCAGATGTCTGGAAAAGGCTAAAAAAATGACTTTTATAGATAGAAGTAAGAATCACTTTAAGTTCGGGGTAAATGAATGGACTGGTGATCCAAACAAGCCAGTATTTTATACAGATGAGATGCGTAAAAAGGTAAGAGAGATACCAAAGCCTACATATGATTTGCTTATAGATATTGTTATGTATCCAGAATTTTTAGCAATCAGACTTTACGAGGATAACTTTTTGCAGTTCAGTGGTAATAAAAAAGAAATGGTAATTGATTACGTTTCAAAAGTTAAAAAACTAATAGAATCTTACGGAGTAAGATGTGAATTGGAAGGTGCCCCAAGTGATAGAGTATTATGATAGAGTCCCGATAGCATATATTTTTGATGAAAAAACTACAGGTACCGTAGAGACTCTTGGCGCATATGTGTCAATTATTAAGTATATAAAAGATGGAATAGAAACAACAGAAAGCATAAACAATGAAGATTTTGTCATTATAGATGAAATCGTATTTCAACACTCTGAGGAAGAAAACTAATGGAAAAAATATTATGTTACTCATGCAATAAGACAAAAAACCAATTGCATGTCAGGAGATCATCACTTCTCCCAATAAATTTACTTATGTGCGAAACATGCATATCTTCTAAGTTTGAGCCTAGGTGGGTAGTTATTTTGGCTGGAAGACAGAGTGGATCTGAATTTGTAAGAGACTTTGTATTAAAGAAAAGATACATTGGAAATGATATTTCAGCATCAGAAATATTAGTTTAATTATATATATACTGGTATAATATTACCTATAATGGTAATTGATGCTAACTCTATAATTATTGCTATTCTTGCCTCTATATTAAGTGGGGCTGGAACTGCTTTAATTGCGATAATTAATGAAAATAAAAAAGAAAAGGTTCGTCAGTACGAAAAAGCTCAAGATGAGCTTAAAATGGACTTGAAAGACCTTCAAATTAAATTGTATAAATTAGAAAAAGATCTTTCTGAATGGAAGGATAAATATTATTCCACTATACAAGAGCTGATATCAGTTCGTGCTGAATTAGAAGAGACCCTAATTAAATTATCTTTAATTCATTTAGAAAATGAGGACTAGCACTACGAATTTAAAAATAGTATACTAGTATTATGACCTGCATAGTTGCTATTGCTCAAAATGGGACCGTTTATATGGGATCCGACCATGCCGCATCAGATGATAAAACTGGGTGGATCCTGTCCAGAAGAGAGCCAAAAGTTTTTAAGGTTGGGCAGTATGGTGTAGCTTTTACAGATAGCTTCAGAATGGGTCAGATATTGCAATATAATTGGAACCCTCCAAAATATACCCCTACTAAAACTAATTCAGGATTAGATAAGTTTATGCGTACAAAATTTATTGATTCAGTAAAACAAGCATTTAAAGACAATGGTTATGGAACAATTGGTGGCTCAGAAGAAGACTCAGGTGGAATATTTATAATTGGTGTAGAGGGAAGAATCTTTACTATAGATGAAGACTTTCATGTCGGAGAAAACATAGTTAATTATATGGCAGAGGGTAGCGGAGCGTTCTTTGCCCTAGGCGCATTGCATGCGACAAAAAATCAAAAGAACCCTAAGATGAGGCTAAAGGCAGCATTAGAAGCATCTGCAGAATTTTCAATGAGCGTATCTCCCCCATTTACATACATTCAAGTTTAAGGTATAATAGTAGTTATGAAACTATTTAAAATATTAGCTAGTCTCTCTACAGTATATGCAGGGTTTCGTTTTGTGCAAAGTATTTTAAGTAAGTACGCTGTCGGAATATATTATGTAGACAAAGAAGAAGAAAAGAAGATAGAGGAAGACAATTCTGGAATTCCAAAAAATGCAATGGATCTTCGTGGAACACCAACCCATCAGTGCATTTGCGGAAATGAAGTTTGGAATCTTCAAGTACTCTTTAGCGATTATGAAATTGCTACATATTATTTAGACATGCATTGTGTCCAGTGTGGCAGTGTAGCAACTGCTCCAACCCCAGTAGATAGAGAAGTATAAAATGAGAAAATCAGAAAGAATCAGACAGTTAGAGCTTGAAATGGTAAGAATTCAATTTCATCTTGAGGTAATTACTTCAGCCCTAACATCTTTTATGGAGCAAAACCAGATGTCAATCCCAGACCTAGATTCTGGTAAATGGTACGACAAAAAGGCAAAGTAAGTATGGCTAATATGACAGTGCTTGAAGGCATCATAGAAGATGTTTCAACAGAGCTGTACCAAAAACTTTGGAATGCTATTCCAGTAGAAGAGCAGACAGAAGATTCTTCACGAGCAATAGGATTAAACTCTAGAGAAACCACCATATTTGTTATTCAATCTTTTATGAATAAGTTTAATGCTGCTGCAGAGGAACTAAAAGATAAATGATTGATTTGACGGACTTGAACTTTGATGAGGAAATCAATTCTTCTAAAAAGTGCCTAGTATATTTTTGGGCTGAGTGGTGTGTTCCATGCAAAAGGATTTCGCCGATAATGCAGGACATAGAGTCAGAATATGCGATTAGTGTATTTAAAGTTAATTCTGATGAAAATCCTATCAAAGTTTCTCAATTCTCAGTATTCTCAATACCAACTGTGGTATTATTTGAAGATGGTGCACCAATTAAGACCATAATAGGCGCTATGCCTAAACATTTAATCGTAAAGGAATTCAGTCAATGGATTTAAATTATTGGGATTGGATGAAGATTGGACAAGATAATGGTTGGATATCAGAAGTATTTTGTGATACTCATGATGGACCACCATTAACAGATGAAGAAATGCAGGAATGGGATGATGGTGGAGATCCATGTTCTTTTCATGTAAAGATGCTAGAACTAAATTAATAGAATTCTGTGCTCAAAAAGAGGCAGATAAAACAAGGAGAAAAATGAATTCATTTAAAAAAATTGCTCTAGGACTTGCTGCAGCTATGTCCTTCGGCGTATTATCAGCACTTCCGACAAGTGCTGCTGTAAATGCACCAACTCTAACGATTGATTCGGCAACAGATGCCGTTACATCTGGAGAGTCTGCTACAGCAGTCGTAACATTGTCATTTATTTCAGAAACATCAGCAGATACAGCAACAATTATTTCTGCTATGTTTTCTCAGCCAGCAGGGGCAGCAAAGTCTGCAACCCTATCACTTCTAGAAACATCAACATCCTCAGTAGTTATTGCAGGAAATAATGTTTCAGCAAACGTTAACTCAACAGTTAACACACCAACATATGTAACAGCAAAGTTCTTGGTAGCTTTAAATGCACCAACAGTTGCAGGTACATATGATGCAAAGATTTTAACAACAAGCCCAATCAACGGACCATCAGTTTCATGGACAGTAACAGTTAAGGCAGCGGATCTAACTCCATCTGCTTCAACTACTACATCTATCCTTAATTCTGGTGAGGTAACAACTGCAACAGCAGATGCTACAGTTTATGCTCCAAAAGCTACTTCAACAGATGCAGCAGCAGTAATTGTTGTTACACCTAAGAATGCAGCAGGAGGATCAGCAACTGAGTCAATTCTTGCAACAGTTTCAGGTTCAGGAATGATTGGTAGTGGATCAAATGCTACATCGATTTCAGCACAAGGTCGCTCATTGGTAATTCCTTCAGGAAACCACATTGGTGTATTTGCTGACGGTACAGCAGGAGTATCAACAATTACTCTTACAACACTTGCAGGTGTAGTTCTTGCAACTGAGAAGGTAACATTCTACGGAGATATCGCATCTATCGTAGCAACAACAGTTAAGTCTGTTATCCCAGTGGGATCAAATGCTTCAACAATTAAGGCAGTAGCATACGATGCTTCAGGCGTAACAGTTGGAGCAGGAACACTTAATGCTTTTTCAAGCGATGTTTCAGTGGTATCCGATTCAGGAACTGCAGCAACAATCGTGAATGGTGAAGCAGTGTTTACTCTTACGGGAGTTAAGACAGGTGGAGTTGCTGTAACCGTTAAGTCAGGTACAGTATCATCTGCCCCAGTTGCCACTCGTGTAGAAGGAACCGCAACAACAGTTAAGCTATCTTTTGATAAGGCTCAGTACCTTCCAGGAGAAGCAGCAAACATTACAGTTCAGGTTCTAGATGCAGCAGGACTTCCACTATCTGGAAAGACACACGCTAATCTATTTGCTACAGGTGGAATTGTTTCTAACTACGCATTTGGATCAGCATCTGATGTACTAACAGCGACTTCTGTTACAACAGATACAGCAACAGTTAAGACTTACAAGGTCTTTATGCCACTCGTACAAAATACAATTAAGATTACAGCAACTGGTGGATCATCTCTTCCAGTAGCAGGTCAGGTTGTAGTTTCTGCAGAAGCAGTTGTTGAAGATTCTGCACAGAAAGCAGCAACAGATGCAGCTAAAGAGGCTCTAGAGGCTTCTAACGCAGCAACAACTGCAGCGCTTGATGCAGCTAAAGCAGCTGATGCTGCAACCGCAGCAGCACAAGCAGCAACAGATGCAGTTGCAGCTCTTTCAGAGTCTGTAACCAAGTTGATCGCAGGCCTACAGGCTCAGATCAAGTCACTTGCAGCAGTAGTTGCAAAGATTGCTAAAAGGGTAAAAGCGTAATAAATTAGATAAAGGGGCAAGGGAAACCTTGCCCCTTTATTACCTAAATGATAGAATGGGAACATGGAATCAACTAAAAGAACTTCTTTAAAAACAATAAGCTGGGAAGTGTTTCATCTTGTTGTGCTTGCTGGAATAATATTTTTATTTACTGGAGAGTGGGAATATGCAACTCTCGGAGCCATGCTTTATATAGCTTTTGAAGCAGCAGGGTACTTTATTCACGAAAGAATTTGGGCTAGATTTGGAAAGAAGATTAAATAATGTCAAAACACCATGATAAAATTAAAAAGGCTTTAGAGCAAAGAATTGCTGCTACTCCGAATGGGGCAGGGTTTAAAAAGCCAGGCTCTATGAATAAGAAAAAGACTGGTTATAGAGGCCAAAGGGCAAAAGGCCCAAAGTAATATATGACAGACCTTTGCGAAAATAAAGATTGTTTAAAGCCAGCTAAGTATATAACTACTAATGAAACTAAATATGTATATCTATGCTCAGACTGCTATGTCGACAAATACAAGTCTTAATCAACTAAATGCTATAATAGAGTATGGGTAGACTTCTAGAACTATCCAAATAAAACCTATAGGAGAAATAAAATGACAGACGGATTGAATTTAACAGGATTTAACGATACAAAGCCAGCAGGAAATAATGATATTAATGCATCTGGTGATTACTCACCAGCTACAGGATCATTCCCAGCAGCTCAGGATATGTCCTCACAGGGTGCAGCAGGAACAACAAATAAGATGGTTCACACTGCAGCAGAGACATCATCATTCGGCACAGGGAACTAATTATGTGCGTAATGTGTGGATGTAGCTCACAAGAATTTATGGGAGTAAGTCTTTCAACACCAGCAGCTATTAATGCTGGCCCATCAGAGATGCCATCACCAGAGATGTTTAATACAGACTCTATTAACAATCTTGGAGTTTCAAAAACAGAAATGGACATGAATTAATGTCAACTGATGGAACAGGTATGACTCCTCCTCCAAATTCAGCACCATCTGGTGCTGTTACAAGTTCTGAGGCAACAAGAAAAAAACCAAATCAGTCAGGATTTAGATCTGGCATAAAGCCAAAAATTGACACTAACAGACATGGTATTCGTAGAGAGACATTGCCGTCTCAGCCAAAGAAAACTGGAAGAAAGAAAGTTTAATTGATTACTATAGTAGAGCCCATGCCATAATGGTGTGGGCTTTACTATTTACATATATGATAGACCCTTTCGAATTAGACATAAATAAAGATATAGATGATGCTATAGACATCATGGAGGATAAACTTGGCTGGATATAGATACACAGATAAAAACTGGTTAGTTAATCAGTACGTGACACAGGAGATAGAGATAGAAGATATCGCCAAATCTTGCGGTGTCGATAAGTCAGTTATAATTAGATGGCTAGATGAATACAGAATTTATAGGAATTGGCGAAGATTAAATCATTGACATAAACATGTAAATTATATATACTTTATAAAGATTTAAAACTAGAGACAGGAAATTATTACCATGAGGCGGATTTCTACTATTGCAAGTATTGCGGTACTTTCCCTATCTATTGCTACACCTTTATCATTTGCTGGAATCAAATCTGGTAATGTCTGTAAAAAATTAGGTATTACAACAATCGACGGCAGTCGCAAATATACCTGTATTAAGCAAGGTAAGAAATTAGTTTGGGATAAAGGTATTCTAGTTAAGGCAGTACCTACAAAATTTCCAGCACCAACTCCTACTGCAAGCGTAACGCCTAATGCGGCCCCTATTCCTGGTGCAACACCAATTCCGACAGCTTCACCAACGCCAACTTTTACTGCACCAGCTCGACCAAAATCATTTGGTGATCTTTTGGAGAATATCGATGGTATTTCTTATTGGGCATGGGCGACTAGCGCTGAAAAGATTAAAAACTCCAGTGAGACATCTATCGAAGTAGAGATATTGTTTGGACCAAGTACCACAAAAATTACTCATAACACTAATTTGGCTGTACAAAATGTTTCAAAGCTGTATTCTGGGGCAATTTCACCTAAAAAAATAGTTGCTATATATTACTCGTATGAAGATAGAGAATGGGGTCAGTCCACTTTTGAAAAATATAGCTTAAGGCCAAAGGGAGATGAAACAAAAAATATGTGTCAGACTGCAATTACTTGTTGGGGCGGAATGGCAGAGATTGACTACAGGGGCATAGGAATATTATTAATGAGTGTTAATGAGACTACAAAAATTGATAAGCAGCACACATCAGGACCACTACAGGCTCATGAGTTCGCACACACATTTCAGGCCACGCAATTTGTTGGAACCACAAAAGAATTTAATAGCTATTGTTGTATAAAGCATTACCTTCCTTGGTGGACTGTAGAGGGCGGAGCTACCTTTGCTGAAACAGTAGCGATTAATTTTGATTCTTTTGATGGCTATAAGATATATATGTCAAAGTCTTACAATGATTTTTTGTTTAGCTCCGAAGGGCCTTACACAAAAGAGTGGTTTGAAAAGTTCCTTCAACCAAGTAGCCCTTTAATGTGGGGCGAGAAGCAATATCAATGGAAGATTTACTCGGGGGGCGCAATGGTAGAAGAAATTTTTGTTTCTCTTAAGGGCCCAGATATTAGTATGAATCTTATTAGAGATGTGGCAATTGGTTTTAGCTGGGCAGAAGCTTTTGAGAAAAATTTTGGAATTAGCTGGTCTTCTGCAGTTCCAATAATTGCTGAAATATTAGCTAAAAAAGTTTTAAATAATTGACAATATAAGTTTATATATATTGGTTCATGCGCTCCTATAGCTCAGTTGGTAGAGCAGCAGACTTTTAATCTGCGGGTCGAAGGTTCGAAACCTTCTGGGGGCACTATTGACAATCAAAGAAATAAATTATATGATAGTACAATGCTAAGTATTTACGAAATACCAGATCCTTTTGCAGATTTTATTGAAAGAAAATATGCAAATGTTAAAGGATTAAAATATCATTTTTTTGATAAAATATGGAGTACTAAATGTGGCACATGTAATTTAGAATTAGACGGCCCAAGCAAAAAAATATTGCTAAAGATAAAGCTATATCACACTCGCAATGAATGTCTAAATGGATACTAAGGAAAAGGTAAAATGAGTCAAAAACAAAGATCAAAAGATCTAAAGCGTTCTCAAAAAAAGAAAGCACATGAAAACTATCTAAAAGGATTATTTAATAGATATGGTCATGGGCTTTTATTGAACAGTAATAGTGAGGCTCCAGGAAATAAATACTGGACTGAGATAAATGCAAAGAAGGCTCTAAATGACTAGTATCAGGCCATACGGATCATTGGTTTTAGTAAAAGAAAATGTTGTAACTGATACAACAACTGCATCTGGATTAGTTTTAACAGCTGGAATTGTTGATAGTTATGTAAGATCTGGTACTGTAATTGATGTTGGTCCAGGAGAAAGAAGTGCATTTAATAATGATATTATGATAATGGACGGCATTGAAAAAGGTATGACTGTTTATTATGGTCGTGGTGCTGGAACAGATATCAAAGATGAGGATGGAGAAGAATACATCTTAATTAACTATAAGAATTTATTGGGGTTTAAATATACTAATGCCTAAACAATGTACATGTGGGCATTCTGCAAAATATCCAATATGCGATGGAAGCCATAAAGCTTTAGATTCTGCTATGGAAGTAAGAGTACCTTTGACTTTTAATGTTAAGGATGAGGATGCTGAGTAGTCTTTTATGCTTATTTGTAGGACATTCATTAACAGTAGAGGCTGGCACATGCCCATTTACTGGTAAAACGTATATGGCCTGTAGCAGATGCATGAAGTTGGAGGCCATTTAAATTTATAAAAGAATCTTATTAAGTGGAGAAGAAGTAGAAAACTTAGAAACTCCAGTTGATCTAATAATACATACAAAGTGCCCAGAAAAATGGCTACTGGTTGATCTAGAGACTGGTCAAGAGTATCGTGGCCAAACAATACCCAATAAGTATGGGAAATGGAAGAGGGTAAAAGAATGATGTGGTCATGGATATTGGCAGCAATAGGTGTTACAGGCATATTCCTGGTAGGTAGAAAGACTATATGGGGTTGGCTGATACTATGCGTAAATGAATGCCTATGGATCGCCTACGCCCTTGCCACAGACCAATACGGGTTTATAGCTATGGCTGTAGCATATGCAGCAGTATATATTAAATCTTATATGCATTGGAAAAAAGACATATTGACCGCAATTAGTGAAGCGAAAAGTGCGGCGGGAGAGAGAACACATGTTTAATATAGTAGGTAAATTCCTATTGAGGAATAGACTCCTTGAAAAGGCGATAGAAGAAGTCCTCATGGAGGAACAATCTCTACGTCAATCTAACAATACTGGATTTGATATATGGGGAGCCAATAATTTAGCCTGGAAAGAAGGCGATACTTGGTATGGCTGGACATATAACTATTCTAAGAATAGATACTTCTTTGATGATATTGGATCAACATCTCTCATGGAGCTATGGGAAACACAATGGAAGTGGGAAGATGAAAAAGGAGGAGAGCAATGGGAATCCTAGATAACTTTGAAGCTTATCTTGAATTAGATATTAAAGAAAACATGGATAAGTGTCCATGTGGCTGTCCACCAGATAACTGCACATGTTGCTGTAGCAATCCAAAAGGCTGTGCTCATAGGCAATGAAGAATCTATACTATGAGATAGAGGAATATGTCCCTAAATTTAAGGCGGGACCAAACAATGGCAGAAGTCC